>SXGQ01751232.1_pt1 | contig 13630 bp, 13 predicted proteins | sample 3178371 | NCBI WGS metagenome assembly SXGQ01 (sample SAMN11356859, study PRJNA531348) | freshwater metagenome | isolation source: freshwater sample F1-20 | place: China: Fuxian Lake, Yuxi | collected 2017-12-25
ATGGCGACAGGCATGGCAATCATGGGCTTTGGTGGCGGTGCGATGGTGGGCTCGCCCCTCGCGGATATGCTTATGAAATATTTTTCAAACCCGACATCCGTGGGAGTATGGGAGACATTTTTATCCCTTGCTGTCATCTATTTTATTTTCATGATGATCGGGTCATTTGCATACCGTGTTCCCCCCGAGGGTTGGAAACCTGAAAATTGGGATCCTCCCGAGGGGCAAACCTCGAACGCGATGATAACCAGGGGGCATGTGGACCTGAATATCGCATGGAAAACACCGCAGTTCTGGCTTTTATGGATGATGCTTTGCCTGAATGTATCCGCTGGCATCGGGGTTATAGGCATGGCATCACCCATGTTGCAGGAAGTCTTTGCGGGCAGATTATTGGGTTTGGAAAAAGAGTTTGATGACTTGAGCAAGGAAGAGCTGGGAAAGATCGCGGCTTACGCCGCTGGGTTCACCGGACTGTTAAGTTTATTCAACATTGGCGGTCGCTTTTTCTGGGCATCCATATCCGATATCATCGGGCGCAAGTCAACTTATCACATTTTCTTCATGCTGGGCTTTATTCTTTACGCGCTGGTTCCCTTTACCGGAAAAATTGGAAACGTCGCCTATTTCACATTGATTTTCTGCATTATTCTGACAATGTATGGCGGAGCGTTCGCCACTATTCCCGCATACCTTGCAGACATGTTTGGAACAAAAATGGTGGGTGCGATTCATGGTAGATTATTAACCGCATGGTCTGCCGCGGGCATACTTGGCCCAGTGTTGGTAAACTACATCAATGAATCCCAAATACAGTCGGGAATCTCAAAAAGCCATGCCTACGACACCACAATGTACATTCTTGCTTCCCTTCTTCTGGGCGGAATGATTTGTAATTTTTTAATAAGGCCGGTGGCGCCAAAATGTTTTCTAACAAATGATAGCTTCCCTCAAACTGAAGGAACAGCATCACAAAGCCAACAAATTATTTCCACTATCATCGACCCAAGAGCATCGAATAAAAATGATTGGATATTACTTGTGTCATTCTGGGTATTGGTGGGGATGCCAATTTTCTGGGGACTATGGAAGACCTTGAATCAATCGATGTTCCTGTTCAAGTCTTAACAAATTGTAATGACACCCGAGTTGCTAATGATCATTTTGCTTCAATAAAATAGATGGTGCGATATTATGATTCAAGTGAACCAAGCTGAGACTCTCCCCAACCTAGAAGGAAAACCATGAAGCTGTCCATATTAAATGATGCAAGGAAAGCTTTCACGCTGATTGAACTACTGGTTGTGATCGCGATCATTGCAATCCTGATCGGTTTGTTGTTGCCTGCCGTGCAAAAAGTCAGGGAAGCTGCTGCAAGGGCAAAATGCCAGAACAATCTCAAGCAGTTGGGACTTGCGTTGCAAAACCACCTGACAACCCTGGAATACTTTCCATGCGTCTCGGAAATGCCCAAAGGCGCTGTTTCACAACCTTGGTCAGCCCACGCAAGGCTTTTACCCTACCTTGAACAATCCAGCCTGCATAATTTAATCGATTGGAAAACAGCCCCCAACAACTTCACCACCCGACCTGATGTCGCGGCATTAAGATTGGGCGTTTATATTTGTCCAAGTGAAGTGAACGATCGATCACGCATCACGCCTCTCATTACCTACTATCCTCTGAATTATTGTTTCAACGAGGGAACCTGGTTCATATACGATCCAGCCACCGATACCGCAGGCGATGGCGCATTCGCACCGAACCGCAAAATGAAACCATCTGACTTTGCCGACGGCATGTCCAACACATTAGGGGCTTCGGAGACCAAGGCTTACCAGGCCAACCTCTGGGATTCCAACAAACCTGCAACTTTAAATGTGCCCCCGCCAGCAAATGTCGCCGGCTTGACGGCGTTCCTTGGTGGAACATTCGACGAGAATGGCCACACGGAATGGGTTGAAGGCGATGTTCATGAAACAGGTTTCACCACCACCTTCACACCCAACACCAATGTCCCTTACACCAATGGGGGTAAAACATACGACATAGACCTTACTTCGATGCGTGATGGCGAATCCATAACACTGCCAACCTATGCTGCCATCACCGCTAGAAGTTATCATAATGGAATTGTGAACAGCCTGCTTATGGATGGTTCTGTTCGCCCAACCACCAACTCCATAAGCCTTACCATCTGGCGTGCGTTGGGAACTCGGGGTGGAAATGACATCAACAACGAATAATGGGTTTTCAACATGTTTTCTAATTTCATCCGAACCTTGCCATTATTAATCTTAATCACCAACTTTCTCGCATGTGGTGATAAAAAGCCCCAGGGCGATGGCATGGAAAAACCCATTGCTGACGCTTTTTTAAAACTGATAAACAATGGAAAAACAGAGGAGGCATGGGATAGCACCTCCGTTGAATTCAAATCATACATGGGAAAGGCCCAGTTTCAATCCACCGTTACAATGAACCCTTTTCTTAAAAAAGCACTGACCTTTGATAAAGCTGAAAAAGACGCGCAATCAAAAGTCCTGACTTATTGTTCATACAAAGAAGCCATAAGTAAAAAAACAATTGTTGTGATCGTTGGCCCCGACCAGGACGCGGTTAGGGTGCAAGGCATGAAAATTGAATGATCAGTTTGAAAGAGTGATCGATATCTGAAGGACTGTGGCAATCGATACCCATATCAAATATGGAATTTGAGCCAGCATCACCCATAAATACCAAGGCTGAGTCACAACCATGCACCAGATGATTGTGCCCCATACAACAAGAATATCGAGGGCCGCAAGCGGCATGTTTCTCATGCCAAATTGAATGGGGGTAAAAAGGACATTTGCGACGAAGTTGATTACAAAAGGAAGAGCCACATACCAGGAAATTTTGCCCTTGAATGCTTGGATAAACACATATCCAAATGAAACAAGAATAACAGGGTAAAGTATCTGCCAGATGGTTCCAATGGTTTTGGGCGCCGGAGTCCACTCGGGCTTAATCAAGCTGTTGTACCAGGTCATCCAATCCATACGGCAAATTTCCATATGAAGCACAATGCATCAAATCACATGATTATTGTATTTGAAAATAGAAAATCAAACAAACACCTTATATGGCAATCGATAAAATATAATGATTGAAAATGACATGGTTGCTGTTTAAATCCGGGAAGATTATCATGGATGAAGTCCTTGTGAAAAAATTTCCCAGAGTTTATTGATGAGCATTGACACCTTTTTTAAAAAGTACCTGGAAGCACCCAGGGACCTGGATAACGCATCTTCAAGATTGTATGTGATCGCCTCCGTAAATATTCCGTTCGCAATGTTGATCCACATGGCATACATCCCATTGTTCCTCTGGATGAATGTTCCTGAAATGGCGTTTTTAAACATCTTCAGCGTTATCGCCTGGGCCAGTGTCCTGTATTGCATCAGGCGATTGATGTTCGCGGTCTCATGGATCATTTTCACCGCGGAAATCATGTTGCATGCGGGGTTCTGCAACCATTATGTCGGTTGGGGATTTGGCAACCAATATTTTTTATTCACTTTAGTGGGCATGAGTTTCCTTCTTCCAAAAAGAATCTATCTGAGCATGACAATCGCGGTCGCAGCGATCGTTGAATTTGTGATTCTTTCCCGGTGGAGCAATGAGACCCCCTGGGAAGGCAACCCAAGAGTGCTTTACATTTTAAATGTGATCAACATCATTATTGCTTTTGGTATTTCCGTGCTGGATACCCTTCATTACCAATTGATCATCCACCAGACAGAAAATGAACTGGAAAAAGCCAACAAAAAAAGTGAAAGACTTCTGGCTAATGTTTTCCCACTCGCGATATTGGAAAGACTCAGGCACAAGGAGGAAACGATCGCCGATCGATTCGACTCAGCAAGCGTTTTTTTCGCTGACATCATGGGCTTCACATCGTTATCAGAAAAACTGTCACCGGTTGAACTAGTTGATCTGCTTGATAAATTATTCACCTTGTTTGATGAACTGGTTGTGAAACACAAGGTTGAAAAAATAAAGACGATTGGCGATGCCTATATGGTTGCGGCAGGGATACCAACCCCGATCAAAAACCATGCTGAACTTCTCGCAAATTTCGCCCTGGATTTTAAGGACTGTCTGGCTGAATTCAATCTTAAAAACAAACAAACCCTTCAAATGCGGGTCGGGATAAATTCCGGGCCAATCGTGGCCGGCGTGATAGGAAAATCCCGGTTCATTTATGACCTTTGGGGTGATTGTGTGAATACCGCTGCCCGCATGGAAAGCCATGGAATTCCCGGTGAAATTCATGTGAGCGAACACACATACAGGCTACTGGCGGACAAGTTTGACTTTGAAAGCCGAGGCATCATAGAAATCAAGGGGAAGGGGCCGATGTCCACTTTCGTCCTTCGTGGACGATCAGCCAGAACCGCATAGGATTTCCCTATTAATGCTGAGAAAGAACTAAATTTCCATTTCTGTAGGCACGACAAAAGGTTTGCGATACTCCCGCGACAAAAACTTGTTGGCATCTGCGTTGCCTACAAATTCCTCACTTTTCGAGGATACTTCCAGGCGTACACCCATTGTCATCCTGCTCTTTTCCAAATCAACCTTGTTATCCTCAAGATGTTTCAAGGTCCGGTCCAGGGTTTCTGCGACATTATCATGCACCTTCATTTTCCCAACCTGTTCGCGCACTTCCGAAATCGAACTTTCCCGGCCCAATCTCCAGGAGATATTACCAATATGACACAGCGCCGTTGAAAGATGCCCCTCTTGGATCTCGGCATTCAGGCTTTCCCTTTTTCTACTTCGCACCGCATTGATGAAATTTGCGAAGTGGTTTTCACTCTTGCGTTTTGCGGTGAAAGTGCTGATCAATTTGCCATCCTTGTCAAACAGTGAATTTCCAGCTATCGACCCCTCTGCTCCATGAAAGAGCCATCCGCCCGTGAATCCAGGGCGATATTGTTCAGTTTTCAACCCGCGTGTCTCGGAAACGATTGTTTTGTCGCCGTAATCAAAAATACAAACCTGGGTGTTTGGAGTCTGGCCCGCATCAATATAACCAAAGCGACCGCCATAACTTATTGCTGAATTACAAAGTTTATCCAGGCCCAATCCCCAGCGGCAAATATCAATGGAATGAATGTTGTTATTCCCAAGCTCGCCATTGCCTGTGTTCCAATCCCAATGCCAATCGTAATGAAGATTTTTACGGGTAAGAGGCTCAAGAGCGGCGGGGCCCATGAAAAGGTTGTAATCCACATTTTTCGGTGCTTCATAGGTTCCCTTGGGACCAATGGAACCCCTACCACCATAAATGATGCTTCGGGCAAGTTTTACATCACCGAGTTTCCCCGCCTTCATGTATTCCACAGCTTCAGCAAGCGCCATATTGGATCGGTTCTGGGTTCCACCCTGGCAGATACGATTGGTTTTGCGTGACACCTGCACAATGCGCCTGCCCTCGCTGATGTTATGGCTCACAGGCTTTTCAACATAGGCATCTTTACCCGCCTGCATTGCCCAGATCGCTGCAAGGGCATGCCAATGATTCGGGGTGGCGATAAATACGGCATCAACGGATTTATCATCAAAAACCCGGCGCATATCCTGAGTTGTTTTAGGCACATTACCCTGCTGTTTTCCCACCACCGCTGCCAACTCTGCTGAAAGGGTGGGGTCTGGGTCGCATAAATAAACTATCTCAACATCAGGGACTTTAGCCAATTCCGCTGCATGTTGCTTGCCTCGGATTCGATTGCCAAGGATAGCCACTCGAACCTTATTTGAAGGTTGGCCGGTGGATTTTTCCTGGGCATACAATGCGACGGGGGCAGAAGCGGCTGCAAGAGCGGCGGTTGCAAGCATGGTGTCTTCAAGAAAAATTCTGCGGCTAATCGAGTTCATTACTGCTCCTGTTAAATCTTAAATAAAAATCATCAATTCAAAATGTTTAACCTGACATCATCCGAAAGGTCATTATTTTTTGTTTGCAGCCTTAGCTTTCGCCCTGTCCATCACATCCTTGATTGCAACGGGTTTACCCTCATTGCGCTTGCTTTCATCAGCGGCTTCCATGAATGCGAAAATCTCAATGGTTTCCTCAGGGCTGACAGGTGCGACACTGGTTTTAAAGAACTTGGCAATCTCGCGACACATGGGCTCGTAACCATCCCCTTTAAGCATGGGAGCGATACCCTTGGTTCCAAAAGCCACTGCGCCAAAATCAGCCTTGTTTCTTCGTAATCCCCTGTATGTTCCAACCCTGCCATTCTTCCATACACCGGTGACCAAATCAGCATCAACCGCCTGGGTCCTGGAAACGCTTTCACATCCGGTACCCATGAGTGTGTACAATGCTTCCACGCCATGGATTCCATAAAAGAACAAATCCGGGGTGCCTTCCTGGTATGAGCAAGGGCCCCAGGTATCCGCGCCGGCAATTTCACCCAGGGATTCATTTTTTTTAAGTTCCTGCAAACCCGCGCCAAAGCGTACGGAGGAACTTGAAAAACAGGGCACTTTGTTTTGCTTTGCCAAGTCAAAGATCGTAATCACATCCGCAAGTGAACCTGCGGCAGGCTTGTCAATGAACAAAGGTTTGCCCGCTTTGATAACAGGTATGGCTTCCTGTAAATGGATACGACCATCAACACTTTCAAGGAACACAACATCGACTTTTTCAAGCAACTTGGGAATGGTGTCAACTATCTCGATCCCCATCCCACGGATATCCTCGGTAAACTTTGCAACCCGTGTCTTGCTTGGACCGAAATCGGTGCCACCCGGGTAAGCGGCAACTATTTTTATTCCACCCAAGTCCCCCACTGCCTTTGGCCCATTGAACAATTTTGCAAAGGCGGGAACATGAGAGGTATCAAGCCCGATCATTCCAGCCCGGATCGGCGGGTTATTCTGGGCGGGACTCTGGCTTAAAACGCCAAAAAGAGCCACCACGAATGCTAATAAAGCCACTTTTGTAATTCTCATGATGTAAATCTCCGGGATGATTAAATACATTTCAGCAAGACGATTTTAAGTAGGGCAGGCTCATGGGACTGATTTCAAACTATCACATGCAAAATATGATTGCAAACAGTATGGGAACCACTCTGAATAAAAAATGGGACCCGAAAAAACATTCCAGGCCCCATCGCTTATACATGGAATTTTCAGCCAATCTAATTGGCTGCGACAACCTCCCATTTATGACTCTTTGGTTTGACCATTTCATTGACTGCTTTCTGAGCTTCAACAATTTGGCTCATGCGTTTTTCGAGTTCCATGGGCTTTCGTTCCTTTGCCACATCTGCCAGCCATTCTGGAACATTTGCAAGAATCACACCGCGAAAACGACCATGCACAATTCGGTTCTTTGCCTCTATAGCCTTGTAAACCTTGTCCGCATGATCCCAAATTGGACCAGAAGTAAGATTCCCGAGATTAACACCCTTGGCAAGTTCCTCACCTGAAAACTTTGCAACCTCAACACCATCAATTTTAACGGCATAATTTCCCTGCTTCAGGCCGGTAACTTGCAAGCCATACCAATTCAAATCCTTAAGCTCATTGGTGTAGGGAAGCATGGGTAGCCAATCTTTCTGAACAGGCCATGGCAATGCCTCATCTTTTCGTTCAAAAGCGATGCCATCACCTCCAGCCAAAGAAACCGTGCAATTCTTACCGGTGACTTTTTTGCTTGAGGCATCAAACAAAACTTCGCTAACCATTGCCGGTGATTTCAACCCGGTAAGGATAGAATGTGCCATCAACATGCCACCCGGGGCTGCGGTATGAAAGCCATCGGGGTAAGGTTTTGCTTTTTCGGCCTTGGGATCATCAACAAGCATCTTGTCCTGCGCGGCGCGGGTGATCGCATATTGATCCACAAAAGGAAACTCAAACTTGGCGGCAATATCCCTTAGCGGGGCGTAAAACTGTTTCTGGGTCTCCACATATTCAACCCCGTTGGATTTATTTCGCGGGTCAACAGCATTTGGTGAAAGCAGTGCGACTTTGACTCCGGCCTTGGTTGCCATATCCAACATCAAAGTTGTCTTTTCCACAAACACCTTGTTGGACTGTGGATTAAACTTGCCGTAACCACCATCATTCATGCCGAAATTGATGGTCACCTTGGTTGGCTTTTCATCAAGCACATGACTTTTAAAACGACCAGCTCCGCCATTTGCAGTATCACCACCAATGCCGGCATTGAGAAAGAAAAAATCCGCGCCGGGAAACCGGGTGGTCAAATACAATTCAATCGCATTGGAGTATTGATATTGCTCGGTTATGCTATCCCCGAGAAAAACAATCCTATCCTTGGGCTGGAAGAAATAGTCCTTTGCAGGCTCGGCTCCATTCACAAGGGTAATTGAAAACAATAAATATAACGCCGAATAAAGATACCGCTTCATTGAAGCCTCCTTGATATAAACAACCATCAATCACTGTGCATTGATCAAACAAAATTAATCCAAGTTACCCATCAAACGCAACTTATTTCGCCTTCCCGATTGATTTGATCAGTTCGCCCACGGGAAGATCAATCGCCTGTACCTTGAACCCCTGCTTCTCTAGGATTTCAGCGGCTTTCATGCAGCGAACTCCAGCCTTGCAATGCAGGTAAACAACCTTATCCCTGCCCACGACAGATTCAATTTCCTCCTTGGAGGCACCCTTGGAAAGCCTGCTCAGAGGAAACAGCTTGGCACCTAAAACATGGGCCTCATCCCATTCGTTTTTCTCCCGCACATCAACCAAGATCACCTCACCTTTTTGAACCTTGGCCTTGATAACCTCCAATCCATCCTTGGTGTAATCAGCAGCCAGAGCGATTGTTGAGACAAACAACAAGACCAAGGTAAACATTCTCCCCATGATTTCCGTCCTTTCAAAATTATCAAAGCAACCAAATCGTGACCATCAAACAATTATCATGGCATCGCCATAACTAAAAAAACGATACTTGTTTTTAATGGCTTCATCATAGGCCCTGCGGATCAAGTCACAACCTGCCAGCGCCCCGACGAGAAGCAACAACGAGGAACAAGGAAGATGAAAGTTTGTGACAAGCGCATCAACAATCTTGAACTTATAAGCGGGATCAATGGTCAAATCCGCCCACCCCCGCCAAGTTTTCAAACCTGACTGAGTGACAGCACTTTCCAGCAAACGGGTGGAAGTGGTTCCAACAGCAACAACCCGTGCCCCGCAATTTTTGGTTTTATTCAATGAATCAACCGTGGCTTGGGGTAGTTCACCAAATTCAGGGTCAACCCTGTAATCTTCCGGGAGATTTTCAGGCAACGGTTTGAATGTACCGGGTCCCACATGAAGGGTTACAAAGGATCTATCAACACCCATGGCTTTTAACGCCATGAAAAGATCCTCGGTAAAATGCAAGCCCGCGGTTGGTGCTGCCACCGCACCGGGATGCCTTGCAAAAATCGTCTGGTACCTCGTGGTATCTTCCTCCAAGGCTTTTCCCTTTCGAATATAAGGAGGCAATGGAACCTTGCCATGCGCTTCAAGAATGGCTGGTGCATCCCCATCCAAGCTGGGTTTGGCATGCCAGATGCCCCCCGCATTTTTCCGCGCCAATAAAAGTTCCAAAGGCCCTGGTTCCACCACGATGGTTTCGCCAGGCAATGGCCAACCCCGGGTATGACTCATCATTTCCCACAAGCCATCATCCAAAGTCCTAAGGTAAAGCCCTTCCCATTTCCCACCCGTGGTCTTGCGTTTCCCATATAGTCTTGCCTTCACCACTTGGGTGTCATTCAAGACCAGCAAGTCATCTTTTTTTAGAAGGGAAGGAAGATCAGAAAAGAAATGGTGAGAGATGCGTGATGATTTTCGATCAACGAGCATCAACCTCGATTGCTCACGCTTCTGCGGGGGATGCTGCGCGATTAATTCCGGGGGCAATTCATACTTGAAGAATATATCCTGCAATGTCGCCACCTTAAAAGAATGGAGCGGCTGGTGTTATCCATGCCGCTCCGGTAATCAACCAAACAATAAAACCAGCATTATTTGAAATTGGCAAGCCATTTTTCAAAACCATCACGATACTTCTCGACTGTCTTTGCCGGGCCAGTGAGCCTGATATGGTAAATATCATTGGCATCAACATGGGCGGCCAGCATTCGGAAATTCTCCATGAGAACAGTCTTTGAATTAGGATCAAATGGCGCGGCCTTGTACTTGTAGGCCCCTTTTACATCAAGATACATGGTTGGCTTTCCAGCAACTTTGATCTCGGTGATCTTGAAATCATTTTCACCAAGTTTACCGCCATCATTTGCGGAAAACTGATCCTTCCAACGGTCGATATTCGCCTTGGCTGAACCACCTAGCCCCTTGAAAATCACTATCTCACCATCCTTGGCATCGCCAGCAACCTTTGGCAATACGAATTGAGCATATCGCATTTTGTTGCTTGGGGGTTCTTCCTTCCAATCTCCGGGGGTGATGGACTTTAATCCATCAATGGTGATAGCTATACCCTTTCCTTCCTGGGCAATCGCAAAAATCGCACAAGTCAATGCAAGGAAAGATGCTGCAAGTGTTCTAAAAATTAAAACCTTCATTATTCATGCTCCTAAGAAACCCAAAGTTATACAAATCCTGACTTCAGAATTTTAACAGAAACTCAATCGAGAAGAGACAGGAAATTTTCCATTTCTCCAGCGGCATGGGCATCCCCCACTTTTTTGGCAGCAAGGATGCCTTTTTCATAAACATTCCTGGCCTGAGCATCCTTGCCCATCCTGGCAAGCAACTGACCCGCCTGCAAATAACCGGGCGGGTAATCGGGATTCGACGCCATCAAATCGCCAAATACTTTCAGCGCCTGTTCTTCTTCGCCTGCACTCTGGTGCTCCATGGCAAGCCCATAAAGCAGGAATGAATCATTTGGTTCATCCTTGAGCATTTCTAAAATTTGTTCTTTTCTTGATTTCGCACTCATCACTGCATCCTTATCTCTTATTTCCATTTATAGAATTGATAGACAACTCACTTAATTCCCAAAAGACGGTCTAGGGAATCCGCGGTCTGATGGATAAGCGCCTCGGGAAAATGCATGTATGGGTGAAAATATTCGAAGGTGAGGTATCCCTTGTAACCTGTCTGCTCAAACGCCTCCATCACTGCGGGCCAATTGGTCGTTCCATCAAGCAATGGCCTGAAAGTTTCCAAGGAATAATCAGTGCCTTTCTTGGTGTATTCCTTGAGATGCACATTTTGAATGCGCTTTCCCAGCATCTTGATCCAATGCTCGGGAAACTGAAACATCATGATGTTGCCTGTGTCAAAATGAACCTTCACATATTCGGATTTGAAAGAATCAACGAAGTCGTTCATTTCACCGGGCGTCATCAGGTAGCCATTGAAAAAAATGTTCTCGATATTTAGCTTCACCTTCAACTTTTCAGCATTGGGTAAAAGCCTGGCAACGGCTTCGCGGGCCCGCTTGTCGCAAACATCATTGGGAACAGGTTCATAATCAGCGCGCCAGGGGATGTTGACCGCCCCGGGAACCACCAAAAGATTTTCAACACCAAGGTCATGCGCGGCCTGGGTCATTTTCCCCGCCAACTCAAAGCCCCTGGTTCGTTTGGCGTTATCATTCGCAGTAAGGGGGTAGGGCCAGAACAGGAATGAACAAAGCCCGCTGATCTGAATACCTATTTTATCTGCAAGGTTCCGAATCGCGGCATATTCCTTGGCGCCGGATTTGGGCGAAAGATCATTATCAAGATCATAGTTCAACTCAACCGCATCAAATCCCGCACTTTTGGCAAGGCGAAGACATTGTTCCAGATTCATTTTCTCAGGGTAGGGAAAAGCCCAAAGGTTGATCGATTTTTTCATCGAGTATCGCCTGGGCTTTGCGACCTCTGCCCCCTCCCCAGCGGCCCCCGCAAGCAATGCTGTCGCAGCCATCGCTGATCCTGCCAGAACTTTCCTTCGATCCATGGGCATGTAGGGTCCAGACATGATTTCTCTCCTTGGTAAACAAATAGCTCAGCATGAACAATAAGATAATTTCACACCAAGGCAATAGGTCGCACTGGTGAACCGGTGGCTCCGATCAATTTCAATGGCAGACAAATGAAAAGGAACTGCCTTACTTTATCCTTGGCAAGCTCATCCAGCTTCAAGTTTTCAATGATGTAAATACCCCTGCGTGCCAATAACTCCAAATGACAAGGCAAGGAACCTAACTCAGGATCAATGGCTCCATTGGGTTCCCAGGACATGTTATCCGCTCCAACCGCCAGGACTTTTCTTTCGGCGGCCCAAAGCGCGGCATCTCGAGCCATCCCTGCGGATTCCATGTAGCGAGTTTCATCATGCCAGCAGCGATCCGTTCCAACCCTTATCAAAACCACATCGCCAGGCTTGGGTGCCAGGTTTAACTCTTTCTCCATGCGCTCCAACTCTGCGCGAAAGATATATTCCTCCTTGGCCAATTCTTCCACGCCCCTATACCCGGGGATATCAAACAGCCATCCCTGACGGGCGATCATCGGGATATCTTCCACCGCTCCATATGAAAACCCCTGGTTGGATTGCACCGAGGTATCGATCTTTTTACCCCCGCATAAATGCATATGATCCGCCTGATGGCACCAGGCATCTATATGCGTGCCAGTATGCTCCTTCATGAAAATGGCACCTGAGGCACTGGAGCGGGGCCCTTTTTCACCGGGTTTATAAGTATCTTCATGGCGATTATGAAGCATATATTGATAGCCTGGCTTATGCGAGGGATGCACAGGCATGGTGGATCTTCGTGGTTGTTCGAGATCGTATATTTTCCTTCCCAATCCCTTCGCCCACCAATTCTCCATGACATTCCTCCGATCACGGTTTGACAAAAATAGCTAGTTTAAACATAAGATAGTAATGTTAGAATATAAATGATAAAACTTGGATGAAATTGCCTGCCTCAGTAGTAAACTTGGAACCGTGTGCCATGAAAACAAAAATCATTCTTACAACATTGCTTGCGTTTATGTTGGGTAACAACAAAAGCAACAGCGCGGAAGTCGATTTCAAGCGGGACATAGCACCACTATTCAAGTCTAAATGCATTGAATGCCATGGGCTTGAAAAACAAAAAGCTGGCATCAGGTTCGATCGCAAAGACCTTGCATTTCAAGGGGGCGATTCAGGAGAGAAAACCATCAACCCTGGCAAGCCTGAGGATAGCCTGTTGATAAAAATGATCACCGTGGGCAAGGAAGGCAAAATCATGCCTCCTAAAGGTGCAAAGTTGAATGAGAAAGAAATCTCCCTGCTTAAAAGCTGGATTGCCAGTGGCGCAAACTGGCCCGATGAAAAAGTCGAAACCGCAAGACATTCCCATTGGGCTTTCAACAAGCCAACCCGCCCTTCCCTTCCAATCGTCAAGAATAAATCCAACATTAATAACGCGATCGATATCTTCATCCAATCCAAACTCGAGTCTCAGGGATTGGAAATATCTGCCGAAGCGCAAAAGGTCGCGCTACTTCGCAGGCTAAGTCTGGATCTCATCGGCTTGCCTCCAACCCCTGAAGAAATGGATCACTTTCTTAATGACAAAAGCCCC
>SXGQ01052236.1_pt1 | contig 13628 bp, 13 predicted proteins | sample 3178371 | NCBI WGS metagenome assembly SXGQ01 (sample SAMN11356859, study PRJNA531348) | freshwater metagenome | isolation source: freshwater sample F1-20 | place: China: Fuxian Lake, Yuxi | collected 2017-12-25
GCCACTTGCCGTACCAATCGCGGCACGCTCGTTCATCAATGTCGTCAGCGCCACACCCCAACCGTTGTTGACTTCGCCGAGTCGATAACTGTCTGGAATTCGTACTTCGTTAAAAAACACTTCATTGAAACTCGCGCCACCCGTCATCTGTCGCAATGGACGAATTTCGACACCCTCAGCGTGCATGTCGACGATGAAACCAGTCATACCTTTATGCTTGGGCAAACTTGGGTCGGTGCGACAAATCACCTCGCCGATGTCGCTGTATTGCGCGCCTGAAGTCCAAACTTTTTGTCCGGTGATGACCCACTCGTCGCCGTCGCGCTCGGCTTTTGTCTGCAGCGATGCCAAGTCACTGCCCGCTCCTGGCTCTGAAAACAATTGACACGAAACAATATCTGCACGCCACATCGCGCGCAAAAACTTTTCGCGCGCTTCGTCGCTGCCGTGTGCCAAAATTGTTGGCGCAACCATGCCAAGGCCGATTTGAAAAATTGATTGATTGGCAACTTTGTATTGCGCCTCGGCTTTGCTGTATGCCTTTTCGAATTCATTGGCTAATCCACGCCCGCCATATTGCTCTGGCCCCGTGATCCAGCCAAAACCCGCATCAAACTTTTGCTGACGCCACTGCTTGGCACGACTCACCATTTCGTCTTCGGCCTGTTTCGAGCGTTCTTCGAACATCGACACATTGTCGGAGCCTTCGCCCCAAACAAATGCTTTCTTCGACTCGCGTGTTTCGGCGTTGGCCGCCAAGAACTTGTGGGCCTCAGCCGTGAATTGTTCAATAGTTATGTTTGTGGTTGATTCGCTGGCCATGAACACCTACCGTACCCGTCAATATGGTGTTTGGTCTAAGCGAAAGTTTTGACTAGCCTGCCTCGGGTGGGTCAGCCAGTAGACGTCAAACAAACAACCGCTGGGGTTGCTGGTCGCATTCGTTTCGAGTTAAACCGCACGCTGACCGGTCAAGGCCACGAAAAGTTCACCAGCGCCAGCCAAGCGATCGGCCCGCGCCCAGCAGCCGAATTGGCGCGCCGACTATTTAATAGTGGGGCAGTGCTTGGCGTGCATGTTTTTGCCAACATCGTCACGATTGATCTTGTGCCTGGTTCGCGCGACGGCGATCTAGCCCAAATCATCACTGATCTTCATCAATATTGGAAACCGGGCATGAAGCCGCCAAGTGTTGAAGAACTGATGGCCCAAGTTGCCGCCCCGGCTGTCGCAGCAGCGCCAAGCGCCGATGGTTCAGCACCCGAACTAAGCGCCGCCGAAAAACTCGTCCCAGCCCATTTGCTCGAACGCAGCCGCAATGCGCGTAAAAAGGCCGAAGCTAAATAACTTTGATTACTACGAACATATGTTCGCTACAGTACAGGCATGAAGTTATTGGTACCAAAAACCCTCGTTGCTAAACATTCATTGTTTGAAAAACAAGTTCTTGAAAACTTCGCCGTCTCCGATCAAATTCGTCGGTTATTGCCCGACTCAGGTCTAGTTCGTGGACGTATCGTGCGCTGTCGTGGCGACGCGGCCACATCGTTAGCCCTTTCACTTTGTGCCCGTGCATCACAGCAAGGTTCATGGTTGGGCGTTGTCGGTGTCAGTCATCTCGGCATTTCATCTGCCGTCGAACACGGCGTGGCACTCGAACGCATGGTCTTCGTGCATCCACCAAAATCATCACGCGATTGGTCGACGACTGTGGCCGCCGTGATCGACGGCTTCGACTTGTTAATAGTCGCAGTGCCAGAGGCGCTCTCTGTTTCTGATGCGAGGCGAGTTCAGACACGGTTGCAGTCACGGCGATCAGTAATGATCATCGTCGACACTGCGTCGCTTTCTCAGCCAAATTTTTCAAACAACGGGCATCCGTTTCACGCCGATGTCGTCTTAGACACGACAACAAAAAGTTGGAGCGGCATCGACAATGGCGCCGGCTATTTGCAGCAACGCCAAGTTGCGATCAAAGTTAGCGGCCGTCGAGTTGCGCGGGCACAGGAACATCTAGTCACTTGTAGTTACTAAATTGCTCGCGCCAAAACGAGTAGCCGTGTTGCGTTGTCTCGACTGGCCGGCGGTCGTGGCGGCAAAAACTTCAAGCAGTCCATGCGTTGTTGTGCACTCACAACGAGTTATTTCTCGTTCTGTTGGCGCAATGCATTATGGCGTTCAAGTTGGCATGCGTCGCCGCCATGCTCAAGGGCTTTGCCCAGATCTTGAAATCGCGACTTATCAACCAGATCGCGATCGTCGGGCGTTCAACACCGTCGTTCGGGCTGTCAGTGAACTTGTCCCATTGATTGAAGTCAACGAGCCAGGGATAATCGTGTTCGCTACCCGTGGCCCGTCTAGATATTTTGGTGGTGACGAGCCGATGGCCAACAAAATCGTTCAGGCTCTACGTGGTTCAATAGTTGCTGATTCACAATTCGGTGTTGGCATCGCCGACAGCCGTTTGGCGGCCCACATCGCCGCACATATTTCGGCACAAAAGGCAGCTCAAAACACAGTTAAAAATAAAACGCCGTTTATCGTCGAGCCAGAAAAGACAAAGATTTGGCTTGCCCAACAATCTGTCAGGGTTTTAAGTGAGTTCGCCAACATCAATCGTGAGACAGTTTCGTTGCTCGAACGACTCGGGCTAAACACTTTGCAAGACGTCTACAAACTTGGTGAGTCAGTGTTGGCCGGACGATTCGGTGAACTTGGTATCGAGTTGCATCGACTCGCTCGTGGCGACGAACAACACCCACTAGCGGCAGTTGCGCCACCCCCAGAGCATCTTTGTTCACAAGTTTTTGAACAACCTATTTTCGATCAGCAAACATTGCTCAACAATGTTCAGGTGATGGCTGGCGAGTTCAGCAACTATTTTGCACAGCACGGGGCAATTTGTGTGCGATTGGTCATCAAATTTGAGTCAGAAACTGGTTCATATTCAGAACGCTTGTGGTATCGACCACAGGGTTTAACCGCTCGGGCGATAACCGAGAGCGCAAAGTGGCAAATTGAAAGTTGGCAAATCAAAGATGCTTTAGTTCGAATACAACTAATCGCCGACGAAGTGCGCACAGACACGGCACGGCAACTCAAGTTGTGGGGTGGCGTCACCCAAATTGATGAAATGGCCAATCATGCGATTGGTCGGTTGACCGAATTGTTGGGCTCAACTGCCGTTCAACTAGTCAAGTGGCAAGGTGGACGAGATCTGCTCGACAACCATCAACTTGTTTCTGCCTCGCATTTTCAACCCAGACAAAACGAGTCAAACGCGTCAGCCGTAAAGCCACAGTGGCGTGGTGCCCTGCCGACGCCGTCCCCGAGCGTTGTATATTTTGAGCCGCGGCTAGTGAAAGTCGTCGATAAAGATAAAAACTTGCTGCGTGTCAGTGCACGCCATGAGTTAAGCGCCGAGCCCGCGCAAATAATAATCAGTCAACAAAGTTACAAAATTATTTCTTGGGCCGGACCGTGGCCGATAGAAGAAAAGTGGTGGGATACTGCTCGCAGCCGACGCCTAGTTCGATTGCAAGTCGTGATCGAAAAATTGATGCCAGATGGTTCGCAGCAAGTGCAGGCGCTTTTAGTTGCACTCGAGCACGGCGAATGGAGCATTGCGGCAATCTACGGCTAGATCGCTATCTCGCTAGCAAGTATTGTGCAGTTGGTGATTTCTGATTCTGGTCTTGAATTTGTAAAAAACTTCTGTATTCAGTTAGCCGATCACGAGCCGATTGACGATCGTGAGCGCGAGTCGATAAAAGTTTTTCGTGAGCTCGCACCAAGTCTTCAGGCCCCATTTGACGAGCACAGTGACCCGACGCATGTGACTGCTTCGGCGATCGTGGTTGGCAAACCTGGCGTTGTCTTGCATCTGCACAAGCGACTAAATATGTGGCTGCAACCCGGCGGACACATTGACTCTGGTGAGCCGATTCAAGATGCTGCAATGCGCGAGGCGCAAGAGGAGACAGGTTTGGAACTGCAACATTTTGGCTCGGCAAAAACCAATCCAAGATTCATTCATCTCGATGTTCACCCTGGACCACACGGTCACACACATTTAGATGTGAGATTTTTGTTGTTGGCGACCAACGAAATTTTTGCCCCGGCAGCAGGTGAGAGTCAGCAAGTGAAGTGGTTTAGTTTCACGGATGCATTGCGGGTTTCAGAAGATGGGGCTCGCGGTGCGATTCGTGTCGCCCGGCAAATCTGTGCCAGATCGCTGTAGAACCAAACCCAGACAAAAACCCATGACACGAGCGAACATATGTTCGCTACGCTTAGCCGAATGGGTGATTATGCCGAACTGCATTGTCGGTCAAATTTTTCGTTTTTATACGGTGCTTCACACCCTGAGCAACTTGTCGAAGCCGCGGTGCACAATCAACTGACGGCACTTGCGCTCACAGATCGCAACGGTCTTTATGGGGTCGTCAAGTTTGCCCAAGCGGCACGAGCGTTTGGTTTGCCAACTTTGTTCGGCGCCGAACTCTCATGCTCGAGTCGCGACAGTCGTGATGACGGTGCGCAAATCGTTTTGGTCGCCGATGGCCCGTCGGGTTATTCACGACTTTCTCACGCAGTGACGCTCGGCCAATTAGCGGGTTCGAAGTCTGCGCCAATTTTTGATACAGCCAAGATTGCCGAAGGTCTGGCAGATAGTTGCTGGGTTCTCACCGGTGCCAGCACTGGCATTGTCAATCAAGCACTCGAACGACACGGTCCGCAAGTCGCATCGCGTCAATTGCAAAAACTGGTTAGCGAGTTCGGTCGCGATCGAGTTTTGGTCGAACTCTGTGATCACGGCGACCCACTTGACTCGACTCGCAACGATGCTCTTGTGCAGTTAGCAATGCGACACGACCTGCAGTGTGTTGCAACCAATGATGTGAGTTATGCATCGTTGCGCGAGCATCGTTTGGCAGTCGCACTTGCGGCAGTCAGACAGCGGTCAAGCCTGGATGAGATTGATGCGCACTTGCCACCGGCGCCGAGCGCCTATATTCGCAGTGGCAAAGAGCAACTTCGGCGGTTCAATCGTTACCCAGGTGTCGTTGAACTAACAACGCAAATCGCCGAGTCTTCGGCATTTGACTTGTCGTTGGTTGCTCCAAAACTTCCACCGTTTATTTGCCCAGACGACCTGGATGAAATTTCGTATTTACGTCGTTTGGTCGAACAAGGCGCGACTCGTCGATATGGCGCTCGACCTGTGAACAATCTCGAAGATCTTTCACTGCGTGCCCGAGCCTGGATGACGATTGATCACGAACTCGAGATCATCGAGCAACTTGGCTTTGCAGGTTATTTTTTGGTCGTCTTTGACATCGTGCAGTTTTGTCAGCGATCAAACATTTATTGCCAGGGCAGGGGCAGTGCAGCCAACAGCGCAGTTTGTTTTGCGTTAGATATCACCAAAGCCGATGCTGTTTCGTTGGGCTTGCTGTTCGAGCGTTTTTTGTCGACAGAACGCGACGGGCCACCAGACATCGACATCGACATCGAAAGTGGTCGCCGTGAAGAAGTAATTCAATATGTTTTCAACCGTTACGACCGCCACCATGCGGCACAAGTCGCCAATGTAATTACATATCGTTCGCGTTCGGCTGTTCGCGATATGGCTCGGGCACTGGGTTTTGCGCCCGGTCAGCAAGATGCCTGGAGCAAGCAAGTCGGCATGCATGGTTCGCTGGCGAACTCCGAAAACACGCAACACGAAATACCCGCTCAAGTTTTGGATCTTGCCCGACAAGTTTTAGACGCGCCGCGACATTTGGGCATTCACTCTGGGGGCATGGTGATTTGCGATCGGCCAGTCAGCGAGGTTTGCCCAGTCGAGTGGGGGCGCATGAAAGATCGCAGTGTCTTGCAGTGGGACAAAGACGATTGCGCCGCGATCGGTCTCGTTAAGTTCGATCTTTTGGGTTTGGGCATGCTCTCGGCCCTGCACAACGCAGTCGATCTAATCGCCGAGTTTCGTGGCAAACAAATTGATCTAGCGATGATTCCGCAAGAAGACGATGTCTACGCGATGCTGTGTCGAGCCGACACGGTCGGTGTTTTTCAAATTGAGTCCCGCGCTCAAATGGCCACGTTGCCACGACTCAAACCACGAAGGTTCTATGACCTGGTTGTCGAAGTTGCGTTGATTCGCCCCGGCCCAATTCAGGGTGGCTCGGTTCATCCATATATTCGTCGGCGCAACGGTCAAGAGCCTGTCACGTATTTACATCCACTGTTAGAAAATAGTTTGGGCAAAACATTGGGGGTGCCGTTGTTTCAAGAGCAACTGATGCAAATGGCGATCGACATTGCCGGCTTCACGCCGAATCAAGCCGATGAGTTGCGTCAAGCCATGGGTTCAAAACGCTCGCACGCTCGGATGCAACGACTTCGTCAGCGACTTTATGACGGGATGGCACAAAACAAAATTGTTGGCGCGGTCGCCGACGAGATTTTTGAAAAGATGCAAGCCTTCGCCAGTTACGGGTTTCCCGAGAGTCACTCAGTTTCGTTTGCCTATCTCGTCTATGCATCTTCGTATATAAAGTTTCACGAGCCGACGGCGTTTTATGCCGCGTTGTTGAATGCCCAGCCGATGGGTTTTTGGTCGCCACATTCGCTCGTGCAAGATGCGCAGCGACACGGCGTGGTCGTGTTGGGCCCAGATTTGAACGCATCAAAAGCCACGGCAACTTTAGAACCATGTGAAAACTCAGCAGGCGACTTTGCCTTGCGTCTCGGCATTTCTGGCGTGCGTGGCATCGGTGACGAACTTGCAACAGCAATTGAAACTGCGCGACCGTTTACGAGCATGGAAGATCTGGTTCGTCGAGTTCCGCAACTCAGTTTGTCGCAGATAGAAACGCTGGCAACATCCGGTGCGTATACGCAGTGCTTTGAAATATCGCGCAGAGATGCACTCTGGTCGGCTGGTGCCGTTATTCAAAGTCGACCCGAGCGTTTGGCGGGCGTGACAACCGGCAGTGATTCGCCACAACTACCGGGCATGCAACCGATCGAAAAATCAATCTGTGATCTTTGGTCAACCGGCATTTCTGTCGATGGTCACCCGACTCAGTTTGTGCGCGGTCAGTTGAGCCAACTTGGTGTAGTCACCGCAAACGAACTGGTGAAAATTGAAAACGGCTCAAAGATATTCGTTGGCGGTGTGATCACCCATCGCCAACGCCCGTCTACTTCGCGCGGCGTCACATTTTTTGGCCTTGAAGACGAAACTGGTCTGATCAACGTCATAGTTTCACAGGGTTGCTTCAAACGATTTCGCCACGCCGCAATCAACGCTTCGGCACTGCTTGTGCGCGGTCGAATCGAATCTTCGCAAGGGGTGGTCAACATCATCGCCGAGCATTTGAGCGAACTAAAAATTGCTACGCGTGGCGTTGTTTCAAGAGATTTTCGCTGACCCAGCCACGATGCCGAGCAGCACAAACACGATGCCGGCGACATATCGCTGGATAAACGGCAAGGTCTTGCCTTTGGCCAAAGTTTCGCGCAATGAGCTGGCAGTCAGTGCATAAATGCCGTCGATCACAAAGCCACAGATCACAAACACCGCGCCGAGCGTCAAAGATTGCAGCGCGTTTGAAGACTTATCTGGGTCGATGAACTGCGGCAGAAATGACAGAAAAAAAAGTGCAATTTTTGGATTCAGCGTGTTGATCACGAAACCTTGCCGAAATGCCTGCACTTTTGTCATTGCGTTAGCCGAAGATGTAATTGTCTCTGGTGGGCGCGAGAGTGTGCGCAGACCAACAAGCACGAGATACGCCGCACCCAGATATTTGACGACATTGAAAGCGTCTTGTGATGTCGCCAAAATTGCCGAAAGACCAACAGTGGCCGCCAACACATGCATGAAAGTGCCGAGTTCAAGACCGAGCACCGAGGCGAGCCCGATTGGTCGACCACTGGCCACGCTGCGGTTGACGACGTAAATGACTGCAGGCCCCGGTATCACGAGCAACGCAACCGAAGCGATCGCGAACGAAAATAACGAGTTGAAGTCAGGCATTTTTCGCGCTATTCGGCTGGCTGTTCATTCAATTCGTCGTTGAAGCCACGATACATTTCATAGATTTCTTTGCAGGCCTGACACATCGGCAGTTGCTTTGGGTCGCGCGACGGCACCCAAACATGGCCGCACAATGCCTCAACTGGCGTGCCGTTGATGCGCGCTTCGAGCACTTTGGCTGTCGCTGATTCATCTTTGTCGGTTTTGACGATGTGCGCGACAAGTGGCTTGCCAGTTTGCAATACATGTTCGGTTTGCTGTTCAACTGTTGTGCTGGGCGCAGTCTGAGTCGTCGACGATTGCGCTGAGAGCACACTTAATTTAACCATTAAATTTTGCACATTTATCGACTTAGTAGTGCCAGATCAACAACGCCTAGACTGCAATCCATGCCGATGTATGAATTTCGTTGTCGCACTTGTGACCAAGTTTTTGAGGAGCGTCGCGCGATGTCGGCCGCCAACGAGCCTGCCAAGTGCTCGCAAGGTCACGAAAATGCAGTGCGCTTGCTTTCAGTTTTTGCCTCGGTCGGCGATGGCAACAGTGCTTCGAATGCGCCAGCGATGCCCGCAGCGAAAATGGGCGGGTGTGGCTCTGGTTGCGGTTGTCACAGTTAATTAAGACTGTATAAATCGCCATAACTGACAAGCAGCCAGTCGCTTAGAGCGAGACCGGCATCTTGGCAACGATTCGCAGCCATCTGGAATTGAGATTTATCGCCTTTCTTTCGGTGATCGCCACCGCGCGCGGTGAGCAATGAAATGGTCGTCGCTGAATCGATGTTGACTGCCGCGCCGATAATTCGGTCGATGATTTCAATTAGTCCACGGTTCGAGTCAAAGGCGATGAGACCAACACCACGCTGCTGATGATCAAGACACAGGACCAACGTCTCGTGACGCAATGGCCTCGAAAGTGCCAGCGCAAAAACACTCAGTTTTTCTGAAAGAGTCGTGATCGGGTCGAGTTGTGCGCGTGGCACATCCAATAATGGTCTGACTGTGTGAAGCATTGCCCCTCGGATTTCTTTGATTACGAATTGACTTAGTCAGAGTAAGACGAGGGTGTCACGCGCTTACGAAATCAATCGCAACATAAATCAACCCAACGCAGATCATCAGCGGCGCAACTATTCCGACGAGCTTTGGCAGAGAAATCTTGGTTGGGCTCAGCAAAAACAAACTGCAGATCGCGCCAATTATCGCCCCACCGAAGTGTCCACCAATCGAGATTCCTGGGATCACGAGGGTGATCACGATGTTCAGCGCAAAGGTCGCGCCAACGCCCGTGCGCAGGGGGTTGACCCGGTCTTGGCGAAATCCGACCAGTGCTGCCGCCATTAGACCAAACACGGCGCCAGATGCACCGCCTGTGATCGCGTCTGGGCTGATCAGCAACGCGCCAACTGATCCACCCAAAAGAGAAGTCAAATAGAGCAGACCAAATCTGAGCGAGCCAATTTTTTGTTCGAACAACTGACCAAGTTGATATGCCAGCAGCATGTTCATCGCCAGATGGAAAACTCCGAAGTGCACAAAGCCGCAACTGACGAGCCGATACCACTCGCCCTGCTCTAGAAACTGCCGAGAGATGACGAAATTTATTGAAGTTTCGTCAAAACCCGAAAGCGACATCCACAAATAAAGGCCCACGTTGATCGAGACGATTGCATTCGTAACCGATGTCTTGTTCGTGGATAGCCGAAAGTTGGGTCGTGACGGTCGCGGCGATCGTGGACGGCGGGATGGTTTTGGGGATGGTTTTGATTGCGTCGCACGAGGCAACGGTGGCGGAAGTTGCGGCGGCGGAAACGTCACGACTCTATGAGGGCAGGGTTAGTGCTTGTTGACGATTTGCAAGAAACCAGTTCACTGTTTCGTGCAGACCATGTTCAAACTCGGTAGAGGCGTGCCAGCCCAGTTCGCGCTCGGCGCGTGACGGGTCAACGCGTCGTCGAGGCTGGCCATCCGGGCGCGACGAGTCCCAAACTAGTTCGCCTGAAAAACCAACGATGCGGGCGATCGTTTCGGCTGTTTCACGAATTGTGATTTCACGATTGTTGCCCAAATTAAGTGGCTCGGTCGAGTCGTGTAGTTCGCTCGCCAGCAATATCGCCCGTGCGGCGTCTTTGACGAACAAATAATCACGGCTTGCCGAGCCCGTGCCCCAAACCACGATTTTGTCCAGTTTTTGTTCTTTGGCCTCGACACATTTTTTAATCAACGCAGGTATGACGTGCGAGACATCAGGATGGAACTTGTCTCCTGGGCCAAACAAATTTGTTGGTATCAAGAACGCAAACTTCTGCCCGTATTGTTGCGCGTTGACTTGGGCGTGCACCAACAGCGCTTTTTTGGCAATGCCATACGGTGCATTTGTCTCTTCGGGGTAGCCGTCCCAGATTGATTCTTCGCGAAATGGAACAGGCGTGAACTTTGGGTAACTGCAGACGGTGCCGAGCAGAATTGTCTTTTCAATTCCGGCAACTCTCGCGGCTTCAATCGTGTGGGTACCCATCATCAAGTTGTCGAGGTACAACGGGGCAGGTGCAACTTGGTTGTAGCCGATGCCCCCGACGCGAGCCGCTAAGTGCACGACATGACTAGGTTTGTGTTTCCTAAATAGTTCGAGCGCAACCCCCGGCACCGTAAGGTCTGCTTGATTGTGAGTTGGGGCGACAACCGTTGCGCCGGCTGCCGCAAATGCTTCGACTACGTTGCGGCCAAGAAATCCGCTACCACCGGTTATCAGAACGGTGCGATTTTTCCAAAATGTTGGCGAGGAAGTTTTTTCGCTCATATTGCTATCCACATCGTACGACCCACAGCCCGTTGTGTTCCGCCGCAGGGGCTTAACGCCAAATATCAAGCCGACACGGCAGAATAGAAGGAATGCGTGTGGCCTACTCTTTGGAACAGTGCTGGCATCGAGTGCCCGGGGGTACTGCGACCGCGGCGATCGAAGTGGCGCGAGTACTGCCAAGTTTGCGGCGCGACATCGAACTTGTCGGTTTTGCGGGTCGCCATAGGACGACGCCACAAGGGGCATATCAGCCGCCGATCAAAGTGCAACAACTTTTTTTGAGCGGAGCCGCGCTCTACGAAATGTCAATGCGGTTCGGGTTTCCAAAAGCAGAGAGCGCGACTGGCAAAGTCGACTTGGTCCACTGCACGTCAATAATTCCGTTTGCAACGAATGCAAAGATGGTCGCGACCATTCATGACCTCGCATTTTTGAAGTATCCACAGTTTTTCAGCCGTCGAGGCAATTCGGTATTTCGGCGCAGCCTGAAGATTTTGTTGAAGCATGCCGACGTCTTGCTTTGCTCTTCGCAATCGACTTTGGAGGATTGCCAAGAATTTGGTTTTTCTAGCGATCGGCTGCGCCATGTTCCGCTTGGAGTGGTCGCGCCGATGGTGATGACTACTCGTGATCAAATCAAGACCCGTTATCAGTTGCCAGACAGTTATCTGCTGTTTGTCGGCACACTCGAGCCCCGCAAAAATTTGTCGAGATTAATTTCCGCGATTGAAACCTTGGGTGATTCGGTGCCGGATCTGGTCGTAGTTGGTGCCAGCGGTTGGGGTGACGTGCTCGATGCGAAAGAGGTTTCAAATTCGGCGAAAGCTCGGGTGCACTTTACGGGGTTTGTCCAACCCAGCGACCTTGGGGCGATTTATGAGTGTGCTGAAGTGCTTTGTTACCCGTCGCTGATGGAAGGTTTCGGTTTGCCAATTCTTGAGGCGATGAGCCATGGCACGCCCGTTATGACGAGCAGGGGCTCGTCAACCCGAGAAGTCGCAGGCGGTGCAGCAGTTTTGGTTGATCCGTTAGATATTCAAAGCATCGCCTCAGGTGTCATGCAGGCGATTGGTCAAAAATCTGAACTATCAGAACTTGGCCGCAAGCGAGCAAGTGAAATGACCTGGCAAGCCACGGCACAAAAGACCGCCGAAGTTTACGATCAGGTCGTGTCGTGACTTTGAGAGTTGGTGTGAATCTGTTGTGGCTGCGCGCGGGTCAGGTGGGCGGGTCTCAGGAATATTTGATTCGACAACTTACCGGCCTGAGCCAATGCAATCGTGGCGAATTCGATATCACCCTTTTTGTGCAACCGAACTTTGCAAATAATCATCCCCAACTTGCCACGATCTACAAATTTGCGGAGGCACCGAAGCACGGTGGCGTGCGTGTGCTGAGAATTTTGCTCGAACATACTTGGTTAGCGCTCAAAACTCGAAAGTTTGATCTGTTGCATCATGGCGGTGGCACGATGCCACGGTTTGGCGGTCGACGAACCATGCTCACGATTCACGACGTGCAGTATTTGTCGTTTCCAGAAAATTTCAGTCGTGCCCGGCTTGTGTATCTGAGCATGATTGTTCCGCGTTCATTAAATCGAGCATCAATTATCACCACGCCAAGCCAATATGTGCGTGATCGTCTCGCGGCAAAGTTCAATTTGCCGCCTGACAAGGTTCGAGTCGTGCGTCATGGCATTGATGATCAACTGGGCAAATCGGCCACGAGCGAGAACGAGTTGCGTCGCCGGCTGAGGCTTCAAAACAAAGATGTTATTTTTTTGCCTGCAGTCACACATCCGCATAAAAACCACAAATTTTTGCTTCAACTCATGAAAACTCATTGGACGGATGAAAATTTGGTATTAGTTTGTGCGGGCGGCAAGGGTCGTGGTGAGATTGATTTCATGCGAGAAGTCCGACGCCTCAATTTGGACGATCGAGTATTTCGCCTTGATCGGGTGGTCGACGAGGATCGTGATGGTTTGATGCGCCTGTCCAAAGCGCTGGTATTTCCAAGTTTGTATGAAGGATTTGGTGCGCCGGTGATTGAAGCGATGCAACTCGAAACACCGGTTGTCGCTAGTGACTGTGCTGCGTTGCCTGAAGTGGTCGGAGATGCTGGTTTGGTCTTACCACTCGAACTAGATCGATGGGCGAGCGCCCTTGAGATTGTTGCATCTTCGCGTCAGGCTCTGATCTCGTCGGGCAAGGCGCGTGCTGGTCAATTTTCAATCGCCAAGTCGGGCCAAGATCTATTTGATGCCTACAAGGCGGCACTGTCATGAGTGCCAGCCCACGTAAATTGTCGCTGATCGTTATTTGTCCGCATTTTGAGCCAGACATGGCCCCCACAGGTGTGGTGATGACCAGAATTGTTCACGAACTTGCAGCCCGTGGTCACAAACTTCATGTTGTCACTTCGTTGCCGTGGTATCGCAAGCATCAAGTCGAGGCGGGCTGGGCAGGCGCATTGTGGCGGGTCGAAAAAACCAGTTGGGGATCAATTACCCGTGTGCAGCCATTCGCGGGCCGCACGAAAAGCAACTTGCTGCGCCGAGCATTCGGTTTTATTTTGTTCAGCTATTTGGTCGGTTTACGCGCTTTGTTTGCCGGCGGTTTTTGGCGTCGCGTTGACGGCATCTTGGCGATGTCGCCACCGCTGACACTCGGTTTGATCGGTTGGCATACGAAATTGTTTCGGGGTGGAAAATTGGTGTTCAACATCCAAGACGTATTCCCGGATGCCGCGGTTGAGACGGGCGCAATTACCAACAAGC
>SXGQ01114022.1_pt1 | contig 13626 bp, 13 predicted proteins | sample 3178371 | NCBI WGS metagenome assembly SXGQ01 (sample SAMN11356859, study PRJNA531348) | freshwater metagenome | isolation source: freshwater sample F1-20 | place: China: Fuxian Lake, Yuxi | collected 2017-12-25
GGCTGGTGGGACGGCGCCGCATCACGGCTCAAGCCCGCACCCGACAGTCAGGTCGCCAGTGAACTGGCAAATCTTTCTGGCGGTGCAGAAAACCTGATGAAACGGGCGCTTGAACTTGCCGAGACTCGCGACAGCGCCGATCTTCGCTTGGCATGCCATCTCGCCGACTTCGCAGGCTGGGCTGCACCCGACGACCCACGAATTCATGCCAACCGCGCAGCCATCTACGAGCAACGCCGCAAGAGTGAACTCTCGTTGATGAGCAAAGGCATCTTCAAAGGCGCCGCCCGCGAGTCGCAAGCAATCGCCGACAAAAAATAATTTGTGGGCGCGACGGGGCTTGAACCCGGGACCTCCACCATGTCGAGGTGGCGCTCTACCAACTCAGACGCTGCGCTCTTCACCTTGTTTCTCTTGATTGTCACTCTCAGCATACTGCTTCGAGACAACCAAGGAAAAGGCTCACTACACGCCCGCCAAACTGAAAAAGATGGCTAGCACAACCTCACTGGAATAAAGAATACTTTAATTGTGTGGAATTGTATTTATAAAAATTTATCTCTATCTATTTGAGTGGATAACCAAGAATTTTTCTTGCCTTTGAGACAACCTCACTGAGGTTAGAGGGGTTTCTAAGAGCATCCCAGCCGGCGTCTATCCTCACTTTGTCAAAGTCTCCACCCAGTTCAACCTGACGAACTGCTTCAGCTTTGTTAGACAACAAAGAGTCTCTCATCTGCTGAGACTCTTTCATCAATGTCGGGAAATACATCTCAAAGACTCTTGTTGCATACCAAGCATCATTTGTAGCTGACCCGGCAGCGTTTTCTAAGGAACTGCACTCTTCGTCCGACAATCCACTCAATCTCGCATTTGTCCAACCGTACCATTGGCCACCTGCCTGCTCCACTTTTTGACGGACGTCCAACAATGCCATGAGACGCTTTTCGTCGTAACGCTGGTCTTTAGAGTTTTTTGATATGTACATCTGGAGTAAAAGCGAACCCAGTGTAGAAAATCCAGCTGCAAGAATAGCTACGCCAAGATTATCCATATGCCAACCAATTGACAGCTTCGGCATCGAACATAAACATCAAATACTCCTCGTTAGGTCAACTTCAAATATTTCTATCACATTAGATCAGCTACGTGGAATAAAAACCAAGGCTCCGGCCACAGCCGAAGAAATCAGACACACAGACGATCCCATAGCGAGTCGAGGTTTAAACGCATACCTTTTGCTCAAGAGGTCAAACGTTCTCAACGAGCAATAAAACCATCGTCAATTCCAGGTTCTCTAGAACTCTTCTACTGCTAACTCACCAGATAATGCACGTGTATAGCGTGCCACCATCGCCCCACTGGACCAGCCAGCAGCAAGCCCTAACAGACGTTTCAGAAACTCCGTTACGCAAGGCCTGCACAGCCCAGCCACGCCTCTAGGGGTGTGCTCGCGGTGCACCTCACCTTTGCAAGCACAGCCTGATGGCATTGGTATTCATGCCGACTAGCGAGCCTTGTGTTCGTTTCCTGATGTGCTTGCGTAAAGCATTTCGAGCCAATGGAGATAACGGTGCGACACCTGGTTTGCCTGTTTTGGATGTGCGAACAATCAAGAATCCTTCAGAGAAAATAACGTCTGCTATTTCAAGTCGTGCGATTTCGCTACGGCGTAATCCGCACGAGCAAAGCACCTCAATTACTGCTTTGTCTCGTTGGCTCTATGCGGTTTTCAGATCTTGTTTGTAATCGCTAACAGTGACTCTTTGTTGAGGACATTTGACCTCTCAACCTAAAGGTATACGTTCCCATCAATCGAGGGTTTCGTAGCCATCGCTTTTAGCCCAATATCCAAACGCTCGAATTGCTTGACCGCGTTTACGTCGACTTACTGGGGACTCAATTGATTCCAGCCATGTCTTCGTATCTGTTAAAGACAGGTCCGTCAAGTCTTCTAACAGCAGTTCTAATGCTCTTACATAATTGTTGGCCGTTTGTTCTACTTTGCCTGCAAGCATCCAATCCAGTTTGAATTCTGCGAGCAGTTACTTATCGATTTTCTACTTCTTCTAGATGAAAGGAGAGGCTCAACATCGAGTCGATTCATCTCGCAGAATGAGCATCAACACCACGTTTCCCAAGTGACACTTAGGAAATTATGAACAGTAGTGGGCGCGACGGGGCTTGAACCCGGGACCTCCACCATGTCGAGGTGGCGCTCTACCAACTGAGCTACACGCCCTTATTGACTGTCATCATAGCGTGCAGGTTTGTCGGTCAAAAGGTTGAGGTGCGACAATAGAAGTCGCACAATTCGAACAGGAGTTGCATGTCAAAACTAACTCTCAAAGATCTGCTCGCCGCCAAGGGCAAGCGGCATCTGACCCAAGTTTTTGTGCGCACACCAGGCGAAGCAGCCGCGTGCGAAGAAGCAGGCATCGACATGCTCGTCGCTGCAGAACTTCACGATGGTCGGTCAAGCGACTACGTCGGCATTCGCAAAGCAGCTCCGAACACATTTCTCACGATCGGACTCGCCATCAATACTTATGCCGGTCATACCGAGGTGTTGCGCAATGCATATCGCCTGATGGGCGTTGGTGCCGACACGCTCTATTGCGGATACGGCATTCCAACAGTCAAGGCGCTCGCCGACGAGCACATCCCAGTAGTCGGCCACGTTGGCCTCGTACCATATCGCAACTCACCATTTGGCGGAATGAAAGCCGTGGGTAAAACTGCGGCCGAAGCCTTGCGCGTCTACGAACTCACCAAGCAATATGAGGATGCGGGCGCGATTGGCGTCGAAATGGAAGTCGTGCCCGCACCAGTTGCAACCGAAATCTCAAAGCGCACAAAAATGCTGATCATCGGCATGGGCGCCGGTCTCGACTGTGACGTGCAATATCTTTTCGCCACGGACATTCTCGGCGACAACGAAGGTCACGTACCTCGTCACTCTAAGGTTTACCGCGACTTCAAGTCCGAATACCACCGTCTGCACCGCGAATCAGTTGCTGCGTTCAAAGAATTTCGCAGCGATGTCTTGACTGGCGCCTATCCAACCGCCAAAAACGACGTCTCGATCGACAAAAAAGAATTCGAGTCATTTCTAAAAGCGATCAAATAACTAAACGGTGTCGACAAGTCGCAGGGCAACTTCATTGGCCAGCAATCGCCCCGCACGAGTCAAAACTATGCGATCGTCACGTCGCTCAAGCAACTCGCTCATCTCACCAAGATCAGCATCGCTAAACGAACCGAGTGGCACGCCTTCTCGTGTGCGCACCAATAACTGCAACATCTCACGCTTGCTTGTCTGCGTATCAAGCGTCTCGCTCGACGATTCTGGCGACTCGCCAGCCATGACAAGTTCGATATATCGCTCGGGCGTTCGCACATTCCACCAGCGACGGCCATCCAGATGTGCGTGTGCCGCACTGCCAAAACCTTCGTAATTACCTTGCTGCCAATACAACGAATTATGTTCACATTCATGACCCGATTTGGCCCAATTAGAAATTTCATAATTCTGCAGACCATTCGCCGATAGCAAATCATCACACAGCAAATATTTGTCGGCTTGATCATCGTCGTCGGGGTGCCGATCGTGCTGGGTTGCCAACACCGTATTCGGCTCAACCGTCAACCCATAAGCAGAAACATGGGGTGGATCTAGCGCCACGACATCGGCCAGCGTCCGCGACCAATCGTCAAGCGTCTCGCCCGCTGCGCCATAAATAATGTCGAGATTGAAAGTCGCAAAACCGGCCTCGCGAACGAACGAAACAGAGCGCTTTACATTCTCGGGGTTGTGCGTGCGTCCGAGCGATTTTAAAACATGATCAACCGTCGACTGCACACCAATGCTGACCCGATTCACCCCGCCCGCACGAAACGTCTGCATCATCTTGAGCGTGATGTCGTCCGGATTGCACTCGACAGTCACTTCGGCACCTGAGGCAAGCGGTATCTCTGCCAACACACGCATCAACTCATCTGCGGGCACGAGTGTCGGTGTGCCGCCACCGATGAACACGCTCGTGGCTGGCAGCATCGCATCGGCAAGACTGCGTCTAATGTGCGTGCGCAACGCGACTAAATAATCGGTCGTCAGTTGGTGTCGATCAGTAAAAGTTGCAAACGCACAATAGTCGCATTTTTTCGCACAAAACGGAATATGAACATAGACACCAAAGCCCGGGTGCATGAAAGTTAACTTTGTGTCGTCGGCGGCACGAACAACAAGTCAAGTTCGGCTAATTTGGCGCCAACTTCATCCACTGCGATATCGAGCATCACTGCGATCGCCCGCGTGTCGTGCGCTCGCACGGTTATCACTTTGCCGTTGAAGTCTTGGCGTTGCACCTGAATCATCCGCAAGAACCGCTCGAGCATCTTGAACTCGATGCCTTCTCGCATCGAAAGTTTGGCCACATCAATGCGCAACTTCGTCGGTGCCGACGCACCAGGTTGATTATCTTCAACTCGCATCGGGTCGCGCGGCAACAACTGGTCGATCGTGACGCCATAGAACTTCGCCAAGCGCTCGAGACGCGGCACCGAAATCGCCCGCTCACCGCGCTCGTATGCGCCGAGCACCGAGGCTTTGAATTCTTCGCGCGACTGGGTCTCTACCTCGCTCAAAGACAAGTTTTTCTGCGAGCGAATCGATCTCAGGCGCTCACCCACCATCCGCGAAAACGGAGACTGCTCGAGCATCTCGTCGTCAGATGGAGTCATATCTAGGTCAGCTTCCTTTGTTTCGGTAACTCGACATTAGAACAGCCGCGCTGATGGCCGCAGTTTCTGCGCGCAAAATCGTGTCGCCAAGCGAGACAATACTTTTACCTACAGCGATTTCTTCTTCTGTGAACCCACCTTCGGGACCAATGGCGATGGTTCGATGCGACGCATCAATTGGCGAGCCACTCGGGTCGCCGATGCATACATTTGCAATCTCGCTCAACACCGCGACATCACCAACTTTCGGCAACCACACTCGCCGCGACTGCATCGCCGCTTCGCGGGCCACAACCCGCAGTCGTTCGAGGTTCTTGTTCGCCCTCCCGGCATCCCATCGCACGACACTGCGCGTGGTCGGAGCCAGCACAATGATTTCGTCAATGCCGATCTCGGTGAGTTTCTGCACGGTCCACTCGGGCCGATCGGCTTTGACAACAGAAAACGCGACGGTCAACCGCCACTTTGGTGGGGCTTCAACGACCACATCGCTCGTCGCCTCAATGTTTGCGTCGGCGTCAACGACACACGTTCGCCATTTACCGCGACCATCTGAAATCGTCACAGCATCATGTGATTTGACCCGCAATACGCGCAACAAATGATGAGCATCGGCATCGCCCAACACTGGCGCATCGACTGAATCTACAAAAACATGTGCCGCAGAATCACGCAGCAGCGATATCACGAAAATGCCGACTTGATTTTTGATTTCAGAGAACTATCACTTGTCGACACGGCCTCACCCCGTTCTTTGGCCAATTGCAGCAACAAGTCACGCTCTTTTGACGAAAGCTTCTTCGGCACGACAACTTCGATTCGCGCACGAAGATCGCCGCGTGTTCGTCCACGACTGCGACCGCCCTGATTCAAAATTGGCACGCCGCGACCTTTGAGCACATATTCATGACCATGTTGCACACCAGGCGCCACGCTTAGCGTTTCATCCCCATCAAGTGTCGCCAACACAAGATCGACACCGAGCGCCGCCTGAGCAATCGAAACCTGCACGCTCGTCACCAAATCATTTTCTTCACGCTGGTACATCTCGTGTGGCGACACGCCGATGTGCACATACAAATCGCCCGCTGCACCGCCACGCGGTCCGACACCGCCACGACTGGTCACGCGCATCGTCTGACCTGTGGCAATGCCTGCCGGAATATCAATTTCGTGACTCTGATCTTTGGTTACTCGACCTTCACCCCGACATTTGTTGCACGGAGAGGCGATAATTTCACCCGTTCCACGACAGCGACCGCATGGCGTCGTCGTCACCATCTGTCCGAGAATGCTCTGACGCATTCGCCGAACCTGTCCCGACCCGCCACAGTCACTACAAGTCGTCGCTTTCGTGCCAGCAGCAGCACCAGAACCGTCGCAATCCTCGCAACTCACTGCCGATCTGATCGACACCGAAGTTCGACAACCGAACACTGCATCGACAAAATCAATCTCGATTTGTGTTTCCAGATCTGGTCCGCGTTGTGGGCCCGACTGTTGTCGCGTCGAACCACCAAACGGTGAGTCTCCACCAAAGAATGCATCAAAGATGCTCCCGAATCCCCCGGCACCACCGAACGGATCTCCGCCTCCGCGACCGCCACCCGAAACGCCCGCCTCACCAAATTGGTCGTAGCGTGCTCGCGAATCTTGGTCCGACAACACTTCATAGGCTCGGCTCACGAGTTTGAATTTTTCTTCAGCATCGGCGTTGTTCGGGTTTGCATCTGGGTGCAGTTCGCGCGCCAATTTGCGATAAGCCCGTTTCAGTTCATCTTGACTTGCTCCACGCGACACGCCGAGCATCTGATAAAAATCTTGCGCCATTCGAATTAATTTTCGGTCAGACGGCGACCAAGTCGATCACTAACCAAATCAACGGTCGCTAGTGCTTGGGGATAATTCATACGCGTTGGCCCAAGCACGCCAACCGTGCCAACCGTTTCGCCATCGGCGCGAACAGGCGCCAACACAACTGAACAAGCCGAGAGCGGCTCGACACCGTGCTCCGCACCGATCGCCACCGAGACTCCGCGATTCAGCATGTCGCGCACGAGTGTGACAACGACATACTGCTGCTCGAGCGTGTGCAACACATTGCGCACGATTTCGACCGCATCAAACGCTTCGGCCATCTGTGCCACACCACCCACATAAAAATTTTCATCGTTGCGACCGCGATCGAGTGCCGACAAGACTTTTTCACACAACACATTGATCGCATCAACAGCGCCAAGATTCGGGTCAGATCGACGGCTCGTCTTGCGATGCGCGGCAATATCCCGCAATGGCTTGGCAATCATGAGCTCGCGCAATCTTTCGTTGGCTACCAAAATCTCGTCATCTGAGATATCGCCATTGATTTCGATTTGCTCATTTTCGACAGCGCCGTTTGAAAGAACTGCGACAGCCGTGACATGATGACTCGAGAGCCGCACAAGTTGCACCGAGCGCACGACGGCAATCTCGGCAGTCGGCCCAATCACAACTGATGCGTAATTGGTCAACTGCGCCAGCAACATCGAGGTGCGCTGCAAAGTTTCTTCCAGACGAAAATGCGCCGTTTCGAAAAAACTGCCGACTTTGGCTTGCTCAATCGAACCCAGCGCGCCGTTGGGCACGAGGTTGTCCACAAAAAATCGGTAGCCCTTGTCGGTCGGTATGCGACCGGCAGACGTATGTGGGTGCATCAAATAACCCTCGCGTTCAAGTGCCGCCATATCGTTGCGTACTGTCGCCGAAGAAACAGCCAAGTCACGATTGCTGGCAATATGCGCAGAACCCACCGGTTGCGCGGTGGCGATGTATTCCTCTACGACAGCCCTGAGGATTGCAGTCTTACGATCGTCCAGCATTTGTTACCTTCAGACTACCGAGCGATTGATTTCCCCGCTGATCTTGTAACGACTCAGCGCCTCGTCACGCTCTTGCGAATGATCCACCATCGGTTCTGGGTAGTGCGCAAAAAGACCGCGATCCGACTGCAGCCATGGCGCATGCACAAACTTTTCGGGCACATCGCGCAGTTCAGGTATCCACGCACGAACGTAATTCCCGTTTGGATCAAACTTCTCCCCCTGCAAAACAGGGTTGAACACGCGAAAGTAAGGAGCCGCATCGGTGCCCGTCCCCGCAGTCCATTGCCAACCGTGATTATTGGATGCAATATCGCCATCGACTAAGTGCCGCATAAAAAACTTGGCACCCCACTGCCATGGCAAATGCAGATCTTTGACCAAAAAACTCGCAGCGATCATTCGCACCCGATTGTGCATCCAGCCCGTTGCCAACATCTGTCGCATTCCAGCATCAACAATTGGGTAGCCAGTTTTGCCGGCGCACCAAATTTCAAATCTTTGTTTTGCTTTTGCATCAGTGTCAACTTGCAAACTGTCCATTTTCGGTTGCAAATTCTTCCAAATCGTGTGCGGCTGGTGAAACAATACATCCGCATAAAACTCGCGCCAACAAAGTTCGCTGCGATAGTGATCATGGTCTGCATTGGGTTCGAGTTCTGCCAACAACTGACGTGGGTGCACCACACCGAAGCGCAAATAAACCGACATCTGACTGCAGCCGTCGCGATCCGGGTTGTTGCGCTCGGTTTTATATTTACCCAGCGCATTCTCTGCAAAATGCTCCCAGCGTTTCCACGCAGCGCTCTCGCCCACATCGGCAATCTTCGAAGTCAACGGCGGGTCGTCGGGTATCGCATCGCTCACAACACCCGGTGCGCCGTGCCAATTCACTCGTGGTTTTGAAATCGGCGCCGACCATCCATGCGCCAACCAAACTTTTGAAAACGGAGTGAACACCGAATATGGCGTCGCATCGGCTTTGCGCACCGTACCCGGCTCAACCGCGTATGGCGAACCTGCATGGTTCAACTTTGCACCGGCTCTTTCTAGTGCCCGGGCGACCGCGTCATCGCGCTTTTGGCCGTATGGTGCAAAGTCTTTCGTCGCAAATACTTCGATGGCGTTTACTTCTTTGGCAACTTTTGCCACGACATCAACGGGGTCCCCGACTCGAACCACAAGCGCTCCGCCCAGTTCACGATTCAAATCACGCAGCGACCGAAACAAAAATGCCAAGCGCGGTGCACCCGAGCGCTGCAAAAACATCGGATCCAAAACAAACAACGGCGTGACATCACCTGCTTTGCTCGCCGCGACCAATGCGGGGTTGTCTTCAAGGCGCAGGTCTCGCCGAAACCACATCACCGAATTAGAAGACTTACTAGACATTAGAAATCTGCACAATCATCTCCACGCCACCACTGCCACTAAAGCACAAACTAGGGCAATCACACCGCCATACGCCAACGACCACTCAGGCGAAATTGAGTCGGCGACTAGACCAGTGATCGGTCCACCAATTGGGGTGCTGCCCAAGAATGCAACCGCCGTGAGAGCAAGCAGTCTTCCGCGCATGTCCGGTGGCGACTCTTGCTGGCTGATTGCATTACCCGAGGCGATCATCGCCGCTCCGCCGATACCCAGCGGAACGCTCCATAGAAATGCCATCCATACATTCGACGCAAACGCCATGCCAATGCTCGCCAGACCCAGCAACGCAATGTTGCCGACGAACCAGCGCATCGAAACAACTTTTAGTCGTGCAGTCAGTAATGCGCCAGTTAGGTTTCCGATACCAATTATCGCCATCACCCAACCAAATGCGCGATCGTCACCCCATCTCAAGTCGGCAAGTTTCGGCAACGCAACACCAAAATTGAACGAGAACGTGCTCACTGCGAGATAAATCATGAACATCTTCAGCAAGCGACGATTGCCGGCGACATATTCAAATACTTCGCGCACTGGCGAGCCGCCCGCTGGTCGAATCACTGCCGGATACATCTCGCTCTTGCGCAGGCCAGTCAGGCTATAAATCATCGCCGCATACGAAATGCCATTGATGATAAACAGCCAGCCCGTTCCCAGCGGTCCGACAAGTGCCGTGGCGATTGCCGCACCAAAAATGCGCGAGCCGGTCATCACCGCCGTGTTGAGTGACATTGCGTTCGGCAAATCAACCTCCGGCACAAGTTCGGTCACGAGCCCGCGACGAGCCGGATTATCAAATGCGCCAATGATGCCCAATAGCAGTGACAGCGCGTAGACCGTCGGCACATTGATCACATTCGAAAGATCAAGCACGCCAAGCAACAATGCTTGAACCGCCAAACCAGCCTGCGAAATAAGCGCGATGCGACGACGATCGTGACGGTCGGCCAACGCCCCGCACCAAGTGCCGAACAACAGCATCGGCAGAAACTGAAACGCAACGTTGTAACCAAGGTCGGCTGCATTGCCGGTCAGTCGATAAATCAGCAGCGACGACGCGGTTAACTGCAGCCAACTACCAATATTCGAGAACAGCAGTCCGGCAAAAAACAACCTCGCATTGAAATATTCCAGCGAGCGAAAAATGCCCGCGTATTTATCGGCCATGATGATCAGTCATCAAGTTTCAGTGCCGAAATGAATACATCTCCGGGTATTTCGACTCGACCAATTGACTTCATCTTCTTCTTGCCTTCTTTTTGCTTCTCGAGCAGTTTGCGCTTGCGTGAGATGTCGCCACCGTAACACTTGGCCAAAACATCCTTGCGCTTGGCCTTCACAGTTTCACGGGCAATGAACTTTCCGCCGATCGCCGCCTGAATCGGCACATCGAACATCTGTCGCGGAATCAACTCTCTGAGTTTTTCGCACATCCGCTTGCCGTAGTCGTAGGCCTTGTCACGATGCACGATCGTGCTGAATGCATCGGCGACGATGGCATTCAAAAACAAGTCGACTTTTACGAGATCAGACTCGCGATATCCGTGCAATTCGTAGTCAAGACTCGCATACCCCTGCGAGCGACTCTTCATCTGGTCGAAAAAATCGACGACAACTTCCGCGAGTGGCATCAGATAATGCAACTCGACTCGTTCGGGCGAGAGATATTCGAGTTTGCTGAGTTCGCCGCGTCGTGTTTGACAAAGATCCATCAGTGTGCCCGTGTAATCCTTCGGCGTGATGATGTCGACTTTGAAATATGGCTCTTCAATCGACTTGATATACACCGTTGGCGGCAACTCGCTCGGGTTGTGGCAAATCTCGGTGGTGCCGTCTGTTTTCGTCACTTGATATTGCACCGATGGCGCAGTCGCAATCAGCGCCAGGTTGAATTCGCGCTCAAGTCGTTCTTTGACGATTTCCATGTGCAACAAACCGAGAAATCCGCATCTGAAACCAAAACCCAACGCACCTGAAGACTCGGGTAAATAACTGATTGATGCATCGTTCAGTTTTAGTTTCTGCAAACTCTCGCGAAGAGTTTCAAAATCATCGGCGTCAATTGGAAACAATCCACAGAACACCATCGGCTTCGGGTCGCTGTAGCCGTCAAGTGGTTGGCTTGCCGGTCGTGCCTCGTGCGTCACTGTTTCGCCACTGCGGGCCTCACCCACATCTTTGATTCCTGCAATCAAATAGCCGACTTCGCCCGGACCGAGCTCGTCTATCGGCGTCGGCACGGGTCGTCGCACACCAACTTCCAGCACTTCATGCACGGCGTTTGTTTGCATAAATCGCAACTTCTCGTTGCTGCGCAAGCGCCCATTCATTACGCGAATCGACGACACAACACCGCGATATTGGTCGTATTGACTGTCAAAGATCAATGCCTGCAGTGGTGCGTCGCCATCGCCGCCCGGCGCAGGTATCCGCGCGACAATCGCGTCGAGCAATTCAGGCACGCCATCTCCGGTCTTTGCCGAAATTCGCAGAATATCTTCGGCTCGAATACCCAAAACCTTTTCGATTTCCATCGCATAACGATCAGGATCGGCAGCCGGCAAATCGATTTTATTGAGCGCGGCAACGATCTCTAAATTATTTTCAAGCGCCAAATAACAGTTCGCCAAAGTTTGAGCCTCGATTCCCTGCGCCGCGTCAACAACCAAAACGACTCCTTCACATGCAGCCAACGAGCGACTCACCTCATAACCAAAGTCGACGTGTCCTGGCGTGTCAATCAGATGCAGCGTGTGGTCTTTCCAGGTCACTCGCACGTTCTGCGCTTTGATCGTGATCCCCCGCTCACGCTCAAGATCCATGCTGTCCAGATATTGGGCACGCATTTCACGCGCATCAACCGCGTTCGTCATCTCCAACATGCGGTCGGATAGGGTCGATTTTCCGTGGTCGATGTGCGCAATGATCGAAAAATTTCGTATTCGAGCTAAATCCATTGCGCCGTTTCTCCGAGACTTCGATTAACGCATTCATGCCCTAAAAGCACCTGCGAGAAGTATCCGAATTCTACACGGCTCATGTTTGGCATGGCCTCGTCCGCTGTTAGCCTTGAGCCGTGGCAAATATCAAATCTCAGAAAAAGCGCGTCATCACAAACGCAAAAGCAACCGATCGCAACAGAGCCGTTCGCAGCGAACTTCGCTCACGTGTTAAGACCGCCCTTGAGACAGCTGGCACACCAGAAAATCAAGAGGCTCTTCGTCTGGCCGTCAAGCGCCTCGACAAAGCCGCCGCCAAACGAACGATTCACCCGAAGCAGGCCGCCCGTCGCAAGAGCCGCCTAATGCGCAAACTTAACGCCGCCTCGGCGAAGTAGTTCTCGACGACTTGTTCGTCGCACCCATTCGGCACAACCTGGCAATCAGAATCTCCATCGTTAGTTCTTCGCCCAAATCTTTGCCTCCGCGTAAATCAACGTCAGCGCGCGCGAGCAACTGCACTGCCTGACTGATGCCTTCGCCCCCGAGGCGACGATATTGATTCAAATATTTCTTGGCTTGAAATTCGCTCTTGCTACCGATAACCGACATTGCGTCTTGCGGAGAACTCGGTTCAGGACCGTCAAGTCGCATCAATTTTGTGTAGTGCGTGTGCAACAGGGCCATCACCTGCAACGGGTGATACTCACCGCTACGCGTCATTCGATGCAACATGTCGATCGCTTTCGCCGAATCGCCGGCATCAATCGCATCGGTTAAGTCCCATGGTTTGACGCTGCCGGCATCACCCAAGAACGCGGTGATGTCGTCACTCGTAAGTTTTCGCGATGTGCCGTAGGTCGAAACCAAAATGTCAATTAGCCCTGGCAAACGCGCCTGATCTTCACCAAGCCAATCAATAATTTGATTGAGTGCACTCAATTCGAGGGTCAACCCAGACTCGCCCAATCTTTCCAAAAACCATGTCACCAGTTCTTGACGACGATCAGGTGGTGTCGTTGCCAATGTTGTTGCGCCCGCGCGCTTGAGTGCATCAGCGATCGACTTCGGCAGTTTGCCGGTCGCGCTCACGACCAGATGGGTGCTGTCAGATGGTTGCGCCAGATATGCGACAAGGCTCGAAAGTTCGGCGACCGTCGCTTCCGAGATTTCACGAATCACCACAACGCGTTCTTCACCAAACAGCGACATGGTCTCGGCTGATGCCACTGCTTTACGAATCGCATCTTCGCGATCTTGCGAATTCGCCGCACCTGCGTCGTGGGTTTCCAAAATCGTGCTGCGACTCTCTTTTGTCGCCATCGACTTAATCAATTCGCGCGTAATCTCGCTGACCTTGTCAGAAACCAGTCGTGGATCAGAACCCGTCACAAGATTGATCGACACGCCTACACGCTAGAACTTCGGTGTCGCATCACCAAGATCGCCACAAAAACACCGATCCATAGCGCAATATTTGCCACACCGTCAATTTTCAAGCGTGCGAAAATCTCTGCGATCCACCAAACCCAACGCACGCCAACTTGAACCGGCCACATGATCACCGCGGCGAGACCAGAAAACCCGGCGTCAACAATCAGCCCTGAAATCAGTGCCAGTGGAAAACCAACAAGCATGACCAAACCTGCAAC
>SXGQ01888907.1_pt1 | contig 13626 bp, 10 predicted proteins | sample 3178371 | NCBI WGS metagenome assembly SXGQ01 (sample SAMN11356859, study PRJNA531348) | freshwater metagenome | isolation source: freshwater sample F1-20 | place: China: Fuxian Lake, Yuxi | collected 2017-12-25
CAGTTTTTACTTTGGCATACCCAGGTATGGCCGACCGTCATAAATGTTATTTTTATATTCTCCGTCAGCATTTACATAATGTAAAAATGCTTGTAAGTACCAATCTTGTTCGAATGGTGGTCTCCAATGATAAAGATCACATCCACGATATAAACAAAGATCCCCAGGTTCGAGAAGAATTTCTACAGCATCGCTGCGATCTTCTTTTGTGGAGAAATAAATTGGATTGATTGGAGTCCCGTTAGGAATACCAAGAGCCAATGTTGCAGAAAGTTCACATGATGGACGATCACGATGTATCATTAGTTCATCACCTTTACCATACAATCTTGTGTAGGTATATGTTGGAAGTAATTTATATCCTGTTATTTTACTTAACGAATCTGCAGAATTACCAAGAATAGTATCCATTAAAGGATCGCCATAAAAAATAAAACTATTGGGTGCTTGTATGTCACCAATTACTGCTTGACCTGCACGAAGTCTTGTATAAAAATATGATTGTATAAACTGAACAAAATCTTGATCTAAAAAATTTCTAACAATTTCATATCCTTTCTCTTTAAACATAATTCACCTCAAATTTGGCCCATGAATCCACGCAACTAACGAATATCGTTCTCCTTTTGTTACCGGTGTAACTTCGTGTAAAGTATGTGATGGAAAAAATATCATCATACCTTTTTGTTTTGGTGCAATAGTCGGTTCATGCGATAAATGCAATAATAATTCTCCACCTTCATAATCATTAGGATCTGATAACTGTAAAGACATGCTCAACTTACGATTATGTGGCAATTCCCAGTGTGTTGGATCAAGGTGAGCATGATAGGTTCCTTCTTCCGAACTTAAGTAATGAGTAAATTGAAGTTTTTCAATTTTATCTAAATCAAAATTCCAAAACTGTTGGTTATTTTGCTTTACAACATCAGTTATTTTTCTAAATATCCATTTTGTTTCTGAATTTGCTCCGATCCAAGACACGAATGATCTTCTATGGTCTAAACAATCCTCTCCACGATCTCCAGTTCCAGCCCTCTTTGGTCTTAATCTTTTACCAATTACAATAATTCTTTCTATTTCTTTGTCAGTAAAAACATTAGTATTCCAGCACCAATCTTCTGTTGATCTGGTGTTTAAATGCCAGTACTCTCTTCCAGTATTATTTGTTGGATCATTACTTATAATATCATCAAAATTGTGATGATATGAAAAATATTTAGAAATCATAGTTTACATTTGGAAAGTCTGCAATAGACTGACAAGATTCTATCTGAGAGTATACTTCCTTTTCCCACAAATTGCAACTTTCATTGTGATCTTCAATTAAATTGGAAATATTAATGATGTCTTCTGCAGAAAATTCATAGTATTGAAAACGAAACTTTAATATAAATGTTTTTTCTGGATTTTGTTGAGCTCTTTCTTTGAGAATAAGAAGTTCTAATCTAGTTTCAGAATCTGTAGGAATTAAAATATCATTATAAGTAAGCAAAGACTCTTTTTTCTGATTTACTTTTTCAGTTACAAGAACTTTAAAAGTTAGTTTATTCATCTCAAGATTTTCTGGACTTGATTCATAATTGGAAATCTCGGATGAACGAATGTTTATCCACCCAAGATTGTCCCATCCAGCCCATTTAAGATCACGAATTTCATCATCAGTCAATCCTGGAAGACCAGAAATATTTCTCCAACATTCTGGAAGTTCTTGTACTTTATCTAAAATGATTTTATTCTGTGGGTCAACTAAAACATAAAAATTTTTCATTACTTCCCTTCAATTTCTTCAATCTTTTTTTTCCTTCTTGTAGTTGCCTCTAATTTTGGTTTTTCAACTGCATTTGCGTTCATGGGTAAAATTCCATATTTTTGTTCATGAATTTTAGACAATTGCTTTTTATCAGTATCACTTAATTGCCAGGGTGCAGCACCTTTCCAATGGGCAGAATTTGGTTGATCCAATTCCCAAGATCTCCAAGAAGTAAAATCTTGTTTAGGTCTTTTAAGAATTTCTATGCCACATGACGAAGCTAATTGTTCTAAAAATTCAACAGCCTCTACAGGATGCAATATGTACCACATACTATTATGTTCTCCTCTAAGAATTATTTCTATTAATCCTCCGGATGCAGAACCAACTGAAATAGATCTTGCTCTATTTTGATTTGCTTTTAGTGCTGCGAGTTCATTCTGTTCATAAATTTCTTCAATTTCTTTTCTAGTTTTTGATTGTCTTTCTAATGGTTTTTTCTTATTCATGATAATTGTTTATTTTACGTAATTTTACCAAGTTGGAATCCAAGTATTATTTTCAGAATTCCATCTATAAAGATTTCCATCATTATGAAGGTCATAAGTTCTTGTTGGATCTGGTTTCCAAGTGATCGTCAATTCATCTAATATATATCCCTCCATTGGACAAGGTGGAATGAATATATTTCTATCGGGATCGTAACTATATCCAATTTCTGGAGAATTTGAAGGATCATTATTTCCATCATATTCCACGGTTTTAAATTCATCTCTTGGTTGTGTATTTTTATATATTTTATTAAGGCAATCTCCATTTTCACTTAAATATTCCATTTTATAATAATTTGAATTTCCACCTAATTCGACCGTTGTTATTCCAATTTTTACATTATTTTCATAATGAACACACACATTGTCCGAATTTAAAAAAACTAATTTTGAAATTGTTTTAAGAGTGTTAGTCATTGAGAACTCCAACTGATTGTTACGAATCCGCCTGGTGCGACGGTTATTGGATAAGATGTTTGCGGCGTGACAGTCACATTTGGGGTTGTGCTCGGATTAGCAGCTGATCCTGGATTGCCCGCTGTGGATGAACCAGGATTTCCTGGATTTCCTGGAGATCCTGAGTTTCCTGCGGTCGCGCCACCGCCGCCGCCGCCACCGCCGCCGACCTGATAAGCATGTCCAGGATAGTTATCTTTAGGCCCTGGACCTGCTGCTACTTCTGGATTAATATCAATACCACCTTTGCCACCATTTCCTCCGGATCCTGCACCTCCGCCCCCGGCACCGCCGGAAGAAAAAGATGGATAATGTGGAAAAGTACGAGGGTATACCATATAAGTTAAAACTATACCACCAACACCCGCATTTCCTCCTGGATTGCCTCCGCCGCCGGCAGGAGCTTGGCCAGTGGTTCCCCATGGTCCATATGGAGTATATGCATTACCGACAACTCCGTAGTTAAAAGCTGAACCACCGCCACCAGCGTTCCCACCAGCACCTCCACTTCCAGCACTACCAGGATTTCCAGCGTTACCTGGATTTCCGCCGCCAGCATTCCCGCCCGCACCGCCAGTAAAAGTTACTCCCAATGCTGTACTGGAGGGTCCAGTGGTTCCTGCACTTCCAGGATTACCAGCATTTCCACCACTGCCCGGATTAGCAGAACCAGAAGCACCAGCTGGGCCCGTAGATCCAGGAGATCCTGCATTTGAAGGAGGTCCGTTGTTTCCTCCGGCGCCGCCGGCGCCTCCTCCTGGGTTACCAGAATTTCCGGGAGAACCATTAGCACCAATAGGTGATCCGTTCACATCTATAGCTTCTGTAGGATTGACTTGGTATATGGTGCCGCCGCCACCGCCGCCGCCACCGCCCAGGCCGGGATTTCCGCTGTTCCCGGAGCCGCCGGCGCCACCGGTGCCACCAGATCCTGGGTTACCAGCATTTCCTGATGCACCACGACCTTGAACATTAACTCTCAATAATCTTGCTGGAGTTGTAAATGTCCCTGAAGTATTGAATGTGACTGATGCCGCAGCTTGCATATTGCCGCGATAAATTGATCTTCCTGATGGCATTATTTTGTGTGCAAAAGAACTAAATTATTCTAAATAAAACCAACCCGTTATTATATATTTAGATTTATTTCCATGGACTACATTGCCCCTGTGAGTATGAGTAAATCCTGCTGGCCAAATAATCGCTGCGTTTTCTTTAGGAGGAATTCTCATTTTTTGATATAAGAATTCAGTTTCTCCTGCCTCTTCAACATCATTTAAATATATTGCCCAAACAAGATATCTGTTTGGTTCTAAATTTCCTTGCTCACAATGCCAAATATGATAACCTTGCCCAGGTTGTGTTTTTTGTATTTTAATGCAAGTTGAGCGAAGAATCATTCCCTGAAGAATGTCATATTCATTTGTATAGGCATCAAAACATCTTTGTAAACCATCTTGAATTAAATCTTTTGTAGATGCACCATTAAAATTCGAAAATGCACCTTTGTGATTATTCACATTCAAAAACAAAAAAGTATCATCTTTTCTATATTTTTTTTCGTTTTCAATAGATTTTCTTGTACCACAATGACCATTTTCATGAAATCTATCAAAATTTTCAATGATATGTTGGCACAATCCCTCAGGGAAAACATTTTCATAAAAACCGATGTAATCAATATATTTTTCAGATAATTCGGGAATAATCATGAGTTTTTATTACGAGTAATTATAGATTGAAAGGTTTCCGTACCAATTGGATCCTCCATCATATGTATAAAATGTATAGACATCAGTTTTACTTGCATCAGTGGTTCTAGTGGGAACTGTATTGTTTGGCCATTTTACTGTTATTGGCCAAGTAATTGATCTACCTGCAGTTCCATCATTCGTTAAGTGTAATGTGAATGCAATCGCATCAGAAGTAACACCTGTTCCTAAACTGAATACCCAAGTAGCATTTCCTGTTAATGTTGCTGTGACAAAATTTCCATTTGAAAGGTCAAGAGTTGGTGCTGTTCCGGTGTTGCCAAAATTGTAGTGTTTCTCTGCATAACTTTTGAGAACTACTTTTTGTATTTCTCTGCTCGATGTAATAACATCTGTACCACTGATTTTATAACCACCAGATCCTTTTGTGTTATAAGAAGTTGCAGATACAACTCCTACGGCATTAAGACCACCTTCTGTAATTGTAGTTCCAGCTCCAACAATCAATGAAGAAATTGTTGAAATGCCTGTTGAATTTATGTTACCCGTTACATTTCCCGTTACAGGACCACTAAAAGAAGATGCAGTAACAATGCCAGCAACAAACCCACCGGCTCCGTCGCGGGATACAATAGAGTTAAAGGCATTTGCTGATTGTGCATTAGATGTTACTGTAAATGTTTGCCCAGATGCACCAGTGTAACTTGCTGAACCAGATAATCCAGTTCCAGTTGCTACGAGAGTTAAGGTTCCTAATGTTCCGCCGAGTGAGATACCAGAAATTGTGGAGTTTGCCAGGTTTGCATTTGTAATTCCAGCAGAGCCACTTAAGTTACTGTTTGTCAGACCAGTGATATCAGATCCCGATCCACTGAAACTTGTACCAGTGATAATACCAGCAGTAATACCAGATCCATTCAATCTAATAGTTCCAACCCCCACAGTTGTGCCGTCAAAGGTGAAGTTTGCGGAACCAGCAAAAGTACTTGATGAGTTATATTGAACTTGATTATTTGAACCACCAGGCAGACCGCCCCCAGCTCCGCCGCCGGAAACAATAACCGTAGCTATGCCAGTAGAAGAATTTGTGTATACTGCTGCAATTCCAGCACCCAAGAAATTTAAAAGTGTAACGCCAGCACCAACGAATCCTCCTGAAGTTGAGAGACCAAGATTTGCCGAAATATCTGTTAAATTTGCTCCACTTCCATAATAAAGTATTCTTTGACCACCATTGGCTGCGGTGATAATGCCTGCAAAAGATCCACCACCTTGGTCAACATTTGTAATTTTGATAAATCTAGAAAGTGTTGCAATTCCAACCGCATCAATACCTGTAGAATTGATCGTAACTGCAGATCCTACACGCACAGCAGGCATGGTCGAAATACCACTCAAACTTAATTGAGTTCCAAAAAGAGTATTTTGAAATGTAGCGAATCCTACATGAGTCGAAACCCCAGATATATTAATATCATCAAATTCACCTTGCCCATCTACATCTAATGAACCACTAATAGTAACACTATTATTAAAAGTTCCAACTCCGGTTACAGTTAATCCACCAATAGTAGAATATGCAAATAATTGATTTTGAAGAGTTGTTCTTGCAGTAGAATCTACAGTTTGAATACCCGAAAGACTTACAAGTCCTCCAGATGTTTCAAATACTGTTGTTGTTCCTACTCGATAAAAAGATGCTGTTGCAACTCCAAGTTGCGAATAAGTTGATTGGAATTCATTAACCGTAGTAATGCCCGTAACTATGGCATTTGTGACTCCAATTCCTCCCTTGACATTAAAATCGTGTCTGAGAACTGTGCTACCTACACCAACTTTACTATTATCACTATTAACTATGAATAAATTGCCACTAACTTCAAGACCATTTTTAATGATGAAGTTTTTAGTAATTCCAGCCATTGAGGTTCACTCTCCCCTCGATTAGTTTTTACTATTTATCAAACAGTTCTCATAATGAATGCAAGTGCATAGTATGGAGGTCTGTTTTCGTGAGATTGACCTCCACCAGTATTGGTGATGCTTAAAGTATGATCGTGTGTTCCAGCATCAGTTAATGTTGTAGATACTGTTGTATTAACAGATATGCCAGTAAATGCAGTTGTTGTGTTTTCTAGAGCCTCACCTTGGTTGACCGCTTGGACAATGTTGCCAGAAGTACCCGAGTTCCATGCGCCTTGGTATTCAGCAAACGAATGCAGGTGTCCTGGATCATTAACTGTTGAAGTTGCACTTGAAGTTGCTGTATGTCCATGAGATCCAGCAGAATTTGTAGACCCTGCGTGACTATGAACTGGAATTTGATCCTGAGTCAGAGTTACACCATCAGAGCCACCAGTATTTCCTGGAGAATATACACTACCTGCACCAACAACGAATCTATTTCTTAAGTCTGGAGTACCATTAGTTCCATCGCATAAAGCCCATCCAGTTGGAACACTCCCTGTAGATCCAGACCACATAATGATTCCACCAACAGGGATTGTGCCTGCACCAATGAATGAAGATCCTGCCGAAACAGTTGCATTTCCGTTAACGGTTAAGGTTCCATCAACGCGGGAAGTTCCAACTACATGATGCTTGCTTTGCGGAGTTAATGTACCAAAACCAACACGATCAGTATCTGCAATAACAAGAGTACCTCCTTGTCCCGCATGAGCGATAGAGAAATAAGAACCACTACTTGCCGAAGATCCTTGATAGTTGTATGTTAGAAGAACTGATTGGAAGTTATTGGCTCCAAATGTTCTACCGATTGCAATTCCAGCAGAACTTGATACTGAAAGATTTGGTGCAAGGAATCTTGCAAGACCACCATCTACGCTGGTTGAAACACCTGTAACGACATTTAATCTGGCAGGCGTAAGAGTTGTTCCGATTCCGACATTTCCATCTCTGTAGATTCCTGTGCCAAGTCCAGCTTGAACACCAGTCCACTGAGATCCAGTAGGAAGATTAGTAATGTATTGACCATCACCATAGTAAGTTATGATACCACTTGTTGCTGTGATAATTCCAGAAGAAATTGAAGTGAATCCTACATTAATAACATTAGAATTGCCATTTAATGTAATCGAAGCACTACCAATGGTAACAATACCACTGATTCTTGCATCACCAACAACATCTAATGTAGATCTCGATCCAGTTGTTCCAATACCAATACCAGAAGAGACATAAGCATTTCCAGTAACTTGTAATTTTTGATTGTTAAATCCAGTTGATGTTGCAGCACCGATAATCAGTGTTGAGTTATCTTGGAATAAGAAATTGGCATTTCCAGTGTTGGTATTTGATGGGCTCTTATAAAGAACTTGATTTGCACCGCCAAACACAAGACCATTTGGAAGAGTACCAATGAAACCAAAAGGTTCCCATTGATTATCTACAGTATAAACCCATCCAAGATACTCATTGTGTACTGGTCTTGCCTTATAAACAACATCTCCAGAGTTACCCGCTACAGCTGGAGTTGTTCCGATACCAACAGTAAACTTGCGAGCAACATCAGCATCGCCAGAGATGAACAGTGATCTTGTTTCAATATCATTAGTTGTTGAAAGTTTATCACTTAAGACAACTGGACTATCAAAGGTTTGAATCTTTTTATTTGGTGATATATCTGGTTGTTCACCAGTTACAGTTTCAATAGGGACTTCATAGTCTTTTGCGTTTTGGAATACTCCTCTATCATCCATTCCACTGTAAAAAACAGCACCACCATCAAGTTTTGCTGAACGACTTAACTCAATTTCTTTATCAGTAAGAACGCGATCCTGTCTATCTGGGAATGCGGTTGAGTAATTTCCAGGACCAAATCCAAGGTATTCAAATGTATGTGCCGATGCACGAATAATCGAATTTCTACGCAGTTCTACAGGAGTAATCCTAACTCTCTTCAGAGCTCTACCAGCGACGTGATCTTGTCTTGGGGTTCCAAACAATGCGCGATAAACTAAAAGAGCACTTCCAAGAACAGTCTCTTTAATTCTAAAGATTTCATCATCAATTTGGAAGTAATCTCCAATTTTAAATCCAAGAATGTCTGCATTACTGATAACAACTGGAGTAGAATCCGAATCTGTTGATAAGATCTGTGCTCCAAGAGTTGTAGTAATACCAGCATACTGAGTCAACAAACGGCCAGCAGAAGCTTCGTTTTCCTTTGGATTAATGATGTGAACAAAGTTCTCTCCAAATACTTCACCACCATAAGAAGTCAATGATGGCAGATAAACTGTAATGTTTCCACCAGTTGAAGGTGAAGATGATGTAATACCAATATTAACTGAAACAGAAGTGTTTGACTTAATTTCTGTAACAACAAAGTCATTGTTAAAGAGTGCTTGATCTGCACCAGCAATTCTAACTTTTCCGTTCTTTCTCAGACCATGAGCACTTGTAAATGTGAGTGTTCCAATTCCAGACTGAGCATAATATGTAAATGTTGAAATGCCAAGAGTCTTACCAGTCAGAACTGCTTGAGCATTTGCAGCCTGAACAGAAAGATCTGAGCCAAAACCAACAATTTCTTTAGAGGATTGAACGTTGATTTGATTATGTGTGCTGATTCCAGTAATCTTGTACAGAGTATTGTATCCAGCATATCCTTCAGAAGTTACTCCAGAAACGCGAATACTTTCACCAACATGATCATAAATTTTTGTTACAGAAAGTGTCGCTTGAGTGAATGGTGCATAAGTTCCAATGCCACCAATGATATTAACAACATCACCAACTTTATATGCTCCACCACCATCCATGATACGGACGTTAGTGATCGTGCCAGCAGCACTTACAGTTACACGAGCATTTGCAGCACGGCCAGTTGTTGATAAACCCAGTGGTACTGCATAGAAAGTACCATTTGTATACCCTGCACCAGCATTTGTGATACTTACTGAGGTAATACCAGATAATCCATGTCCATGAGGAGTATAGATTGTGTGAGCCGTTCCAGATGCGGATCTGATATTATTGATTGCAATGACACCACCGAGATCATACTGACGCTTCTCTTCCGTCTGCTTAGTGATACTATTTTGTGGATCATCAATATCAACTTGTCCAATTATAAATGAGTTAGCAAAAGTATTTGCCGAATTTGAATCAGATACTGTAGAGTCTCTATTAATTTGAGGATATAACTTTTCAACAGGTTGACCAAATTTCAGATGAGTAAATGGATCTGTTGATGGTGAGTTACCATAGTTAATCAGTGTCAGATAGTAAACACCATCTTGAACATTCTGAATATATTTTTGAATTTCTTCTGACTTATAAACTTGATACGAAGTTGCTAATTGCTTTTTCTTAAAGTATGGAAGACTTGAAGTTCTATTTGTTGTTACTCCAGTAAATGTCCCTGGATTATTTGTTAATGAATATGTAAACTGCCTTACACTAGTAATGCCAGTGACAGTAAAGGTTCCATTAAATGCGGTGCTTGCGATACCAGTGGTATTTGCTGTTGATACAACATTCAATACTTCTACTTGAGAACCAACTCTTAATTCATGAGGAAGTTCTGTGTTAATACTAACAACTCCACCAGTCCAATTTGCACCGGAGATAAATCTAAAGTTTCTTAACTCAGTTGAATTTGATAATGTTGCAGCTGTTGGTGAGAAATATTTTTGAATTTCAGTTGTACCTGCTCCAATAACATTATTAGATTCTTGTAGAATATAACCTTCAATTGGAGCTGCGCCAAGATTAACTGCATCCTTTGGAATTACATAGCGAACCTTGTAGATTGTATCTGAAGCATCTCTAGTGTCTGGTGTTCTCTTGAAGTATGTTCTTGCAGTTGAATCATATAAAGTAGAAGACTGTAATGCTGGATAAATGCTATTCTCAGACGCTGCAATCGCAACTTTAATATACCACTGAGAGTTGCTAGTATCAAATCCAATAGGATGTCCGATATATCCAGAAACTTTGTCAGATACTCTACTTACAACCTTTAGAGATCCACCCCTAGAGTTGATTGTAACTGGATTATTATTAACAGCATCATTTAAAGTCTTTGCAACCTTAATCTGATTACTTCCAATTCCAGCAGCAACTGTATCGGTAATTGTATAGTATACAGTGTCAGCATCTAAACCATCAGGAAGTTGTCCAGTTTCACTGACAACACGAATCGTTTCCCCATTTATCAGAGCGTGTTGGGTTGTCAGGGTAATCAGATTAGATGTGATACTGTTAATACCAGAAGATCTTCCAACGTAATATTTTTTCTCTGCCGATAATTGAGTATTCGGCATTACAATACGTGCCGAATAGGTTGTCGTTACCCCAGACTGAGAAATATCTAAGTATAAGATATCATTATTCTGGGCGCCAATTCTGAATCCACTAACAACTTCTGATGGTGCAACTTCTTGAGAATTATATCCATAAAGATATAATTTTGTTGTGTCTCCAACAGAAACTGTTTTAGTATAATCAAGTGGTAAGAAGTTTACGGGAATCTGATTGACTTCTCTTTCTTTTGGTGTAACAATGTGAGTGATATATCCAAGATCATCTTTAGTAAATGCATTTCTTCTAAATCCAATTGCTTGGAATGCTTTTGCGCCAAAATTGGAGTTGGAGTTATTAACAGAGAAATCACCGCCGCTTTCTACTTGGAAGTGATTTGAATAACCAATTGCAAATACTGAAACGATTTGAATATATGAATCATTAATTGCACGTATATGATAACTCTCATATGATGGTTTATATCTTGCTAGCGAGTCACTATGAAGATCTGATACGGATGTAAAGTCTTGATATGAACCGGAGTTTGTATCATACTTTACAAATGCTTTATCATCTTTTTGTAAACCAATGCCAGTATATTGAGCAACAACCATGGATTTGAATCCATCTGCCTTGCTTCCATCAGCCAACATTCCACACATTCCAAATACAGAACGGACGGAAATATTGAAAATATATGGTGAACAAGATGTTACAGTATCTACAGAAAGACTTACATTAGATCCAGAAACTGATGGTAAAAGATTTGTTGGAATATTTTGAACTTGATATGTAAATTGAGTTGAACTTGCAACAGAAGAGACAACATACTGTCCATTGTATCCAAGAGCACCAACTCCACTGATCTGAATTGGAGAATCTACAGAAAGTTGTGGGAATGCTGAAGTCGTTGTAACTGTAATCGTTGTATTTCCTGACAGACCATCACCAGATCTAATACTGCTGATTCCAACTGCAGCACCACGAGATCCTACAATACGATATTCATCAATAACTGGTTGAATATCCTCATCACTTGGGTAATCTGGGGAGATTGGCCTACCACTACTATTTCCATACGCAATACCAATTTTTTCATAATAGATGTCAAGATCTGTTCTTGATGTTTCAAATGTCTGAAAATCATCAGCGATTTTAATATCATTTACACCATCACCATATTCAAATCCCGTAAGTTTGTGGTGAGAAAAATTAGGAACAAATAAATTAGTTGTATAATCTTTATAACATACGCTATTTGGATCTGAGTCCAAAATAGTAAATTGCCAAAAATAACATGCACCAGTGATTCTAAAAATTGCAGATCGTTCAATCTGATCGTTTTCTGGGTTTGGAACATAAAGTGGACGAATCTTTGTTTTACGAAGATCCATACCAACGATGGAAGTTCCACGAGGAACGATCACACCACCGTAAATACTGTTTAACTTATAGAGAGAATTATTTGCACTTGTTAAATCGAAATCTGTAGCACTTGAAAATTCACCAAAGTCAGATGAAGTTGCACCACTTCTTAATCTATAGTTTGATGCACCATCAGGAATCCAACCTGGACGGTTATCGATAGGGTGATCTCCAGGATAGAGTACGATTGTTGTTTTATTAAATCTATCGTTATCAAGTCCTCTTTGATATGAAAATCTAGATGCTTCAATCAAAGCTCTTTGAATCGTTTTAAATGGACGACCCAATGAATTACCTTGGTTTTCAATTGAGTCTGTGGAGTCAATTGCGTTAGGATCAACGTAAATGATTGTTCCACGAGTTGATTTCAGAAAATTATCTAATCTGGAGAGACCCATCTTATTAGTTCTATAGTTTCCGTTATAGATTATTTATCATAAGAAAAAGGGAAGACCCATAAGAGTCTTCCCTTCGCACTTCCTTCACACTCTTATATATTACCATACTTTTGTTCTTTCCACAAGGGATTCAATCCCTTTTCAAAAACCATAAGATACCGATGTTTACGAGAGCGATCCCTCCACTCACCATCAGCACCTCGAATACTACCCCTAGAGTGTTTAGTTCCATCAGCATAGTAAAAATCTTTTTTAGGATCTGTCAGGCCGTAATATTGAAAATTGCAAGCTCTGTATATAACCCCAGTGTGGTGATCAGCGTCAGCGTAACTAAGAATAGCACGAACTGTGGCATCTTTTCTAAACCTCCGAATGCAACGACTTAAGAACCAGGATGTGATGTTATACTCTTCTTTTTGTATGTCGGGGCGTATACAAAGCCTAGAAAGTTCGTATATTCCCTGTTGTTGATTTCTTTCTAATCCAAACGCTCCTACGGCAATTTCTGGAACTGGGAGACCAGTAAAAACGCAAGTGCCAAGACACCCGCCAATATTGAGAGGGCATTCGAATGTTGACTTGAATAATCCATAGTTGAAACCAGATTTAAAATCTTTGGATTCATCTTTTAGATAATGATATGTGTAAAGAAGATCTTTGATTTCTTCTTTACACACCTTATCTATATAAAAATCTGATTTCATCTAAGCATTTTTACTCACTTTGTTTGCATTCTAACATATATTCCACAGTGTTCGCTACGTCGTTCATAGCATCACGAAGAAAAGGCTGTTGTCCAGACTCTTGACGGCGGGTGGGCCTTGTAGAATCGCACAGAGTCCAACGCCACTGCTTCATCGAATCACAATACCACAGTTGAATCTTCATGTTTGAAATGCTCCAGTTCGATCCAATTAAGCAGGGTTTGGAATGAATTGATTGACGCTTGGGTGCAGTTATCCTTTTTAAGGTGTTCAACATAATATTCAAGTGCTTCAATTGCCATTTGGCGATCTTGTTGTGAAATTAATGACATGGGAGTTATAGAACTCAGAGCCCCC
>SXGQ01106137.1_pt1 | contig 13624 bp, 15 predicted proteins | sample 3178371 | NCBI WGS metagenome assembly SXGQ01 (sample SAMN11356859, study PRJNA531348) | freshwater metagenome | isolation source: freshwater sample F1-20 | place: China: Fuxian Lake, Yuxi | collected 2017-12-25
ATACGCTATAAAAAATGTAGAAGTTTTTGTTACATTGTAGTTTGAACCTGAATCTGTACTTCCATTAAATTGAAAATGAGCATTATCTGTTCTTGGATGAATATTTATAAACTTAAACTCATAAGCATCATAAGTAGAATCTAACCCTGTTGTAAAAGATATTGTGGCACTATCGTTAGCAGTCTGTGTTGATAATAATATTAATGTTCCACCACTAGCATTAGCAAAGGAAGTTACAGCACTTACTGAAGAATTTGTAATTCCAGCAGGAAGTATAACTCCACCAGTTGTAATGTTGTTTCCTAGACTTCTTGTTATGCTACCCATTATTTAATTCCATATAAGTAAATTGTTCCGTCAAAATTACCTGATGACATTTGAAATCTGATTGCGTTCACAGCACTTGTTGTGTTTCCATAACCTGCTACAACCCAGTTTTGACAATAATCTTCAAACTGAATACCATTAAAAGATGATAAAAAATGTTTAACATAAGTTGTAGATGATGGGTTAAATAAAGTTAAAGTTCCACTTGCAGATGCATCAGCATCATTTTTTAAATTTCTTGCTATATTTTGATATGATGTTGATTGAGCTAAATCATGTCCATTATCATAATTTAAACTTTCGTTAGTACCACTTTCTGTTTGCATGGCATTAAAAAAAGTAGTTGTTTTTGTAACATTGTAATTTGAACCACTATCAGTTGATAAATTAAATTGAAATGTTGTATTATTTGTTATTGCATGAATATTACTAAACACAAACTTATATGCTTTATAAGTTGAAGTTAATCCTGAAGTAAAACTAATTGAAGCACTATTAGATGCAGTTTGAGAAGATATAAGTGTTATTCCATCACTAGCATTTGCTAATACTGTTATTCCAGTAACAGAAGAATTGGTAATAGCAGATGAAGTAAATACTCCACTTGTAGTTATATTGTTTGCTATGCTTCTTGCAATCGCACCCATTATGATAACCTCAAATATCTTACTGTAATTTCTGCTAGATTAGCTGGTGCAGTAGCGAATGTTAAAGTTGTACCTGATATTGTATAGTCATCAGTTGGAACTAAAGTTAATCCATTAACTACGACTAATACATCATTAACTGCTCTACCAGCATCTATTGTGATTGTTGTAGAAGAACCATTACCAGTAAAGTTAGCTGAAGTGTAAGCACCACCTAATGGTAAGTATCTATAAGTTATTTCATCATTGTTAGCAGGTGCTGTTTGGAATGTTAATGTTGTGCCAGAAATTGTATAATCTGTTGTAGGAGTTAATTGAAAACCATTTACGAATACTAATACATCTTCAACACTTCTTCCTGAAGATATTGTAAAAGCTGTTGTTGAACCATTACCAGTTGCTGTGCCAGAAGAATAAGTTAAAGTTGTAGATAAAGTTGTGAATGATAAAACTCCTGAACCATTTGTTATAAGTGCTTGTCCATTAGTTCCATCAGCAGAAGGTAAAGTTAAAGTAACATTTGAAGCAATAGAGTCAGGTGCTTTAAGTGCTATGTAATTAGTTCCATTGTCAGTATCTTCAGGAAGTCTTAGTTCTGCACCAGCAGTTGAATTTCCAGTAACTGTTAAAGGAGTGCTTATTGATGAGTCATTAAAATCTACTGTGTTAGCTGAATGATTGATTGTTGCAAGAGTAATGTTATCTGTTCCATCATAATATTTTAAAATAGGTGCTGTTGCACTTGTGGTGTCTAACCAGATTGTTCCTGCGACTGCACCAGAAGGAAGTGATGTTCCTGAATGTGTTGTTCTAACTGCGTTTAAAAAATCATTTAAATCAGAACGAAAACTTGGAAAGCCCTGATTATTTATTACGAAATCGTGTTGTGCCATAATCTATCTAATATCTTAATCAATAACCTTTTGCAAGGTAGTCAAATGTTTTACTTACACCAGTACCACTACTGTTTTTAAAAGCCACATCAAAACCATTTATAGTTTTGTTTGTCAGTAAATAGAAATCGCCAGTAGCTAAACCTTGTGCAGTAATTCCAACAGCATAGTTAGCAGAATAAAATGGATTTGTAAATGTTACTGTGTAAGTACTTGTGCCTGAAACAATATCATTTCCACTAAATATTCTATCTGGCATATCAATACTAACTGATAAAGCACTAATAACTGGAGTAGAACTTAAATCAAATGAACGAAGTGAAACTCTAAATTTATAATATCTAGCTGTGTAATCTCCAACAACAAAGTTTCTAAATGATGTGTAAGTTATATTGTCATTAGATAAAGCAATTTCTAAATGTGCATTACAATTAGCAGGAGTATCACCATCAAAGTTAGATTGTGCGTCATCAAAATCTCCAGTTCTTGCGTCAAATAAGTCATCTAAGTTATCTGAAGTTTGTGTGATAGAAGCAATTACTCTTGAAGTATAAACTGCACCTATGTCTATTGGATTTGCAAATAAATAAGTTCCAGTAGCATATAAGTCAAAAGATGTAAGACCTGAATCAAAAAATCCAGTACCAGAATCAAAGTTTCCAGTTGCAGAATCAAAAAGTTCTGAAGAATCCAATCTTAATGTTCCATCTGATACAACTGTATTTGTTTTGGTTCCTGAAAATGTAGGTGATTCAGTTTGTGTTACAATAGCATTAAAGTTTCCTATTGTACTAATGTTAGTTGCTATGATTGTTTCATTAGAAGATAAGTTACCATTTTTATCTACTGCTTTAATTAAATAAGAACCTACTCTTGCAGGAACTGTGACTGAAGTAGCTGGTCTTGCAACTTTTTCAACTAAAGAAACTGAGTTAGCCCAAGATGCACCACTTGTTTGTGTTGAGTATCTTATTTGATAGTAAGCTAAATCTAAGTCAGGTATTTGCGTCCAAGATAAATGTGCATCTCCACCAATTATATTACAAGCAAAATCTTCAACATCTGCTGGTGGTGCTATTCCACCAATAATAGTTCTTGTAGCAGAAGTATAAGTTGATTGTACTCCTAATGTGTTAAATGCTTTTACTCGCACATTGTAAGTTAATCCATCTACGACATTTAATATTCTATGAAATAAACCTTTTCCTTGACCAGCTATAATATAATCTGTCGCTGTACTTAATTTATATTCTACTTGGTAATAATCTACGAATGAATCTGGTGATGCACCAATAGTCACATCAAGAGCAGTAATAACAACTCCATCTGAGTATTCAATTAATTGGTCATCAAGAGTTACTGAAGCTGGCGCAGAAACATTGTTAGGGTTAGGTAGTGTTGTGTCAGCAATAGTTGGTGCTTCTGCTTTTTCTGTCCAAGTGTAGAAATTATCTTGATGCTCTATAAGTTTTAAAGAAACAGAAGAATATGTATTTATACTTAATCCATAAACCCTAAATGGTTTGGCACTAAATCCACCAGTAGAATAAGTTAAATCAACAATATCACCTATTGTTAAATTTAACGCTTCTGAAGTCACCATAACTTCAACAGCTAAAGCATTTCTTGATCTTCTTAATATAATTTCACAAAGTTCTTCAGCTTGATAAGGATTAGTAATTCCTTGAAATGTAAAATTGCCTTCTAATTGTGTTCCATTATCTTCAGCTAATAAAGTTGCATATTGATCGCCTACTGGCAAACCTGAATCATCTGCTGGTGGGAATGAAACTGTATCTTCTTGCCATTCTTTGTCAGGATTAACGAATGTACCTATAACACGATTGTATTTAGTATTTTTCTTTTCACCAAAGATTTTAATACCACCTATAATATTATCAGCATTTAAACTTAATTGAGATGAGCCAGTATTTTCAATAATTAAAAAATATTTACCTTGTGTGTAAGTAAATATTGCTCTCATTGGATTTAATAATTCTCTTACATTGTCTATAACTTTTTGTTCTGTATCTATAACTAGGTTTGTTTCAAATAAATCAATGTCTGATGGTGCTGAAGTATAAGGAGTAACTTGTGTATCGCAAATGTCGGCACTTGTCTTAAAAGAATCATAATTAGTTTCAAAAGCTGTATTCGGCAAACCTTTTCCATATCTAGCGTTTCTTAAATAATCTAAAAGACATAAAGCAGAATTAGCAGAATATGTCCAAGTAGAAGCTGTATCTTGTCTATGAGAACCTGATCCAGCTTTAGTAGAATCTAATCTAGGATCATAAATTTTTTTGCCTTTTAAAACTACCTTAACTTCTGGTAGCGAACTAAATGCGTCTTGGTTCCAAGTGAATTTAAAAGCTAAATAAGCAACACCAGATAATTTGTGATTGCTTCCCCAGTTTGTGCTTTCATCTAATAATGATGAAACTGGTTGATTATCTAATCCATAAAACGCCTGAACTGATATTAAACTTCCATCTTTATAAAAATTAGTATCTGAACTATTAACTGTTCGTACTGTTCCATCAGTTAATGCACCTGACCAAACTACAAGTTTATCATTAACATAAATTTCGTCTACTGATTCAATACCATTACCACCACCCTCACAAAGAACTCCTGCCATATAAAGATATTGATTATCTGTTCCTGAAGATTCAACAAATACTCTGGCTATACCTACTTGCCTTCTTCCATAAACTACTGGAATGGCAGTATTGTTTGATGCTTTATTTACTAAAATACCTTGTGCTGTTTCTTGACCTTGCACATTTCTTTTTGGTGGGTCTGGTTTTAAAACCCAAGAGATTGCTGTTGTGACTACAAGTTGAACTACAAACGCTGTTACTGGATCAAAGCCCATTATGAAACTCCCTTTTAAATTTCATAGATCTTCTATAAATTATTGAGTCATCAGAAATTCTTAACCATTTTAAAGGTTGATTAACTTCTAATAGATTTCTAAAATATTCTTTAGTCCATTTCATTATTTCTCTTAAATGACTTTTTGCTACTGTTTCAATATGCCAAATATTATTTCCTGACTTCCATTCATTAGCTTTTAATTTACCAGTAGTCATAAATCTTTTTTCAACTTCATCAGATAAAAATGCCCAATTAGTAAATCCTACAACATCTCCATTAACTTTATGAATTTGATATTGGTCTAAATTAAATGATGGCATAATTGCATTTATCAAATCTTGGTATTTCATTTTGTCGTATCTAGGGAATTGCCTATAAAGATGTATAATTTTATATAAATCAGTTACGCTTTGCCCCATTTAATATCCTTTGCTGTTTGTGAAGCATAATCAAAACCAACATCAGTAGGAAAGTGTAATGCTTGTGAATTAGTATTAGTTTTTCTTCCTTTAATTTTATCAAAGTCTGCCCAATGTGAAGCAATAGAAATAGATACAGTAGAATTATTATTATCTTCTTCAATGCTTAAATTTTCTATTCTTCCATCAAATAATAAAAATGGATAATTTATTAATGCTTGGTTTTCATCTAGGAACCCTCTATATACCCAAGCTCTTTTGTCCATATAATCATTATTAAGAAATAAAGAGATTATTGTTTGGTCAGCACCACCAAATTTAACTACTAAATTACTTACTGAAACTTCTGAAGATTCTGCTGATTCTGAACTGCCTAAAAATAATGATGAAGCGACATAAGTATTTCCATCAAAAGAAATATCTTTATAATGATCTGTATAATAACTACCAGTACTTACTCCTAAATAAACTAATTCAACTGGATTTAATTTATTGGTAGATAATTCTGAAATTAAAGAAGCATTGAGTGATCTAGGCATTATAACACCTCTATAAGATCAACTTCATATTGGAAATAGTTTTCTGTGCCTACTGCGAACTCTTGAATATCGTTAGTTAGTCCTACTGTAAAATCTACATTGTTATAAATTAAAACTGTATTATCAGATAAGTTTGCTCTTAATGGTGGTTCAATAGTTAATGTTCCTGCACCAGAACCATTTGAAGATAAATCTTCTACAACCATATAAACTTTTGTTTGACCAGTAAATCTTACAAAGTCACCAGCTTTTAATACGCCAGTTAAATTATTACCCATACCATCTACTGCGATTGTGGTATCACCAGCAGTATGTGAACCCACTACTGAAATAACTGTATTAGCTGAACCTCTTGTATCTGAAATAGTTTCTGGTACATAAGTAAAAGATTCTAGTTGTGATCTTTGTTTCATAATAAAAGCCATTATCGGTGCAAACTCTGCTCTAGTCATAACTGGAAATTGTAAAACTAATCCAAATCTTTGCCCATCAATTTGTCTTGCTTGTCGTCTGCCAGATACAGTTGTTGAAACAATAGTATTTTGTTTTGAACTTACTGATACTGCTCTTGTTGCTGGAGTTGAAGGAAATGTGCCACTCATACTAAATTAGGTCTGCCTTTACTGTTAAGTGCTTGGTTCATAATATTAACAATAGTTGCTCTATTATCCAATAATAATTCTTTAACACCTTTAACATCAGTTGCAACAATCGTAAAGTTGAAGCTATTCGCTTTAGACTGCAAGTCTTGGTTCGGTACGATAGTACCATCGGAATCAGGTATGAACAACTCTCTACCACGCTCTCCTACTGTATAAGGCGTACCTGCATTAACAGCACCACCCTCTGCCATAAAAAACATAGAACCTAAATCAAATAATGTGCCTAAATCAAATCCACCACCACCACCACCGAACATATTGCCCATACTTCCAATAATATCGCCAAGTGAACCACCGATAGAACTAAATATATCGCCAACACTAGAACTTAATGAAGATAAAATTTCACCTATACTGCTTCCTATATTATTAAATATGTCATCAGTATAAGAACCTATATTAGTAAATATATCTGATACTGAAGTTAAAATACTATCAAATGAAGTTTTAAGTTTATTCCATAATTCATCAATTATATTTGTTAATTGTTTTCTAGCCATTTCTTCTGGTTTAGCATCAGTAACTCCATCACCAATTTGTTTTCTTCTCTCTTTGGTAATTTCTTTTTCAATAGCTAATCTTTTTAATCCTAATAAAACTGCTATTTCATCTAAAGCTAATAAAGCAAGTTTAGCTAATTGTTCCTCAATTAATCCAGCAATAATTTTAACTAATAAATTTCTAGCTATATCAGCAAATGATGCTTGTAGGCTTTTTCCTAATACTATTGATTCAGCGATTGCTTTTGAAACATCTTTTATTCCACTAACCATTCCTTGTGCAATAACAGAATAAATATCTTTAAATTGTGCTTTTAAATCAAAAGCTGCAACTTGTAATGCTTGAACTGTTTTTTGTGTAGCTGATAATTCTACTGGTACTGTTGTTGTTTCTTCTACAACAGCTTTTGTTTTTGGTGGAACTACTTCTAATTGAATTGGCTTACCAAATACAAACTCTTTAAACTCTTTATATTTTCTTCTAATAAAATCTAAACCTGCAGCCATATCATCAAATGCTTTGTTTAAATATTTTTTGATATTATCTGCAACTGCTTTTATAGGAATGAATAAATCAGATATTATTTCAGAAAATAAACCTATTAATGGATTAACTATTTGTAATGCAAAAATCAAACCTTGTAATATATTTCTAACAAATAAAGTTATAACATCTATAATCGGTTGTAATGCTCTTAATAATTCTGTTAATTGATCTACGAAACCAGCTAATTCTTCTTGATCTCCTATTTGAAAAAAACCAGCTTCAATAGTTTCAAAAAATGCCTTAAAAGAAACATTCAAATCAAAAATAGGTTTTGCTGAATTTTTTGCTCTTTTCTCTAATCCTATAAATAAATTATCTAAAATTAATTGTGAACCCTCAACAGTATTAGATAATCTTATTAATGCTTTTTCATCTAATCCTAATTCTTCTCTTAATATTTGAAATGCAGGAATACCATTGGCTACTAATTGATTTAAAGAACCTATATTAAAACCACCTTGTGCACCTCTAGCAAATAATCTTGCTAAATCATTTAAAGCGTCTACTTTATTGGTTGCATTACCAGCAACTCTTGTGAATACATCTAAAAGTTCTGTTGTGGGTTTAACTCCATTTTGACTTAATGTTAAAAATGTTCTGCCTACTTGACTTATACTAAATTGTGTTTTTCTAGCAAAGTCAGCTAATTCATTAAATGTTTGTGATCCTTTTTCAACAGAACCAACAGCACTTATAATGTTCCCTCTTAGTTCTTGAAATGTTTTTGTGACATCTATGATTTGTCTGCCTAATGATACTAGACCAACAGTAGCAAATCCTAATACTGCATTTTTAAGTGTGAAAAAACTTTGTTGAGTGTTATCGGTTTCTTTGCTTACACCTTTTAAACTATTCTTAACATCATTAAGTGCTTTTGTGGCATTATCTATTGCGGAGATTGTTATTTTTACTTGCTGATCTGCCATAATTAAGTTTATCTTTTTCTGCCTTCACTTTAAAATACGCTATCCAATAATGAAATTCTTCCTCTGTTAAAGAAAGCATTTCTTCCATACTTTTTTTTAACTCATGACCAAGAGCAAGTATGGTATAAAGCTCTTTGTCAAACCTTACTTTTTTTCAGTATCTTCGTAAGAAGTACTATTCAACATTTCTGTTGCGACTCTAGCTATAACATTTGCATCAGCATTATTCAATAATGTTAGCTTGTCATCTAGCTTAAATATTTTATTTCCTTCAGAGTCTTTTGCTTTTAAAACGATAGCATCTACTAATACTCCTAGATCATCATTCTTAGCACCTTTAAAAAGATTTCTTTTCTCACCTAATGTAAATGGTGAGCAATATATTACTAAAGGTTTGCCTTCCTCGCCCCATTCAGCTACCTCAATCTTTTTAATTCCTAAAGATTCAAACTGTGCCTTTACTCTATCTATTACTGCCATATTCTTCCTTTTCTATTTAATAATTAATTAGCTGTTCCGATTGTTACTGCACCTGTACCTTGGAAAGTAATTTCTGCTTCAACCATTCCATCAAAAGACGCACTAACATTATATCCAGTTACGATTGCATCAACAGCATAAAATTTGTCACCAGCAGAATTACCTTCTGGGAATAAATTTAAAGTGATTGATGAACCAACTGTGCATAATAATTGACCAGCGTCAGCTTCGTCAAAAAATACACTTGCTGAACCAGAACTAGCTTTTAAACCTGCTTTGTATGTTCTTACAGCATCACCCATTGAAGTATCTTCAATAGTGTCTGATGTTTGTTCTAGTGTATAGCTTCTTAGCTCACCTAAAGTAGTAGAACCAATTTTAATTGTTCCTTCTGAACCAGTATGAGTTGCCATTTTGTTCTCCTTGTTTGTTTATATTAAGGTGTGCCAGAAGTGTATTGATACATAACTCGCACAACCATTCTGATACCACCTATTGGAAACAATACACCCTCATCAGTAGATACTTCTACTATTTGAGTTTGTTTTGCATATCCACCTCGTGTTCTATCAGAATCCAGTCTAGTTTCAATCGTAGAAATTAATTCATTTCTTTTTGTGTCAATATTTGTTGGCGTACCTTTAACAAATCCAATAATTACATAATCAACAGTAGCTTGTCTTGTTATGGTACTTGATGTCATTGTTTCATCAGATCTATTTTCATTACCAGTTTGTATAAAACAAGCTGGGTATTGCTGTTCAGATAATTCATCTACATTAAAAGGTTCTCTAGTTATTTTTTTAATAGTAATAGGAGATGTACCAGTAGATATGGTTGTTATTATATTACTAGCTATATTTTCTCTTTTGCTCATAATCTGCTCAATTTAGTATATTCTTCCATAAATTTATTTTTAAGTAATGGTGCTTCATTATCACCTATCGCAAAAAATTTCCTTTTTCTTTGATTGCCCATAGCTTTTAATCCTTCTCTAATTGCTGTGAAATAAACTTGTGCTTGTGTTGGTGAAGATTTCTGTGTCATATTAGATAACATCTTACCAGAAAAGAATAAATCTGGTTTAGTAGGTAATTGTTTTGCTTCTCTTATTTTTCTGTATTCAGGAGTATATTTAACAAAATCATTTCCTTGATAATCTTTTCCTCTTGCTGTTCTTCGTTTAATTAAAAACATTAAAAATTCAGCAGTTCTTCCTAATGACTTTTTAACTATTAAAGGTTGTTCTCTGATTTGTTTTTCAAAACCTTCAACGATTTGTAATACATTACTTTCAATATTTAATTTCATCTAATTAGTTTAAGTCTATGATAAGGTGCTTTTTCTGCATCTGCGACTGTATTAGAATCATCAGCATCATATTCAACACCATCTCTTAGTATAGATTCAAATTCATCAGAATACATTTGTTGATAATGTTTCATCATAACTTGGAATCTGTCAGGGTTATCATTTGAATTAAATTTAGTAAGTTGTGGACACGCATAAAAACCTATCACTCTAAATACACTTGCTCTTTTAAATTGTGCATCAGTTAATAATGTAGCGTCCATTTCTGTTGTGTTTAGAATTGCTATATCTCTATAAACTTCTTTTGAATAAACTGGAAACCATTTAATTCTTAAATCTCTTTCAATATCTGCTCTAGCTTGTGCGTGATAATCATTTGGTGATGTAAAACTAGCTATACCAAAAGTTAAAATATCTGGTTGGTAAAATGTTAAATCTGAATCTACTGAAAAATTAGCCATGTTATTCCTTTATAATATATTTTCTTCTTAATGTTCTAGGAGAAATAGATGCAAATATTTCTGCTTCTGTTCTCTCTAGGTCTTTATCAAATCCAAAATGTGTTTTTGATGTATGTTTAAACCTATCTACTAACACATAACGATAAACATAATCCTTATTCTTAAAATGTAGAATTGTTTTAGGATTGTCTATCTGTTTCATAATTAAATGGTGGGGCTTTTACACCCCACCGATTATCTTAATTAGATAGTAGTATCAGTTATAACTGCACAACCATAAGATTCTTTAATCGCACCTTTACCATAAGTGATAGAAGCAACGATTTCAGTAGCTCTTAGAGAAGCATCTCTTTGAGTTTCTACTTTGAAATCTTCTTTAAGTGCAAGTCCTAATGAAGCTGGGTGAAATACTGCACCATAAGCATCATCATTAGCATCTGGAGTAATATTTGCATTTTCAAATATTTGAACACCAGCTACTGTACCAATGAAATTATTTCTTAAAATTTCATTTCCAATATCTGATATTGCATTTGCAGATGTGTTATATCCTGCTTGTGTTAATGTTTTCTTTAGATTGTAAACTGCTCTTGGGTGAAATACACCATAATATGGAGCAGGTACATTCAACATTCTTAGTTTAGCAACAGCTTTAAAAATTAGATCTGCATCTAATTCAGTTGCCGCAGCACCTACTTCGTTTGTTGTGAATGATACAAACAATCCAGCTAAATCAGTATCAACTTTTTTAGCAATAGCATTTCCAAATAGTTGACCAATGTCAGCACCAACATTTCTTGATGCAGAATCTCTGCCAAGGTCTGTAAGTGTAGTCATTACGCCCACTTCCGATGCTGTGATAGTAGCTTCAGTTGGGTTAATTGCTGTGTTTGATAAATCAGTAGCTTCATTCACTGCGTTTGCTGTAACAGCAGGATATACTGGTACTGATATAGTTTTGCCTGATCCAGTTATTGGATAAGTCGTAACAAGAGGTCTCATTACAGATGTTTCTTGAAATGTAAAGATCGCTTCTTGTGTAATATTTTCAAATAGCTCGTCCAGCGTACTTGAAGTTGTTTCGTTTGCCATAGTTTTTAGTTTTGTTTAGTTGTTAGTTTCATTTTAAATATACCTTGTTCTCGTTGTTTCCTCATTTCAGCATATAATTTTCTGTCATTCGGATTACTTAAATCAAGATCACCCATTCTAATCGGCTTGGGTGCAGAACCACCAATCTTACTTTGTGAACCTACTCCACTTTGAGTAGCCATCACATGATGTGGATTGTTTTTTAAATATTCGCTTACCAATTCATTTACTGACATTGGTTCGCCTTTTTCTGAATATCTTGGAGTTCCATCTTCGTTTATAACTTCAACAGAACCTTGGTCGTTTAATCTAACATTATTTCTTAGTAGTTGTTTAACTTCTGCTGGTTTAACAGCTTTCATTCCACTTGCTACATTGACTAATGTTTCGTCAATACGAATCCTTTTTAATTCAGATTCCAACGATTGAATTTTTTGATCCTTTTTTGATACTGTTTCTTTTAAAACTTTATCAAACTCACCTCGTTGTTTGGCGATTTCAAGTTCCTTTTCTTTTTTCTCTTGAATTAGCTTTTTAGCTTCTTCAATGTCTATTCCATCAAGTTTATTAGAAACAGATTTTTTATATCTGTCTAATCTTCTTTGAACTATTTGTTCTAACTGGTCAGCAGTAAAAACTTTGTTCTCAGTTTCTTGATTTTCAGAAACTTCTGTTCCAGCTTTTGTCTGAGGTGCTGTATTCTCAACCGAGTCTTTTTTAACTTGCTCGTTCATAACTTAACTCCTTCATTATTGTTAAGATTATCAAATATCAATAACTGCAAATAAATGCAAGTTTAAAGAGTAGAATTACCTTCTTCATCTACCCAGCTAGGATCTATTGGTTGCCAACTGTGCCTACAATTATAACCACCTCTAACTATGAATGGACTACCTTGATCTCTACCTTGACCAGTATCATTAGCCCATATTTCTCTAATTTGTTCTTCTGTATAAACTTTACCAGCGTGTTTTCTGCAAAAATCCCTAGAGTCTTTTATGATTGAACCATAATATAAATAGCTAGTTAATCCTAATTCATCTGCTCTAAATTTAGCTAACTGTCCATCAAAGCCCATAATAGAATCAGTCACTAATAAACTAGCATATTTAACAAAGCTATCACCAGCACTTGTTCTGCCATAAACTTGTTTTAATTCATCAATAGCTGTTTCAACTTCTGCACCATCAGGATTATTAGCGATATATTCTACAAGCTGTTGTGCTTTTTTATTATCAGAAAATTGATAAATGCCATTTATTTTTTCTCTAATTGTTTGCACCATATCATTAAATGATCTGCCAACTAATGTTGATTGATAAACCTCACCAGCTAATGTGTTCGCTAATTCGTTTCCTAAATTTTGAAAGTTAGTAAAAGCTAATTGTTTTAATTGTTGAATAGTAACTAAATCAGCTTGTGTTATATTTTTAAATTCTGGTGGTATAGGTAGTTTGCCATAAGTTGCTACTATAACTCCTGCAATCTTATCATAATCTTTTATAAATGTTTGTACTGGCTTTAAATAAAATTCTTCTATTGCTTGTTGTAGCTTCGGCCTTATTTCAATGGCTATTCTTGTTGAATATAATTCACCAGTTTTAGTAGGAAGTTCTGATGCTATATTAACGACTTCTTGCTCTAATCTTCTAAGTGTTTTAAATAAAAGTTCTTGATGTTGTGCTTCTAGATTATTTATTGTGCGTTCTCTAATCGCTTGTAGCTGTTGTAGAATATCTGCCATGTTTATATAATGTTCACTAAATGTTCCATAAATGTTTTAGTGTAGAATCTAAAAGTTATTTCACTAATAGCTTTAAAGAATTAATATATATTCTAAATATTAACCAAAAAAAAGGATAATAAAATGGTAAATACAGAAAAACAAATACAATGGGATTTATATCAATTACTTTTACATATTGAATATAATCCTGAAT
>SXGQ01798266.1_pt1 | contig 13623 bp, 13 predicted proteins | sample 3178371 | NCBI WGS metagenome assembly SXGQ01 (sample SAMN11356859, study PRJNA531348) | freshwater metagenome | isolation source: freshwater sample F1-20 | place: China: Fuxian Lake, Yuxi | collected 2017-12-25
AGAGGTAGAGGCCGATCACGGGGCCTTGCCGCAGGGCCTCGGTCAACGGGGCGTGATCACCGAGGCGCAGGTCAAGGAGACGCTGGCGCGCATGGCAAAGATCGTTGATCAACAAAACGCCGGTGATCCGTTCTACCGGCCGATGGCACCGGATCTGGAAAAATCTCACGCCTTCCGTGCGGCGAGTGATCTCGTGTTCAAGGGTTCGGTGCAGCCCTCGGGTTACACCGAGCCGCTGCTGCATGCGTGGCGTTTGAAGTTCAAAAAAGAAGTCATGGGTGTTTGACTTCGCACAGTGATGGCAATAAAAAGCCCTTTGCGTTGTTTTGGCTTGCCAGCCAAGCTTTGAGCTTGAGAGCCGTTTGAGGCGAACTACCGTGCCCATCGCTTGGCGGGATTTTCCGCCGAGCGATGGCAACTAGTGTCCATCTACCGGGGACAGCGGTTCGATACGCCAGGCTCCCGTATTTCCGAACCCAATCTCCCTAAAGGCGCAGTATTTTTGGGAACCATTTATCGCCTATACTCGGGCGCTCGCCGAAGAATTGGCGGATGATTTGGCAGTACGCTTTATGTTCTCGTGATCTGGAGGATCCATGAAAAGGTTTTTGACAATTCTGATGGTTGCCCTGATGGGTAGCGCGGTGTTGATGAGCAGCGCGCAGGCGAAACGCCTGGGCGGTGGCGGCTCGATTGGTAAGTCATCGCCGACGTATAGCCGGCAAGCCACACCACCCGCCAATCAGGCGACAACAGCGCCGCGCCCCGCACAACCCGCAGCACCTGCGCCGGCGAGTCCTTGGCGCGGCATTCTTGGCGGCGCCTTGCTAGGTCTTGGCATTGGCGCCTTGTTGTCGCACTTTGGCCTTGGCGAGGCAGCGGCAGGAATGCTGGGCACCATGTTGATGATTGGCCTGTTGGTAGCCGCTGCGTGGTTTATTTTCCGGATGCTGAGTCGCAAGTCCCAGCCGGCACCGCTACAGCCTGCGTATGGTGGCCCGATGCAGCGTGAGGCGATTAACGATGCCCGCACACCAGAAATTGGTTCTGGCCTTGGTAGCGCAGCGGCGTCAACCTGGCAGCCGGCACAAGCGGCTGTGCCGGCAGATTTCGATGTTGAGGGATTCCTGCGGCACGCGAAAACCAACTTTATTCGCATGCAAGCGGCATGGGATCGCGCCGATGTGAACGACATCCGGGAGTTCACCACGCCCGAGATGTTCGCCGAGTTAAAGATGCAGCTGACCGAGCGCGGCAGCTCCGCTAACAATACCGACGTGGTCAGCATCGACGCCGAGATGTTGGGCGTGGAATCGAACACGGTTGAACATATTGCTAGCGTTCGCTTCCACGGCATGATCCGCGAAGATCTGCACGCACCGGCAGAGCACTTCAGCGAGATATGGGTGTTAACCAAGGCAGCAGTGGGTCAACAAGGATGGCTGTTGGCTGGCGTACAGCAAGCATCGTAAATCCGCGCGATTTTGATCTCTGAGGCGGGGCCGCAGCTGCGGCCCTCGAGTCTCCAAAAGACTGTTGCTGTAAAGCCGCTCAACATTGAGCGGCTTTTTACTTGAGGCATAAGCCCTCGGCTACCGGCACCATGAACCCAACCAACACCAAGAACTTTACGCAACTGGCATCTATGGCGCTCGCCGCCTTGGGTCTGTTGCTGGTATTGCACGCCGGACTGATTGCGGCGCTGTACGCCGGCTTGCTCGTGTATGCGCTGGTTCATTTACTGGCGCCTACCTTGGCCTACTTTATTGGTGGACACTCTGCCCGGTGGGTAGCCGTCGCTGCGCTCAGCACGATCATCGTGGTGTTGCTCAGCCTGGGTATCTGGATGCTGGCTTCCTTCTTGTTCTCTGAAGCGGGTAGCTTGCCGGTACTGCTAAAGAAACTGGTCGATTTGATTGAGGAGGCGCGCGGCCAAATTCCTTTTTGGCTCGGCGCGTTACTGCCACAAAGTGCCGAGGCGCTGCAGCAATGGCTGACGCAATGGATACGTGATCATGCCACGCAAGCGACACAAATCGGCCAGCAAACGGGGCGAGTGTTCGTGCAAATCCTGATCGGTATGGTGATTGGTGCGATGGCTGCGCTGTATGACACCACGCAGATCCCGCGCTTCAAGCCGCTTGCCGCTGCGCTTCACGAGCGAGTATCGCAACTGCACCGCTCATTCAGGCAGGTTGTTTTCGCTCAGGTACGAATTGCCGCCATCAACGCGGTCTTCACGGCTATCTATCTAGCGGTCGTGCTGCCTCTGGCGGGTATCAAGTTGCCATTGGTGAAGACCATGATCCTAGTGACGTTTGTCGCCGGCTTGCTACCCGTTGTCGGTAACCTTATTTCCAACACTGTGATTGTGGTCGTGAGCTTGTCTTATTCGCTTGGTGTTGCTGCAGCGTCGTTACTGTTTTTGGTGACCATACACAAGCTCGAGTACTTTCTCAACGCGAAGATTATCGGGGTACAAATTAACGCGCGCCCGTGGGAGCTGTTGGCTGCCATGCTCGTCATGGAGGCCTTGTTTGGGATTAGCGGCGTGATCGCTGCGCCGGTGTTTTATGCCTACGTCAAGCATGAGCTGCAAGCGGCGCAGCTGGTTTGACCACCACTTGATACCAGTAGCACTGGCGTCAATGGCAGAACACCGCCGCACGCAGCGGGTTCAGGGGCGCTCCTGGTGTGTGTTTTCTGACATTGATGCGATCAACTCAGCGGGGCGCGTAGACCGCACACGTAAACGCATATTGATCATTTCGACGACGACCGCAAATGCCATCGCGCTGTAAATATACCCTTTAGGAACATGCGTGCCAAAGCCCTCTGCGATCAAAACTACTCCGATGGCTACCAGAAACGCCAAGGCGAGTACCTTGAACGTCGGATGCGCGGATACAAATCGCCCAATCGCACCAGCAAACACCATCATCAAACCAACCGAGACAACCACAGCTGCAACCATGATCTCAATACGATCCACCATGCCAACGGCCGTAATGATTGAGTCCAGAGAAAACACCAGATCAATCACCATGATCTGCAGGATAACCGCGCCGAATGCCGCATGGGCAACACTGCTGCGTTGTTCATGTGCGCCTTCCAGCATCTGGTGTATCTCGCCGACGCTCTTCCAAAGCAAAAACAGTCCACCGAAAAGCAGTACCAGGTCTCTGCCGGAGAAGGCGTTGCCAAACACGTCGAATAGTGGCGATGTCATGCCGACAATCCAGCTCAGCATCAATAACAAGCCAAGCCGCATGAACATTGCAGCAAACAATCCTATTTTGCGCGCCATGTCGCGCTGATGTGGGGGCAGCTTGTCGACCAGGATAGAAATAAAAATGACGTTATCAATGCCAAGCACCAGCTCAAGTGCGGTGAGTGTCGCGAAGGCAAACCAGGTGTGCGGGTCGGCGAGCAGTTCCAGCATGGGGAATCCGATCGGTGATTTGAATGCCGGAATTCTAACGAGATATCAGCAGCAGCGCTGCGCAGCAGTGTGCTTCTAAAGTAAGCATAATCAGATGAGTTGTTCGAAAAAGCGAGATCAACGTGAGCCTTAATTTCCGACATTTGCATTATTTCTGGGTGGTCGCCAAAGAGGGCAGTATCACGCGTGGCGCTGATCGGCTGGGCCTTGCAATCCAAACGGTTAGTGCGCAGCTATCACTGCTGGAGCAGGCAGTCGGTAAGTCGCTGTTCAAACCACAGGGACGCCGCCTGGTACTAACCGAGGCCGGGCAAGTAGCATTGCGCTACGCCGATCAGATTTTTTTACTGGGTGAGCAGCTACAGGAAGCGTTGGCTGACGTGGGTACCGAGCCCATCATGCGTCTCACTGTCGGTATTTCTGATTCGCTGCCCAAGCTAATCGCATCGCGTATGCTCGACGCCGCGCTCGCACTGCCACAAAGAGTACGTCTGATTTGTTATGAAGAACAATTCGAGTCTTTACTCGGCAAATTGTCCGTGCACAAGCTGGACGTTATGCTGACAGACCGAGCAGTACCGCCTGGCTCATCGCTGCGTGTGTTCAGTCATTTGTTGGGCGAGACACAAATCAGCCTGTACGCGGTGCCTGAACTGGCCGAACGCTACCGCAAGGGTTTCCCGAAAAGTGTTACAGGAGCGCCCATGCTACTTCCCACTCGCAACAATGCGATCAGAGCGCGAATTGATCACTGGCTTGAGCTGAATGAAATTCAACCCGATCTGATCGGCGAGTTTGATGACAATGCGCTACTTCACACTTTTGGTCGTGCCGGGCGCGGTTTGTTTCCTGCACCAACGGTGTTGGCGAACGATGTTAAATCACAATTCGGTGCTGTCGAGGTTGGCGTCATGACGCAAGTTCGCGAGCAGATTTATGCTATCTCTAATGAAAGAAAGATTCAGCATCCAGCCATTGAGGCGATATTGAGTGCGATCCATAGCGATGTATTTTGATGGCGCGAAAAAAACAAAAGCCGGCAGCGCCGGCTTTTGTGAGAAGCTCAAGCTTACTCAGTGCAGATTAGAAATCCAATGCGCCAAGTTCAACATATCTTCTTCAGATAGCGTCTGAGCCAAGCTAGTCATGTTACCTGCATCGTTAGTGCGCTCGCGTGCCTTGAATGACTTCAACTGCGTGATGATGTAATCAGGATGCTGGCCCGCCAAACGGGGTACTTCATTCTGACCTTTCATGCCGCCGAGGTGGCACATCGCGCAAAGTGATTCTTCCGCTTTTTTAGCGCCCGCTTCCACCCGAGGCATTTCCGACTTGAAGCCGGTGCGTTCTTGTTTCTGCTTGGAGAAATAAGCCGCCAAATCTTTCATGTCCTGTTTTTCCATACCGGCTGCAATGCCCGACATAATCGGGTTGGAACGACGACCTTCTTTGTAATCGCGCAGCTGAAGATACAAGTACCGATCGCTTTGTCCGGCTAACACCGGAAATGTACCCACCTGAGAATTCCCATTCGGGCCGTGACAGGCGACACACGCCTCGGCCTTCTTTTTGCCCGCTTCAATATCTTGTGCCTGCGCGTTCAGGCTGAATGCAGCAAGCGTAATAATCGCGGCCACCACTCCTCGACATCTCATGACTAAACTCTCATTCACTCGTTAAAAAAAGAGGCTGCCCGCAGGCAGCCTCCTTCGGATACCAACGATTTACAGAGCGAACACAAACACGCTATTACCGCGCTTGAAGTCCAGCTGTGTATTACCGCCTGCTGCAACGGCGATGTACTGCTTGCCATTGACTGTATACGACGTTGCAGGAGCGTTCACGCCTGCGCCGCACTGGTACTGCCACAGCACCTTACCAGTTTTTGCGTCATAGGCTTTGAACCAGCCGTTACCTTCGCCAGCGAACACGAGATTGCCAGCTGTCGACAACGCGCCACCGATCATTGGCTGATCGGTGCGTGCTTTCCATACGACCTTGCCGGTATCGATGTTGACAGCAGTGACGTTACCGAACTGCTCTTCACCCACGCTGTTTTTGAACGCGCCGCCCAGCCACAGCTTGCCGCCTGGATAAGCGGCTGCTTCAACGTGGTAGGTCATTGGCTGCTCAAGGTTGACAGCATAAGCGAGGCGCAGGCCTGGGTTGACAGCCATTGGTGACCACTCAACACCACCGTTAGCGCCCAAGGACATACGTGCGCCTTCTTTGGTCGGCAATGTCCACAGACCTTCCTGCGACACCATAGGCTCCGAGAAGCGGATCAGGTTGCCGTTCGAGCGATCATGAACATAGATGTGACCGGTTTTACCACCATGGATCACGCCAGGGATCATCTTGCCGTTCTTGTCTTTCACATCCACCAGGATTGGTGGCGAGACAGCGTCTAGATCCCAAACATCATGCGCGACGTACTGGTAGTGCCACTTGTAGTTGCCGGTGTTCAGATCAACTGCAACGATGGAGTCGGTGTACAGGTTGTCACCCGGACGCTCGGCACCATACAGGTCAGGGGACGGGTTGCCGACGACGAAAAATACCGTGTTGGTCTTCACGTCAACAGCAGGGGTCATCCACACATCACCACCAAGAGTTTTGTAGAAATCACCACCGCCTTTGGCCAGTGCTGCTTTCTCTGCCGCGATATTGCGCTTCATGTTACGACCGGTTGCATCGTTTTCTGCCCACACACCCTCATGACCTTTTTCCGGGATGGTATGGAAGGTCCATGCCAGCTTGCCGGAATTTGCGTCATAGGCTTTCACGAAGCCACGTACACCGTACTCACCACCGTTGGTGCCGATCAGTACTTTGCCGTTGGCGACTGAAGGTGCCATGGTTTCGCTGTAGCCAAGTTCCGGATCAGCGATTTCGGTTTCCCAAAGTAGCTTACCGGTTTTAGCATCCAGCGATACCAGCTTGGCATCCAGCGTGCCCATGAAGAGCTTGCCCTCTGATACAGCAACGCCCTTGTTGTTCGGGCCGCAGCAGTAGGTCGATACCGGACCTATTTTGTGCTTGTAGTGCCAGTACTGCTCACCCGTGACCGCGTTGATGGCGTAGACGTGGTTGTACGACGTGGTAACGAACATCACACCGTCAACAACGATCGGTGCAGTTTCCATCGACTCAACAATACCGGTTTGGAATACAAACGCCGGGCGTAGCTTTGCGACATTACCGGTGTTGATTTGCTATGCAGGATGATGACGGGTCTGATCGTAGCTACCGTTAGGCAGCAACCAGTTTTTGCCATCTTTTGCCGCGTTGTTCAACATATCTTGCGATACGCTGGTGAACTTCGGCATCGGATTTGCCTTGACGCCGGCGCCGGCGATAGGCTCTTGCGCGTACGCTGAGCTGGCGACGACCAGTCCGGTAACGGCAAGTGTTTTCAGCATGTTGTTAACAGCCATATGCTTCCTCTCTTGGTGGGTTTGAACCTCTTATATCTGTCGTTGTCTTGGGTTATTGATCAAGCCCTTTCGGTAATAGCATGATCAGTTAACACCAGACCCGTCAGTCCTTCTTCTTAAACGCAACAAACAACAACAAGCCCTGTTTAAAAATGACCAAGGAACAGTAGTAATAAATTAATTATTGTATTTAGTACTTACTATCGCCAAGACAGTTCTAAAATCTCATCCTTGTTCCAGAATTTGACGGACAGCCTTATCATTGCGCCATGTGATCGTAGTCTGAGTTTGGACCATTTGCAACATAAAACCATTATTTCAAAGGTTAATCGGATGAAGCTTGTTTATAAATTTCTTGCAGTATTGTTGGCGCTATTTTTTTGCATTGCAGCATCCGCGCAGCAAGTGGATAACCCCCATCAGCAATCACTGGCTGCCGTGCGCGCCGGGAATCTCGCCATGCTTCTCGTTCTGTTAGACAACCACGGCGCCAATTTGAATTCCCGGAATCGGATTGGCGAGAGCCTGCTGATGATGTCGATCAAAGCGGGTAAGCAAGACATCGCCAACTACTTGCTCGACCGCGGAGCGCGGGTGGATATCGCAAGTACCGCGAACGTAACGCCGTTGATGGCAGCAGCCTTTAATGGCGACCTGGGCATGGTCGAGCGATTACTGGAGCGAGGTGCTGACGTTCACGCGGTTGACCGGCTGAAAAAAACTGCGATGGTGTACGCAGCGGGTGAGGGCCGCACAGAGGTGGTGGCGCGGCTGCTGAAGGCGGGGGTGGATATCAATGCCCGCTATCCGAATGATTTAACCGCGCTGATGTGGGCTGCCGGTCAGGGCCATACGGCAACCGTCAAATTCCTGCTTAGCGCCGGTGCCGATGCAGCGCTTGCGGACAACCGTGGCAAGACCGCGCTGGAGATTGCCGACGAGGCAGGTCATCTTGACGCAAAAATTAGTCTGACCAACCCATAGCCAGTCAAAACAAAAACCCCCGCGCATGCGGGGTATCTGACGCAACGCCAGTTGCGTGCTGCAGCACATTGACAGCGAGTATCAGGCTAGTGTCAGCACCAGCCTGGCTGGTGACTCAGCGTTTCTTCAATTCGATTTCAAACTGCGCAAAATAAGCGGAGACATTATCAATATCGGCATCGCTCAGCGGTTTCGCCATCAAGCTCATGACTTCATTGTGCCGCTTGCCGTCTCTGAAGTCGCGCAACTGGCTGGCAAGGTACATCTCGGGTTGGCCGGCAATCGAGGGTGTGCCTGCCATTGATGACAAGCCTTTTTCACCGTGACACATGATGCAGCTCTGGGCCACCGAAGCACCGGCTTTAACATCACCTGCAAGGCTGGAGGTTGACACGGTGAGGGCGGCAAGGCTGATAACGATATGAATGGCGGATTTCATTTTTGGCTCAGTAGAAACAGGTTAAACACAATAAAAAACCCGCCGCGATAATTTGCGGCGGGTCTGATCAAGATCAGTACCGGGCTTGTGGCCCGGCATTTATCCGCGTTGCTTAGTTCGCGGAGTAGCTGATGCGGTAGATCGCGCCAGCGTAGTCGTCGGACACCAGGATCGAACCATCAGGCAGGTTGGCGACGTCAACAGGACGGCCGAGTGCGCGCTTGGTGGTCTTGTCCAGGAAGCCATCCGCAAACACTTCAGCTTGACCAGCGGTACCGTCGGCGTTGACCGGAACGAAGTTGATCAGGTAGCCGCTAGGTGTAGTGCGGTTCCAGGAGCCGTGCGATGCGATGAACATACCGCCCTGGTACTTCTTCGGGAATGCCTTACCGGTGTAGAAAGACATACCGAGCTGAGCCTGGTGCGCAGGGAACTCGACTTGCGGGAACACCATGCCAGCTGGCTCAGGCAGATCCTTCAGGTCTGGAGCAGCAGGTGAACCAGCAACTTTGTACTTACCGTTGTAGAACGGGAAGCCGAAGTGCTGACCCGCCTTGGTGATGCGGTTCAGTTCGCCCGGTGGGACGTCATCGCCCAGACCGTCAACCTGGTTGTCGGTGGTCCAGATGGTCTTGTCTTTCGGGTTGATGTCCAGGCCAGCTGGGTTACGCATACCCATTGCGTACACTTCTTTACCCGAACCATCAAACGGGTTCAGGCGCAGAACACCGCCGATACCAGTTTTGTTGTACAGGTCGATCTTGTCTTTCGGCTGCACGTTGAATGGCTGGCCAAGAGTGATGTAGACCTTACCGTCGTCAGCGACTTTGCAAGTACGGCCGGTGTGGTTGAAGGACTCTTCTTCAACTGGGATCAGGCCGCCTTCTTTAACAGCGGTGATGACTGCAACGTCCGGACCTTCGTAGAAGTACTCAGCAGCCGGGAAGTTCAGCACGCGGTTCGACTCAACCACGATCAGGAAGCCGTCTTTGGTCCAGCATACGCCGTTCGGGTTCTTGAACTTGATCGAAGGAGCGAAAGGCTTGACTTCGTCAGCGACGTTGTCGCCGTTACGGTCGGTAACTGCCCAGACGGTGGTCTTGCGTGTGCCAACGAACAGCATGTTGGTCGACGGTGCAACCGCCATGTAACGCGCGTCAGGAACGACTGCGTACAGTTCGATCTTGAAGCCTTCTGGCAGCTTGATCTTCTTCAGGTTTGCCTTCAGCGCTTCGACGTTAGCGCCAGACTGAGGAACGGTAGGAATGTCGATCGCAGTGCCCGAAGTTCTGAACTGCGAGATCTTTTCGAGACCCTCATCTTTTGCAAAGCTCGGTGCCGAAAAGGCGATGAGCAGTGCCGATGCCAGAGCGCTCTTAACAAAAACGTTGGATTTGGCCAATTTAATCTCCGATTGGTTTTTATAAAAAACACATGTGTAACCGCTTATGCGGCAAAACTTTCATTGATACTGCTGATGCAATATCGTTGAAATCCCTTCGTTGATGCTAGTGGGCTTTGGAATATAGGTCTTGCTCAATGCGGGCTACAAGTGAATTTTTTTCAATATGTTGAGGCTCGTCAGGCTTCGCTATCAAAGCGACAACCAACGCTGAAACGTCGGCTGTACTGGCAAGGCACGAACAGTAGCTTTTTGCTATCTGGCTGGAGCACTATTTACTTGATAACTACGCCCCACGGCATTTCACCAACTTTCACTTCCGATATCACTTTCAAGTCGACAGCATCGATCACGCTGACCGAGTTGGAGCGGCCATTCGCAACGTATAGCTTGCGGCCATCGGGGGTGATCGCCATATTCCATGGTCGTTTTCCCACAGGTATGGCGGCCAGAATCTCATGGCTCTCGGTGTCGACCGCAGATACTGTGCCGTCTTTGCCATTCGAGATGAACACTCGTTTTCCATCAGGCGACATCGCAACACCGTTGGCAAAATTGCCCGTCTTGATTTGTTTGATGACCGATCGCTTGGCAACATCAATGGCGTACACCGTGCTGGCGATTTCACAGGCGACATAGGCGACCTTGCCATCCGGCCGAAATGCAATGCCGCGCGGGCGGTCGCCAACCTTGACTGAGGCCACCTGCTTGCGCCGTTTAACGTCAATGATGTCAACGCTGTCGGCCTCTTCTGCTGAGACGAACATCCATTTGCCGTCAGGACTAAACACCGCGTGCTCCGGGTTTTTGCCGCGTGTCTTGACCGCGAATATTTTTTTCCCGCTTGCCGTGTCAATAAAATTGACCGCGTTGCTGATTTCGGAAGCCGCCGCGATCCATCTGCCGTCGGGTGAGCTGGATACGCCCTCGGGCGACTCGCCCAGTTCAATCTTGCCGACCACGTTGCGCGTCTCGGTGTCGACCTTCACCAACACATTGTTGGGTTGGTCGCTGACGTACAGCCATCGTCCGTCAGCCGACAAGGCCGCACCGCGTGGCTTGTCGCCGGCTTTGATGTCCGCCACCACTTCATCGGTTGCCGTGTCAATCACCGATACGCTACCGGATTTTTCATTCTGCACATAAGCAAAAGGCGCGCATAGGGCGCAGAGCGGCAGCACCAGCAGCGCCAGCGTGGCAACAAGGGATTTCGGCGACATAAACAACTCCGAGGCGATGATCAAGCGCAGCGCGCAAAGGTGCGAAGCATAACGCAAGCCATTGCCGACAGGACTGACTTGCATTCAGCCGTGTGAATGGTGAATTTCGGTTACGATGTCAACTAAATGTGACAGTGCAATATTGATATGTTTTGCAGGCGCCATTCGCAGGCGCGAGGACACTCCACCATGGCAGACAAATTTACCGAGCTCGACTGGCGACGTTTCCTGTCGAGCATAGGCGAAGACCCGGATCGCCCCGGTCTTGCCGAAACCCCCGCCCGTGTCGTAAAGGCGTGGGAGCATTGGAGCTCGGGCTACAAACAAAATCCGGCAGACGTGATGAAGGCGTTTGAGGATGGTGCCGAAGACTACAACGAGCTCATCGTCGTGCGTAACATTCCGGTCTACAGCCACTGCGAACATCACCTCGCGCCTTTTTTCGGCAAAGCCACTATTGGCTATATGCCAAATGGAAAAATCGTCGGCCTGTCGAAACTGACGCGCTTGGTCGAATGCTTCATGAAGCGACTGCAAGTGCAGGAGCGGCTCACCATGCAGGTCGCCAATGCATTGATGGAAATGCTTGAGCCACGCGCCGCTGGCGTGGTCGTTCGATGCCGACATCTCTGTATGGAGAGCCGTGGCATACGCACGGCAGGTGAGGAAACCGTGACTTCTGCAATGCTAGGTGAATTGCAAGACAACCTTGCCATGCGCACCGAGTTTCTTGATCTGGCGCGCGAGGATCTTGGTCGCTGGTAGTAGTGATACCCAGCACCCGTACTGGTGCTGCAGCTTGAAGGCGCTATGGTTTTTTATTTCTGACCCGGGTGCGGGGCAAGCTGCAGCGCGTCGTGGTAATCGCCTTTTCGCTACCGGCTACGCGTTTTCGCAGCCAGCATAGTGCCGCGACAATTAACGCTACCGCAACGGCAGGCATAAGCGGCCTTGAGTGCTTTCGTCATGCGCAGCTCAACCACTAAGCCGTAGTCATAACAAAGCTCCTCGCCGCGCCGTATGTAACGTAGCGCATGAATGAAGACGCGGCCGTTTTCCTCTTGCGCTTCACAATTGGGCTGGCATGAGTGATTGATCCAGCGTGCATCATTGCCCTGATCGCCGCCGTCAATCAGCCGACCATTTTCCAGGCTGAAGAAAAACGTGTGATACGGATTGTCGGGGTCCAGACCAAAGCGTTGATCGGCTTGTTTTTCACTGATGCGTTTACCACCGTACTCAATGATGCGCGTGCCCGCCACAATCTTGCGGGTCGCGAACACCCCATTGCCGTGAACCTTCGACAGGCGCACCTTGTAACATTCAACTGGCAAAACCTCAGCGATTTTTTGTGACGATGTATTCATGCTTTAGCGCGATGCGACAAGAAAAACGACGATGTTCAATCAATTGCTCGTCAACGAAAAGTAGTGACCAAGCACGCACTGACGATTCAAACGGTTTGCAGCATTGGCTGAGCGAGGCGCGCATGATAGCGCGCTATCACTCAGCCCAACAAGAATCAATAAGCCCGCTAGGAGTCAATAAGGCCAATAAGAGTTCGGCATCAGTTCGGTACAATCGACGTTGCAGCGAGTTGCCATCCTCAGCCCCTGATCATCCCAGGATCACCACATGCTACGCGTGACCGACGTCGTACTACCGCTTGACCATCCCGAGCATGCACTGCGCGATGCCGTGCTTAAGCGCTTGGGCATCAGTGCTGACGAGCTACACAGTTTGCAGGTTTTTCGGCGCGGCTACGATGCACGAAAAAAATCAGCAATACAGTGGGTTTATACCGTCGACGTCGCGCTGCGCGATGAGCCAACTGCACTTGCGCGACGACTACCCAAGGTCGGTATCAAACCGGATATGACCTACCGCTTCGCCGCGCACGCGCCCGACAACTTGTCGGTCCGGCCTGTTGTCATTGGTTTTGGGCCATGCGGCTTGTTCGCTGCACTAATTCTGGCGCAGTCCGGCTTTCGGCCGATTGTGGTTGAGCGCGGCAAAGTAGTGCGCGAACGTACCAAAGACACCTTTGCGTTGTGGCGTCAGCACCAGCTTAACCCCGAGTCGAACGTGCAATTCGGCGAGGGCGGTGCAGGTACATTCTCCGATGGCAAGCTGTGGACGCAAGTGGGCGACCCCAAGCACTATGGGCGCAAGGTGTTGGAGGAGTTTGTCAAAGCGGATGCGCCGGCCGAAATTTTATACGTCAGCAAACCGCACATCGGTACCTTTCGGTTGGTGAAAATGATCGAACTGATGCGCGCCGAGATTGTGGCACTCGGTGGTGAGTTTTTGTTCGAGCAAAAAGTCGACGGTATCGAGATCGTCGATGGCCGCCTACGCGCACTGCAACTCTCGAGTGGTGAAACACTGCACACGGATCATGCAGTGTTGGCCATCGGTCACAGCGCGCGCGATACCTTTCAGATGCTGCACGACGCCGGTGTATTCATGGAGGCCAAACCATTCTCGGTGGGTTTTCGCATTGAGCACCCGCAGTCGCTTATTGATCGCGCCCGCTTTGGCAAATTTGCTGGGCACCCCCTGCTTGGTGCAGCAGATTACAAGCTAGTCCATCACGCCAGCAATGGTCGATCTGTGTACAGCTTTTGCATGTGCCCCGGCGGCACGGTGATCGCGGCGACATCCGAACCCGGCCGCGTCGTCACCAATGGGATGAGCCA
>SXGQ01552994.1_pt1 | contig 13622 bp, 9 predicted proteins | sample 3178371 | NCBI WGS metagenome assembly SXGQ01 (sample SAMN11356859, study PRJNA531348) | freshwater metagenome | isolation source: freshwater sample F1-20 | place: China: Fuxian Lake, Yuxi | collected 2017-12-25
GAGTGTTCCTTGTTTTCAGCAAACTCAATCCGCAGGCGGGAGTCCTTCTTAGTAATCGCTGGCATGAAATGCCGACGCTGCTACACCCCGGAAATTCACCGGCCCATGCACCATTTACCCATGATCGTAATGATCGGGGGGTGGTTTACTGTTCAGATGGTCCCGATTCCCTGGTCCGAAGCACTGTCGGTGTCACCAACATCCGAACAACCCCTCCATCCGCCGTTAGGAACCCCTCATCACTGCCGTTGTTGTCCTCTGTTCCCAAAGTTGTTCGACTTCTGAGGGATCGTTTTTAGGCCCTGTTTCCGGGACCTGTCCGAGGTTGTTGGATTTGCTCACAACCACTACTAATAGCTTTCTCTTCAAAGAGATTACACAATACTTGGGCCAACAACATGAAGCTCTCGATCTCGAAGGAGCAGCTCGTCTCCGGTCTTCAGGCCGTCCAGAACGTCGTCGGATCCCGGACAACACTACCGGTTCTCTCCAACGTCCTTCTTGTCGCCGCCGAAGGTCGGCTTGAGCTGACAGCGACCGATCTGGACATGACGATCATGGCCACTGTTGAGGCGACGGTCAGCAAGACGGGGCGGACGACTGTTCCAGTCAAACGTCTCTTCGGCATCGTCAGGGAGCTGCAGGCTCCGGAAATCCATCTGGAGGTCGACGAGAAGGCGACGATGTCGGTCCGAGCCGGAGGGTCTTTCTTCAAGGTCAACGGGCTCCTTGGAGAGGAATTCCCACCCGTTGGAATCGTACGACAAGGAAAGTCGGTTACCGTGGAGCAGGAAAAACTGAGGGCCATGCTGAGAAAGACTAGTTTCGCGGCCTCCAGCGATGAAGCCCGGTACGTGCTGAACGGAATCTTCGTTAGCCTTAAAGAACACACAGTAACCTTGGTGGCGACGGATGGACGGCGGTTGGCGATGACCGATGAGGCGGCTGAGGTTGCACCGGAATCCGTTGTGGATTTCATAGTGCCGACCAAGGCGATCAATGAGCTGAACCGACTTCTGACCGGGTCGGGTTCGGTCGACATCAAACTGTCCGAGAATCAGGTGGCCTTCCACTTGACCGGAGCCACAGGGCTGGGAGTCGTGATCCAGTCCAAGCTGGTGGATGGAAGCTATCCAAACTACAGGCAGGTCATCCCAGGGGAGTGTCAGGAACGGATTCAGATCAACCGGGAAGAGCTTCTGGGAGCACTCCGCAGGGCTGAGCTGATGACCAGTGACAAGAGCAACTCGGTGAAGCTGACATTCAGCAGAAACCAGCTGGCGATCACCGCCAACACCCCGGAGATAGGTGAGGCCCGGGAGGAGCTAGCGATTCCGTACCAAGGGAAGGACTTTGCGATCGCGTTCAACCCCACCTTCCTCATGGATCCCTTGAAGGCGCTGGACGAGGACGAGATTGCCTTCGAGCTGATTGACGAATTGAGCCCAGGAGTGGTCAAGACCCAGAAACCGTTCCTCTACGTCATCATGCCGATGCGGATGAGCTGAGGTTCGATCACCATCGAAGGTCCAAGAAAAGGGACGCCCCAAACCTCAATGGGACGGCAGGTCACGATCCCGGCGGACGGGTCCCATCCACCGAACGCGGTGCAGGAGCCCTTAGTTTCTGGTAGAGCCAGGCTTCGAGAGGACGAAGGGGCTTCAGCCACCCGTAGAACGGGGAGTAGACCAGCCTCAGGCGGACCAGCGAGAGCAGCATGTTGAGGGAGGTCCTGAAATCGAAGACAACGTGGGAGCCAACCTTGTCCTCCCATACTGTTGGGACCTCTAGGACCGAGAAACCACCACGGGTCAGGGAATAGAGAAGGTTAACGTCAAAGGCAAGGTCTGCGAGCTCAAGTTGGCCATGGATCGACTCAATGGCACGTCTGCGTATGACCTTGGCCCCGCACTGTGTATCCGCGATGCCCATTCGGAAGAAGCCTTCAACAAAGAGGTGGAACAGCCTGCTGGCGAACCTGCGCTTACCGGGTTGGACGTGAGTGATTTGCGAGTCGGGTAGCCAGCGGGAACCAACAATGCAATCAGCGTCGGATCTCATCGCCTGGTGAACCAGATCGAGAAAGGCATCCGGGGGTGTCGCACCATCAGCATCAACGTACCCGACGAACTCGGCTCTTGGGGCCAGCCGGAGTCCCTCTATCAGAGCCCCTCCCTTTCCAATGGGATCCTTGAACTCAAGGTGCGATATGCAGGGGAATCGGGCTTCGGCCTGAAGGACCACTGAAAGAGTTGCGTCCCTGCACCCGTTGAGGACGACGACGATGGACGATCCAAGGCCCAGACGTTCAGAGAACACCCGAGCGTAGGACTCGAGGACTGGACCGATCCGGAGTTCCTCGTTGTAGGCAGGGATCAGCAGCAGGATGGAGGGGACAGAATCGGTCACCGTGGAGTGGAATTAAACAGTCGACAGGCTTGGAGTCCACGTGGATCGACGACGGGAAAGAGCGGGGGACTGACGGATTGCAGAAGGAACCGAAAACCACCTAGGATCAACTCCATGATTCGAGGTCACTTCAAGAGGTTGGTCCTCGCTGCCGCAGCCCTCCTGTGCGGGCTCCTGCAGTCCAACGGCCAATTGGCGCCCACGGGGATCCCGATCAACGGCATGGCAGCCGTGGTGAACGACCACGTCATCACCTACCAGGAGATCCAGATGTCCGCCCGCCGCGCCGTCGAGGCGGCGATGAGACAGGGCCGGTTCCGGGAGGATGAGCTGCGCCAGAAGGAGCAGGAGATCCTCAGGGACAGTCTTGACCAGCTGATCGATCGTAGACTGATCCTGGATGAGTTCACGAAGGCGGGCTACAGCCTGCCGGACAGCGTGGTGAACGAGATCATCCAGGCCCAGATGAGGGAACAGTTCGGCGACAGGGTGACCCTGATGAAGACGCTCCGGAAGATGGGGCAGCGGTATGAGGAGTACCGGCAGGACCAAAAGGAGGCCTTCATCATTCACAGCATGACGATGAAGAATGTGAACCAGAACGTCTTCATCTCCCCGACACGCATCGAGAAGTACTACGCGGCCAACACCGAGAGGTTCAAACAGGAGGAGCGCGCCAAGATCCGGATGATCGTCATCGACAAGTCGAAGCATGCCATAGGAGAGCCGAGGAAGATCGCCGAGGAGGCTGAGAAGCGGATCAAGTCTGGAGAGGACTTCGCGAAGGTGGCGGATGAGGTTTCAGACGATGCACGACGATTCAAGGGCGGCGACAGGGGTTGGTTGGAAAACAAGGATTCCGATCTTCGGAAGGAGCTGAGGACCTTTGTGTTCGGGGCCAAGAGCGGGGATGTGAGTGGGATCCAGGATCTGGGAGGAGCCATCTTCATCACCAAGGTTGAGGAGAGGAAACCCGCCGGGATGCGGCCTCTGAGCGAGGCCCGGAACGAGATCGAACAGACCCTCAAGAGCGAGGAGATGGAGCGACTGCGGAAACAGTGGGTCGCCCGGCTGAGGAAGAATTCCTTCATCCGTTACTTCAACTAAGAGGGCAATGTGGCATGCGCGTCCTCGGGGTAACGCTGGGCGATGAGTGTGGGATAGGCCCGGAAGTCGTCTTCAAGGCACTTTCGAGATCCGACCACAGGGAAAAGGCAGCGGTGGTCCTCATCGGTAAAGGGAGGATCATCGACGACCAAGCGCGACGCCACGGATGGAGCGATGCAATCCGGCCATGGCCAGGGAGGCACCAGGCTGGATTTGGGTTGTGGAGGTTGGACACGGCATCGGAAGAGACCGTCGCAGCGAGGGCAGCCATCACAGCACTGACCCGTGGTTCGGAGCTCGGGTTGGCAGGGGACATCGATGGACTGGTCACGGGTCCCATCAACAAGGCATCGATCCTGCGCGAGGGAATCCCCTTCATCGGTCAGACCGAATGGCTGACGCGACTGGCAGGCGATCCCTGCACCGGGATGATGCTGTTGGGCACCGATCCAGAGGGACGGTGGCTGAGGGTTCTGCTGGCGACCACGCATGTCCCATTGCGGGCGGTTCCCGACGCTCTGAACCGGGAGGCAATAACAAGGTCGATCACCCTCGCAGCAAGGGCCTGTCATGAGCTGGATTTAAAGAACCATCGCATCGCCGTCTGCGGACTGAATCCCCACGCTGGCGAGGAGGGGCAGCTCGGGACTGAGGAAGAGGAGTTCATCAGACCTGCAATCGTTGAGGCGCGGGAAATGGGTATCGATGTCTCTGGCCCGTGGCCCGGAGATACGGTCTTCCGGGATGCGCTTATGGGACGCCACGAAATCGTCGTGGCGATGTACCACGACCAAGGTCTTGCCCCGTTGAAACTCGTCGCATTCGAGACCGGTGTGAATTGGACCGTGGGTCTACCGTATCCAAGGACATCCCCGGATCATGGGACAGCCTTTGATATCGCAGGAAGGGATGTAGCCGATCCCTCCAGCATGGAGAAGGCCCTCGAGTTGGCCTGGATCCTGACGGGAAGAAGATCCGAGAAGAACAAGACGCCAGTCTAGCGAACCGTCAGGAATCAGGTTCGGAGCGTCTGGTCGAAGGTCCAAGGTTCCAAGGACTGGGCAACGTAGTCGGCATCCCTGGGATAGTCGTTGATCAGGTATTCCCCGTAACGCATCCCATTGAAGGTGTTGTCGACCCTGTCGAAAGGCAGAGCGTGTTCAGCGAGGTCGTTGTTGCGCCAGTAATCCAGGCCCAGGTCCAGAAAAACCCGAAGGCTTTCAAAGCGATCCCTGCAGATGACCTGGAGAGCGGATTCCGGGTAATTCGGGTAGCCAACGGGAAAAAGAAGATAGCGGAAGCGTTTCCTCCAGTGCTGGTAGTTGGAATCCCAGCGGCAGCGAGGCTGTTTCAAAGACGTCATCCAGTCCCTGTTGGCCGTGTTCGCAAATGCAGTCCAACCTGTGTCGATGAGACTGATCCGGTCGGCCAGTCTTTGGCTGATGACGAACAGATCGGATTCAGCATGGATGATCTTCGAGTATCCGTAGCGCTCCGCCAGAACCAGCGAGAATGTGAAACTCCTCCACCAACCAGGAAATCCATGTCCTCCGGGCGGGATCCAAGGACGGAGTTTACCAAGATGGGAGGCGAAACGGAACAGGATCGGACCCGATGGAAGCTCAGTGGGAAGGCCAGTGGAAACGTCGACGACCGTGACCCCGGGAAGATGGATGAAAGCCGGGTTGGACCCGTCATCGATCAAGAAAAGCCGGTCCGCACCAAAGGCCCCAAGGTTGCGGGAATAGTACTCGATCCACTTGGGATACCGCCAAGGAGCCTCATCAAAGACCTTGTCGACACCGAAGAACGCGGTGCTGAAGAGGAAGGTTCTCATGGTCGACCAAACGCAACATCCGAACAACGCGGCCGTCCCATAGAAAAACGCCTTGGAACCGCCAAGAAGAGGAAAATGGAGCGAGCGAAGGGATTCGAACCCTCGACATTCACCTTGGCAAGGTGACGCTCTACCAGACTGAGCTACGCTCGCGCTCCGAAGGTCTTTATGAATGCGTCAATCCTGAGGCGAAGGCAAGGTGATTTCTGGGACCGAAACCAACAGATCAAGTTGGACCGGTCTGGGAGACAGCTCCGAAAGCAGTGACATCGACCGAGACCTTCAGGATCTGGTCGGTACCCCCGACGAGAACGCCTCGGACCGGAGAGATGTCACCGTAGTCCCTACCCCAGCCAATGGAGATGTGACGGAGGGAAGGAAAACAATTGTTCGTAGGGTCCGCATCGACCCAACCGATTCCCGGGCAGAACAGTGAGACCCAAGCGTGAGACGCGTCCACCCCTCTCAGCTTGGTCAGGCCCGGTGGTGGATCCGTCTCGAGATAGCCACTGACGTAACGGGCGGGCAGACCCAGGGATCTGAGGCAGGCGATTAGGAAATGGGCAAAGTCCTGACAAACGCCCCGCCTCGTCTTGAAGAAATCCTCAAGAGGCGTCGAGACCGTTGTCGCCGTTGCGTCGAACCGGAAATCAGACTGGAACCGACTCATCAGATCGGAAAGAGCATCGATGATGGGCCGCGACGCCGTGAAGGAAGTTGAGGCGTAGTCCGCGAACGCCTGCGACGTCGGGACGAGAGGGGACGCGTGCGAATATTCGAGCGCCTCCAAAGTTGCACGGGTCCGGTCGACGCGACACCTCGCGCGGACGGATTCCCAGGCAGGGGTCTCTGAGATGTCGGGAACGAAAGCCGGAGTCACCGCTACCCGAGCCCTGGACGTGATGGTCAACGAACTGTGGGGACGTTCAACGGCAATGAAATGGGCTCGGTTGCCAAAATAGTCCCCGTGGGGATTCAAGACGGACGGCTCTGGAAGGATCCTGAACTCGTGGGCGATGCACCGTTGACGAGGGGTCTCGCGGGGCTCCAGCCGTAGGAAGTGATGGGATACCGAAACGGCACTGCGATAGTCGTAGTCGGTGACGTGGACGATGTCGTAGACCAGTTCGCGCATGGTGACGTGTGTACGGGTGACGAGTGGAACTCAACTGATCCTTGGCAGCGTGTGGCTGAAGTATCGGTGGTTGAGGTCATCTGAAAGACCGGCAAGACCTTGCGAACAGGTCTCCATGAGGCCCACGAGAGCCTCGGGGCATGATCCTGTGGGCTTGGGAGAGAGCTGATCGAAATTGGCGGTGGTGATACGGCTTTGGATTCCCTCGATCAGGACGGACCAGCGGTCGTCGACCCCAACCCCCAGTTCGCCCTCGAGGGCATCGAGATGATTCCGGAGGGCGACCAGCTGGAACGCCAACGCCCTGGGGTTCGATCCCTCCCTGATGAGGATCTCAAGAACGTCGGGCCAGCGTGCGCTAGAGAAATAACGACGCCGATGGGTCATGACACTATCGGCAATCTCGAGGATGAGCCCGAGCAGGATGTCGTTGGTGCGCGGGATGAAGGCCGCAGCGGTCACGAGACCTACGACAGCGGTACCACGCTCCAGGCGCCGTCCAGAATCCAGGAACCGCCAGCCCGGACCCCGGGTCATGTTCTCCATCTCCAGTCCGTTGAACGCCGCCAGATTCAGAATCAGATCTTGGATCATCCCTAGGGCATGTGCGATCGACTGCCTTGAGGTCTGGACGGTCGAACCGGGGGCAAGACGGCCAAGAACCCGCCAAGTGTCGCCCGAGAACCTGTCCCGGACAGCGCTGGCGTTCTGACGGATCCGACCCATGAGATCCGGCAGGGAGCCCGGAGCCTCGGAACCGTAGACCCATTCAAGCAGGCGATCCGAGAGCTCCATGTCCTGGACCTCATCGGAAACCTCCGGGGCAAGGATCCCAAGACCCTCCGCGAGGTGCACCAGATCGGAGATGTGGCTGACCGAACCGGTCGATGTCTGGTCGGCAATCAGGCCGAGGACGCACCGAAGGATGCGAAGGCGTTGTTCGAGGCGTTCGGTGTAGCGACCGAGCCAGAAGAGGCAATCCGCTGCGCGACTGGGAAGACCTAGAAGTCGGCGATCGACCGAGACCAGGAGGGGGGATCGGGAGCCCTGTTCCTCAGTATCCTCGTCGGAGCGGAGGACCCAGGTGTCCTTGCTACCGGCACCACGCTGCATGGAGACCAACGGGTCTTCTGTCGAGGCGGCGACCCGTGTCAACCCTCCTGGCATGACAGAGAACGAAGACCCGTCGGTGGCGACAAAGGTCCGCAGCAGAACCGAGCGACGTTCAAAGCCCGCGGGTGTCCAAACCGGACCGGACGAAGGGCTCATGCAGTTCTGGGCGATGAACTCCCTGGGTCTCGCGACGAGAAGTTCCCTGAGATTGGATTTCTCGGAGGAGCTGAGGAGGTGACCAAACCAGATCTGGCCTCGGCGCCGACCAAAGGCGGGCTTGATCACCAGTTCCTCGAGATGATCGAGGACATAACGAAGATCAGAGGCGACGCCACACCACCATGTGGAGACGGAAGGAAGGATTGGATCCTCATCGAGAAGGTGCCGACACAGGGGTCTCAGGAAGGCGAGGAAGGCGGGACTCTCGATCAGGCTGGAACCCAGGGCGTTGGCGACCGTGACGTTGCCGGATCGGGCTGCCTGGACCAGCCCTGGGATACCGAGCACGGATTCAGACCTGAGCTCGAGGGGATCGCAGAACCCGTCGTCGATCCTCCTGAGGATCACATCGACAGGCTGCAGGCCCTCAAGGGTCTTGAGACAGACCCTTTCGTTGCGGACCGTGAGATCGGCCCCTTCCACCAAGGGGATGCCCAGGTGCCGAGCGAGGTAGGCATGCTCGAAATAGGTGGCGTTCAGGGGACCGGGCGTGAGCAGGACGACGCCGGGATTTCCCCCCCCACGGGGTGCCAAGGATTCCAGCATGGCCCGTTCGGCGCTGAAGAATTGAGTCAGTCTTCGGACGCCAGTCTCGCTCAGCTCGTCCGGGAGGATCCGGGATAGAACCGTCCTGTTCTCCAGCGCGTAGCCGGTTCCGCTGGGCGACGAAGTCCGGTCCGCGAACGCAATCCATTGACCCGACGGCGATCGGACGAGATCCACGGCATTGAGGTGGAGGAGGGTCTGTCGGGCAACCGGGATGCCGCGGCAGGGACGGAGAAAACCGGGGTTGGAATAAATCAGTTCCGGCGGAAGAAAACCGTCGAGAAGAAGACGCTGTTTCCCGATGTAGATGTCCCCGAGGATGAGGTTGAGAAGGCGCGATCTCTGGATGAGACCCTGCTCCAGGATCCGCCATTCGGAGGAGGGCAGGATCAGCGGAACCAGGTCCAGATCCCACGGCCGGTCACATCCCTTTGGATCCCCGTAGACGTTGTAGGTGATGCCATGCTCCCGGATGATCCGGAAACCTTCATCCCGTCGGACCGAGAGCTCCGCGCCGCCAAGCCTATCCAAGGACCCAAGGAGGGGCGACCAATGCGGTCTGGGTTTCCCAGACCCGTCGAGACACTCGTCAAAGGGGGGAGTTGTGGATGCCGAGGGCCCGAGGGGACTGATCGTCGGAATCACGGAGGATCCATGAAGGGCGTCATGCATGGGATGCGAGCGGGCGACTCCTGCAGAGGGTCGGGCCTCCGCCATACGGGGTCGTGGACCGAGGATCGCTCAGACGCATCGAAGATCCAATGTGAAGGGAAACTCCGTGGATCGGGACAGGGAAGGCACGGGGACAGTTCCCGGGGTGTGACCATGGGTCATGAAGCGGGCCAGGCGCCGACTCTCGGCCTCGAACGCATTCACCGGGAATGTGTCATGGTTCCTTCCCCCGGGGTGGGCCACGTGATATGTGCACCCGCCCAAGGATCGACGATTCCAGGTGTCGATGATGTCGAAGACCAGGGGGGCATGGACTCCGATCAGTGGCTGCAGGCACTGGGCCGGTTGCCATGCCCGATATCGGACACCGGCCACTTGGTCGACGTGATGGCCTGTGGGGTGCAGCGGAACCCGATGGCCATTGCAGGTCACAACAAACCGATCACCAGAGAGCCCCTGAGCCGACACCTGGAGTCGCTCGAGTGAACTATCGACGTATCGGACTGTTCCACCGGCTGCGGGTTCCTCACCCAACACATGCCAAGGTTCCAAGGCCGACCGAAGCTCGAGATGGATGTCCCTGACGGCGAGGTCTCCGATTCTGGGGAAACGGAACTCGAAATGAGGGTCGAACCAGTCGGCCTCGAATGAATACCCAGAATCCCTCAGGTCCCTAAGGACCTCGTTGAAGTCCGTCCTGCAGAAGTGGGGGAGCATCCAGCGGTCATGCAGGTCGGTCCCCCAGCGGACGAGGTCGTTTTTATAGGGTTGCTTCCAGAACGTACTCACGAGGCCCCGGATGAGGAGCTGCTGGGCAAGGCTCATCTTCGAGTCAGGAGGCATCTCGAAACCCCGGAGCTCAACGAGGCCCAGACGACCGGACGAGGAATCCGGAGAGTATAGCTTGTCGATGCTGAACTCGGCCCGGTGGGTGTTGCCGCTCGAGTCGATCAGGAGATTCCGGAACAGGCGATCGACCAGCCAAGGAGCAACCTGTGAGCCCGGAGGTGGAACCTGTCGGAAGGCCAACTCCATCTCGAACAGCGCATCGTGCCGTGCCTCGTCGAGTCGGGGAGCCTGGCTTGTGGGTCCGATGAACAAGCCACTGAACAGCCAGCTCAGCGAGGGGTGGTTCTGCCAGTAGGTGAGGAGCGACCTGAGGACGTCGGGTCGGCGCAGAAAGGGAGAGTCCGAGGGAGTCTCCCCGCCGAGGACGATGTGGTTGCCCCCACCGGTCCCGGTGTGACGGCCATCCAGCATGAACTTCTCGGCGCAAAGGCCGGTCCGTCGCGCCTCGTCGTAGAGAATTGTCGTCCTGTCAACGAGCTCGTCCCAGGTGCTGCTCGGATGCAGGTTGACCTCGATCACCCCGGGATCTGGCGTCACGGCCACCTTCCCTATCCGAGGATCCAGCGGGGGCGGTTCGCCCTCGAGGATGACCGGAACGGCAAGTTCACCGGCTGCAGCCTCGATTGCCGACACGAGCTCGAGGTAGCTCTCGGTCGAGGGGAGGGGTGGCATGAAGACGTGGAGACGTCCTTCACGGGGTTCGACACACAGAGCAGTGCGGAGGATCCAGGAAGCCGATTCCCCATCTGAAGGTCTCCTCTCGTCCAACGTCTGGGGCCGGGCCACGCCAGATCCGGATTCTGGAAATACAGGAGGGCGCGATAGGGTGTTCCCCCGCAGGAATCGTTGCGGCAACGGTTGCAGAGGGCGGGTGGGGTCAGGACTGTGGACGTGGGGGTAGTCGCTCTTGGAGACCCATGGAATGGAGTCCAGCGGGAGGCGTAGGCCCATCGGCGAATCCCCCGGGATGAGCCAGAGGGTGTCGTCATCGCGAAGGAACCATGGACCGGTCTGCCATCCCAGGCTGGGGTCGCTGGCAAGCGGGAGGGCATAGCCGACCACCGAACCGACTCCGCTTTGGAAGATCCGGGCAAGGCGATCCCGTTCGAGACGGTCCTTCAGCCGGGAGGCTTCCGCGGTGACATTGCTGGGGAGACGCCGCTCTTTCCAGGTGAGGTAGAAGACATCCTCGAACCCGGGAAGCAGCCAACGATCATCGATGCCGAGGTTGTGCGAGATCCCCCGGACCAGTGCCAATGCCTCCGTGGCACCATGTCCATAGTCCCTCGATTCGTCTGCAATCAGCCCTTCATCCCTCCAGATCGGAACACCGTCCTTCCTCCAGAAGGCCGCAAGGGCCCATCGTGGCAGGGTTTCACCGGGATACCATTTTCCCTGACCAAAATGCAGAAGCGCACCGGGAGCAAAGCGCCGTTTCAGTCTCCTCAACAGATCCCCGGAAAGGATTCGTTTCCGAGCCGACACCGCCGCGGTGTTCCATTCGGCCCCCTGAGGATCATCGATCGAGACGAAGGTCGGTTCACCGCCGAGGGTCAGCCGGACATCGTCCTTCTCGAGATCCGCATCGATTGAGTGTCCGAGGTCGACGATCCGCGACCACTGCTCCTCCGAGTAGGGTCGGGTCACCCTCGGGCTCTCATGGATGCGTCTCACCGCCATCTCATGGACGAGGTTCGCCTCGCAGGGGTCGACACCACCGGTCACGGGCGCCGCAGAGCCGGGTTCAGGAGTGCAGGAGAGTGGGATGTGACCCTCGCCGGCCAGGAGACCGGATGTCGGATCGAGACCGATCCAACCGGCACCCGGGAGATAGACCTCGCACCATGCGTGGAGGTCGGTGAAGTCAGATGCCGGTCCGGAAGGCCCTTCGAGCGGCTTCACATCCGGCGCCAGCTGGACCAGGTAACCGCTCACGAAGCGCGCGGCCAGTCCCATGTGTCGCATCAGATGCACCAGCAGCCAGGCCGAATCACGACAGGAGCCGGAGCCGAGTCGAAGAGTGGACTCCGGTGACTGGACTCCGGGTTCGAGCCGGATCAGGTAGCGGACGGCCTCCCGGACGCGTTGGTTCAGCGCGACAATGAAGTCGATGGTCCTGGCTCGAGTGACGGACGCACACAATGGGCTGATCCAGTCGGATCCAAGAAGAACCCTGGACGTCGAGTGAAGGAATTCGCGAACCGTCACCGTGGGATCCCCAACGGTCAGAAATGGATCAAGGTCTCGCCTCAGACCGGGTTCATAGCGGAAGGGAAACTCAGTGGAGTCTGGCTCCAGGAAGAAATCGAACGGGTTGAGGACCGACATCTCTGCAACCAGATCCACCTCGATCTTCAGCTCCTCCATCGGATCCGGGAATGTGAGTCGGGCATTCCAGTTTGAAAACGGATCCTGTTGCCAATGGATGAAGTGGGGGCCGCCAGTGATTCTCTGGGAATAGCTCAGGATCCGGGTCCTGCTGTGGGGAGCCGGACGCAGTCGGACGACATGCGGCCCGTGGGCGACCGGCCGGTCGTAGCGATAGTGGGTGAGATGATGGAGGGCGACGTGGATGGCCATGGCTCGGGACGAGGCTCAGTGGGCCTCGTTGTAGCGGCTGCGCCGGCTCACCGTGGGCGTCCGGAAGGCAAAGAACGTGTCGTGAATGCCGGATCCCACGAGGTTGATCTTCGACTGGAGCTCATCGAGGTACTCATGGAGTCCGGAATCCTCGATCTCATCGACTTGGGTGAACGCGAGGTCAGAACAGAGCTGCCCGAGGAGTTTCTCCGATGTATTCCGGAAACTCCCAAGGGGGGTGCCGGTGATGTGGTGGAGAGAGCTCCGGGCACCGTCGAGGCAATGACGGACGCTCCGGGGGAAGTCGGGATCGAGGAGCAGGAACTCGATGATGCCGTCCGGACGGATCCGACCGTGTCGTTTCCGGTACATCTCGAAGGCACTGGCGCTTCGGAGGACCGCAGCCCAGTGGATGTCGTCCAGACCGGCTGCGGTCTCGGCGCCGGATCCCGCCGGGATGTAGTACTTCACGTCGAGGATCCGGGATGTCTTGTCGGCGCGTTCGATGAGGCGTCCCAGTTCGATGAAGTGCCAGGCCTCGTTCCGGGTCATCGTCGCTCCGGTGATGCCGCTGAAAAGATGGCAGGCCTGTTTGACCTCGGCGTAGAAGGCGAGGGTCATCTCCTGTCCAACGCTTCCCTGAGCCGCCTGGTCCTGGAGGCGGAGGTAGAAGCTGTTGAGCTGTTCCCACATCTCGGAGGAGATGATCTCACGGATCGACCTGGCGTTTTCCCGCGCGCCTCCGAGACAGGACAGGATGGAGTTGCTGTTCTCGGGATCAAAGCTGAGGAACTGGATCGTGTTGGACGAATCAGCCACCTCGGCCCGCCGCGCGAAGGTCTCGCTGTCCCCCAGGGTGTCGATGAGCGGGCGCCATTGCTCATCGCCCCCGAAAGGGTTGTCGAGCATCAGGTTCAGGTTGACGTCGATGATGCGGGCCACGTTTTCGGCTCGCTCGACGTAGCGGCTCATCCAGTAGAGGGAATCTGCGACTCGGCTCAGCATGACGGGAGAGGTTCCAGGAGGCGGGTTTTATGAGGATTCCGATATCAATGCGGCGCCAGTGGTGAGGCGAGGACCATGGCGGGGGGGCGACCCCCGGCCGAGGCGGTCTCCGGGACCCCGTCTTCCGGATCGGCGAGCACCCAGGTGTCC
>SXGQ01023289.1_pt1 | contig 13621 bp, 14 predicted proteins | sample 3178371 | NCBI WGS metagenome assembly SXGQ01 (sample SAMN11356859, study PRJNA531348) | freshwater metagenome | isolation source: freshwater sample F1-20 | place: China: Fuxian Lake, Yuxi | collected 2017-12-25
GAACGCGCCGGCCACGTGGCCGAAGAGTTCGCTCTCGAGAAGCGTCTCGCTCAAGGCGCCGCAGGCGACCTCGACGAACCGGCCCGTCCGACCGCTCCGCCGATGGATCTCGCGGGCCAGGAGCGATTTGCCCGTGCCACTCTCGCCGGTCACGAGCACCGTGGCGGGCGTGGCGGCGACGCGGTCCACGAGGTCGAGCAGGCGGCGGATCGTCGGGTGAGAACCGAGGATCGGCGGAGCGGCTACGGAAACCGCGGCGGCCCGTGCCGCCGCCGCCTCGCGGGCCCGGGCGATCGCGGCCTCGAGATCGGCGTCGCGCACCGGCATCGGCACAACCGCATCGCCCGCACGGTCGGCGGAGCCGCGTGCGGAGGCGAGCACCACGATGCCGATGCGGTCACCGGCGGCGGCGGCGACGCGGCCGGCCTCCGGGAGGTCGCCGTCGAGCACGACCACGTCGCAGGCCGATCGGGTGAGCACCTGCACCGCCTCGCCGGCGCTGCCGGCGGCCGATGCGTGATGACCAAGTCCGCACAGCCACTGGGCGCGGTTCGAGGCCGTCCGCCGGTCGTCGTCGACGACGAGCAGGCGGAGCGGGGGCGAGGCGCGGTCCGAGACGGCGGTCATGCGGCGATTCCTGGGGTGCGACCTACGGCCACAGTTTCTTTAGGTCGCGAAACGGCGACGGCAAAGTCGCCCCAGGGCGACAAGTCACCGGATTCGACAGCCTCGCGGCCGCACGACCGTCACAATCGCCACGACTCCCGTGGCGCATGCCTCCAGGCATGCGAATCCGCGTCCTCCCGTGGCGCATGCCTCCAGGCATGCGAATCCGCGTCCAACCCCAGCGCGTCCTCAACCTACGGCTTCGGGTCGCCGTCGTGGTTGACGTCGCCGAGATGCACGGCGTCGGCGATCCGGTCGGCAGCCGGGCCGAGCAGGATCTCGCGGTTCTCGAACAGGGCCTCGGGGTCCTGGTCGAGCATCCGGATCCGCCGCTTGCGGAACGAGAAGAAGGCGATCACGGCCAGGGCAACCAAGGCCACGCCGATGACCACCATCGTGAAGCTCCGCTCCGCCGATTGGATGAGGCCCGTGATCCGGTCACCGAACAGGTAGGCCAGGCCGAAAAACCCGCCGATCACGACCGACGCGCAGATGAAGTCGGCCAGCAGAAACCAGCGGTATTTGACGCGGAGGATCCCCGCCGTCAGGTAGAAGGGGCTGCGGAGGCCGACGAGGAAGCGGGCCACGAAAAAGGCCTTGATGCCATGCTTCTTGAGCAGGTCCTCGATCGTTTTCTCCCGCTCCGCCGTGAGGAAGCCGGACCACCACGGGTGCTCCTTGAGGATCCGGGCCCCGAAGAAGCGGCCGATGGCGTACATCAGGCTGTCGCCGAGCAGCGCCCCGACGAGGCATGCCGGCAGCGCGTAGTACCACTTCAGCGCCCCCGCCTTGCTGGCCACGCCGGCCGCCACGATCGGCACCTCCTCCGGGATCGGCAGGCCGATGCCCGTCAGAGTCAGGAAGACGATGATCCCCAGATAGGAGGTCTGTTCGATCCAGTCCAGCATGGGGCTCGGTGTGCGCCGGGGAAGCGGGCGAGAGTTCCGTAAGTGTACCCCGCAGGCAGGGATCAGCCACGCGCGGAGATTTCGACCGGCTCCGCCGGATTCCAGCCGATGTCACCGGCGTCGAGGTTGGCCGTGACCACCGCAAGGCCACCGGCGCCACCCGGCAGCACGAGGATCGCGGCGACGTCACCGCCGGGCGGCGCGATCGTCGGCAGCCCTTCCGGCCCGAGGACGTACAGCGCCGTCGCCAACGCGTCGGCCGTCGCGGCATCGGGCGCGAGCACCGTTGCCGAGATCACGCCCTCGGCCGGCCGACCGGATCGGGGGTCGAGGATGTGGCCGAGTCTGCGGCCGCGCTCGACGAAGAACTGCGTCCCCGAGCCGCTCGTGCCGAGCGCCCGATCGACCAGCGCGATCGTGGCCAGCCGCACTCCCGGCCGCAGCGGATGCCGCAGGCCGACCGGCCAGCCGCGGGCCGCGCCGCGTCCGCCGATCGCCCGCACGCTGCTCGAGCCGCCATGCACGAGCACGCTCGGGACGCCGCGACCGGCGAGGATTTCGACCGCCCGGTCCACCGCCCAGCCCTTGCCGATCGCGCCGGGATTGATCTCGACGCCGGGCCGTGTGAACCGCACCCGCCGACCCGCCGCGTCGATCTCCACGTGCCGCATGCCGGCCGCCTCCCGGGCCGCGGCAAGCGCCTCGGCCGTGGGCGTCCGCCCCTGCCGTGCGAGGAAGCCCCAGGCCTTCACGAGCGACCCTGCGGCGATGTCGAACCCGCCGGCGGTGCGGTCGTGCAGGTCGCGGGCCCGCTCGAGGAGCGCCAGCACCTCGTGCGCGACCGGGCGCCACCCGCCGGCCGCCGTGGCGTTGAGGATCGAAAGGTCGCTCGTGTCGCGATACACGCTGAAGGCGTTCTCGACCTCGTCCACGCGGTCGAGCGCCGCGCAAGCCAGTTCCGTCGCCTCGCGCACCTGGCCGGCGTTGAACACGATCTCGAACCGGCAGGCCATCGCCTCCCGGCCGACCACGAGCGTGTGGATGTCGGCGTCGCCCTGCATGCCCTCATCGTAGCCCGGCTGAACGGCCCGACGCAGCCGCGGTCACCGCGGGGCGAGGCCCCGATCGAAGGCGTCCTGGTCGCGGCGGAACACGGCCAGTTCCCGCTCGAACTCCGGCAGCGAGATCGTGTACACCGGCTGCTCGTCGGTGTGGGAGTGGCAGTGGGCCACCAGCAGCCGGTAGAGAAACTTGAACAGCTGCCGCGGCACCCGCAGGCTCCGCAGCCCGTCGATCAGCCGCCGCTGGTCCACCGCCGCGTCGAACAGGCTCGACAGCGTGGCCGGGGGCGTCCCCACGCTGGCCGCCTTCACGCGGGCGGATGCGATGTCGTAGAGCGTCTCGCCCGACCACTCGAGCGAGGGCACGAGGTTCTGCTTGTCGAGTCGGGCCCGCTGGTTGAAGGCCTCCGTCTCCCGCTCGATGAACCGGTACAGCTCCTCGGGGAGGAGCAGCTTGAAGCCGAGGCCCGGCGACTTGAGAAACTTGTTGTCGAAGATTGGCCAGATCACCTGCCGCATCCGGTCGGCCGAACCGTTGATGAGGTGCGGCTCGTCGAGCCGGTCGACGATCACGACCATTCCGGTGTAGCCAAGGGCCTTGAGCACGCCCTGCAACTTGCCGAACAGCTCGTAGCGGTCGTCGCTGCGGGCGAAGGCGGGCAGCGGCTGCCCGGCGAGGTCGACCTCGGGCATCCGGGCGAGCGCCCGACCGAGTTGACCGAGCGTCCGATTGCCGGTCCGCATCGAGCGGACGATCCGCCAGGCCTTCCACGTGCCGCGGGCCTGCCGCACCACGAGCGGCAGGCAGGCCGCGGCGAACAGCACCCACGGCCACCACTGCCGCGCCCACTCGAAACCACCCCGCCAGGCCGAGTAGCCGAGGGCCACCGCCAACGCGGCCGTCGCCAGCATCGCCAACGCCCGGGGCCACAGGCCGCGCCAGGCGCGGTAGCCCACTCGGCCCCGGAGCCGCCGCCACCGTGCCGGAAAGGTCTCAGCGAGCGACTGGTCGTAGCAGGCGGCCAAGAGCGCAAGGTCGCGGGCCTGCGGCGGCGTGAGCTTCGCGTGCCGCGTCGGCACCTCGTTGACGCTCGTCACGAGCTGCGTGACGGCCAGGGCCAGGATCGCGTCCATGTGGTCCCAGAGCTTCCACTGGGAGAGCACCTTCTCCACCGGCCGGTTCGGACCGACGCGGCTCACGAACCGGTCGAGGAAGGGATTGAAGTCGTCGTACAGGACGACGAACGTGCGGGCCTCGGGATGGGCCGCGGCGTGCCGCTCGAACTGCCGCACCATCTGCAGCTTGAGGGCCGTCTTGCCCGAGCCTTTCTCGCCGAACACGATCGCCGTGCTGGGGTCGGCGGGGTCGCCGTAGATCTTGTCCCAGGCCGGGTGGAAGGTCGTCTCCAGGCAGGTCCGCTTGAAGACGGTGTCGTTCTGGGCATCTTCCTCGGCGAACGGATTGCCCGCGATGCCGTGGTGCTCGAGAAACTCGTGAACTTTCATCGTGTGCGGCCCCCGGCCCGGCTCACTTGCCGGCGGCCACCATGCCCTCCACCATCGCCCGGAAACCGTCGGCGTGGGCGGCGACGGTCTTGGCGGGGCCGTAAAACTTCAGGAAATAGTTGCCGCGGCGATCGGGCGTCTCGACGATCGCCGCCAGCATCCGGTAGTCGGGCCGATCGACAGCCCCACCGCCGGCGAACGGTCCGCCGGGCGAGTCCTTGTAGGTGCCCGGACTGTCGACCAGCGTCACCTTGCAGCCGGCGAGTTCCAGCTTCTTGGTCGTCGCCTTGTCCTTGGTGGCCGACCCGTCGGGCTGCGTGAACTGGCCGTACCAGCGGTCGATGTTGGCCTCCACGCTGCCCCCCGCGCCCATCACCGTCATCCGGCCCGGCTGCAGCGGGCTGCCGTCGGCTGCCGCCCCGTCCGCCGGGATCGCGAACTCGGTCTCCACGATGCCTGACTTGGGCTGCACCCGCTTCCAGCCCTCCGGGGCCCGCAGCGAGAAGCCGCCGTCGGCGATCGTGAACACGCGGCCCTCGGGCGGGGCGTCGGTGGCAGCCGGCTGGGCTGTGGCGGGAACGACGCTGGCGATGAGCAGGAACGACACACCTGCGGTGAAGCGGCGGGCGGCAGGGCGGCACGCGATCATGGAGGGGACTCCTCGGGACGACGGGTTCTGTTGGCGACCGCAGAATCTAACACAGCGGCCGGCCGAGCCGCCGCAAAACGGCGGCGTCAGCGGCCCGCGTGTTCGGGAAACGCGGCGGCAAGCGGCCGCCACTCGGCCCAATCCGCCCGCCAGACCAGGGCATCGGCCGGCGGCCGCCCCGATGACAGCCAGGCCTGCATGGCATCCGCCCCGAGTGGCTCCGAAGGGGTGCCCCCGGGCTCCGCGTGACACCAGATGAGGTCGGGCCGCTCGGCGATGAGCGGATGCAGCGACGGGACCGGCGCGGGTTCCTCCGCCGACGGCAGCATCACCGGGGCCTCTTCGTCATGGACGTCATGGACGGCGGCCGCCATCTGGTCGATGGGCACCGCACGCGGCAACCGCTCGGCCATCGCGGCCTCGAGCGACACGATCGCGGCTAGCGGCAGGGGCGCCGCGGCGGCGGCGGCCGGGGGTGGCTCGGCGGAGGCCCGCGGGATGCGAAACCGTGCTCCACAGGTCGGGCAGATGCCCTTCTTGCCCGCGAGTGTGTCCTTGACCTTGACACGATGGCCCTGCGGGCAGAACGAGACGATCCCCATGTCGATGCACCCTCGCGACGAATCCCGGATGGCGAAGCGGCCGTCTGACAACCCCCGATCATCCCGTCGGGCTCACGTCCCCTGCAAGGTGCCGGGCTGAACCTTGTGGAACCTGAGCCCCGGGCCGTAGTCTTCACCCATCGGTCGGGCTTCCCGCCGGCGATTCCCCGGAGCACCCGTTCTCATGGCACGACGCGAAGATCGCCCCGCTCCGCAGCCGGACGAGGATGCCCAGGGGCCGCTCGAAATCCCGCTGGTTGGCGATCTCACCGAAAGCGAGTCCGACCTCACCGATCGACTGCTCGGCGTCTCCCCGGGAGGTGAGTGCACGATCTATTTCGATTCGCCCGGAGGCAGCCCCTACTGTGCGATGTCGCTCGTGGCGCTCATGCGGATCCGGGCCATCAGGGCCACCGGCGTCGTGACGGGCGAGTGCTCCTCGGCGGCCCTGTGGCCGTTCGCGGCCTGCCACCGCCGGCTGGTCACGCCGTACAGCGTCTTCCTCTTTCATCCCATGAAGTGGCAGAGCGAGGAGCACATCGGCATCAAGGAGGCGGCCGAGTGGTCGCGGCACTTCGCCGAACTCGAGCGGGACATGGACGTGCTTCTGGCCCAGCTCTTCGGCAAGTCGGCCGACCTGATCGAGCGGTGGATCGCCACGAACCGCTACGTCACAGGCAAGGAGATGGCCGAGGCCGGGCTCGCCGAGGCGATCCCGCTCGAGCCGCTGCGGGACCTGCTGCCCACGCGGTGAGCAGCCGGCCGCGTCCGCCGGCGCGGGTCAGCCGCGGTAATCGCCGTGGCAGGCATCGCACGACTTCTTCAGCTCGCCGACCGCCGTGCGGGCGGCGTCGTAGTCCTTCTTGCGGGCGGCATCCCGGGCGGCGACGGCGGCATCCCGCATCGCGGAGGCATGGCCGCGATAGCTCTGGTCGTCGTGATACTCGAACTCCTTCTGCTGGATCGCCTCGCCGATCGCCGCCACCATCTCCGCCTCGTGCACGAGCCGCTCGAGCTGCCGGTCGAAGTCGGACTTGCTCGCGGTGGCCGCGGCGCACGCCGCGTCGGCCTCCTCGAGCCGCGCCATGAGCGCCGGCCGGGCCGCCACCTGGTTCCACTGGAAGTCCTCGTCGCGATCGGGCTTGCCCTGCGGCGAGCCGCCGTCGAGCATCGCCTCGAGATCCGCGAGCCGCGCTTTCGACTCGGCGAAGGACTGGTCCGTGCCCACCTTGCAGTTGAAGCCGACGCGGGCGAACAGGTCGCGGGCGGTGGCTGCGTCCTTCTTCCAACGGATGTCATGGTCGTAGGCGGCGATCACGCCGAAGGCCAGCGCGATGGAGCTGAACGCCCCTCGCGCCTTGTCGTAGCCTCCGCCCTTGAAGTCGCTGGGCCGGGCGACCGCAGCGGTGACGGCGGCCTTCCTGTCCTTGATCTCGTCGGTGAGCGTCTCCTCGGACACGAGCGTCGACCACTTGAAGCCCGCCACTCCCGACGCGGCCGGTTGGCCCGCCTGGGGCGCGTTCGGACGGGCGGCCGCGGCAAAGTTGGGCCGCTGTCCCTCGAGCATGGTGAACGCATCGTCGAGAAAGGTGCCGGCCGTCGCCTTATCCCATGTCACCGGGGGAGGGGTCGCCCGCTTCACCGGCTTGTTCCGCACTGTCTGGCCAGGCGCAGACGCAGCGACTAGGGCGACGGCCGCGACCAAACAGCCGATGCCCAAGGGGGGCGGTCGTCTCGCGGGAAGTGAGTCACGGCGCGGCATGACCGGATTCTAGCCGAATCGGCGCCCAAACCCCCGCCCAGGACTCCTCTTGACCTCGGCGACGGAGGCCGTCACCTTTCCGCCCCCGCGCCATGAACCCCGGGTTTTCAGGAGTTTCGCCGCCATGGCCAAAACCGATCGCGCCCGCTCCCGCCACCGGCACGCCGTGAACCAGGCTGGATGGGCTCCAGCCCTGTCGGTGGCCCTGTTGGCCTGCCTTCTCCCCCTGCAACCAGGCTGCTCCAGCGGCGGGGGCGCATCGGCGCAGACCGAACCTGCCAAAACGGCCGTGGTCTCGTTTCTCGAGGCAATCAAGCGGGGCGACGACGCCGCGGCCCGCGGCATGCTCACAAAGGTCGCACGGCGAAAGACCGAGGAAATGGGCATTTCCGTGGCCCCGCCGGTCGCGGATACCGCCACTTACTCGGTGCGGGACTGTGAAATGGTCGGCGACGCCGACGATCTTGTCCACGTCGGCACAACCTGGACGGACGTGGATGGCGACGGCTTCAAAACGACCGAAAACGTGGTCTGGGTTGTCCGGCTCGACCCCGAGGGGTGGCGGGTCGTGGGCATGGCCATGCGGGTGTTCGACGACATGCCCCCGCTATTACTGAACTTCGAGGATCCCGAGGACATGATCGCGAAGCAGGAACGGGTGGCGGAGGAACTGCAAAAACGTGCCCAAAAGGCCGCACAGGGCAGCCCTTCTCGGACGGCTCGGGGCACGACGGCACCGACAAAACTCCAGTAATATCAGCCGCATAAGCCGTATATTCGGCTTTATCTACCCAAATACCCCATGTTTCTTGACACATGGGTCACGGCTGTTAGCCTAGCCGCCTAGTTTCCCCAGGCGCTCAATCTTCGCCAGCCTGCCGCACTTCCAGGGGAGTGCTGCCGGCTGACCGTCGGTTCGGGGGTCCGGGGCGACCCGGTCAATCCCACCCAAGGTTTGCTGCGGTCCGGTAGCCGTCCCGGATCGGGTTTCAATTCGTGACGGCTTCAAGGACGCCTCGCGCGTTCCGATTCCCCAAGTGGAGGTCTGTTATGAAGCGTTTCCTCGGTTTTGCGGTTGCGATGTTCTTCGCGCTCGTGGCCATCGCCCTCGTCGGCGGTGACTCGGGTGCCGTCGCTGGTCATGGCTGCCACGGTGGCCGTCGTTGCCATGGCGGCCTGTTCTCCCACCATCATGCCAAGAAGTGCCACGGTGGCCTGCTGGCCCGTCATCGTGCCAAGAAGTGCCACGGTGCCGAGGCTGTCTCGTGCGGCGAGTGCGCCGCCGATTGCGGCAGCTGCGGCGACGCCTCCGCGTGCGGTGCCTGCGGCGGTGCGGTCGAGGGTGGTTGCGCCGGCGGTGCCTGCGGTGGCGAGGGCGTGATCTCCGAGGGCGTGCCGACCGAGGCCGCTCCGGCTGCCCCGGCTGCTCCGGCCAAGACCTGAGCGGAAACGGTTTTCCGATCGCAGCGGGCGCCTGCCCTGGGGTGCCGCGATCAAAACCGACTCACACGGGCCGGGCCTTCCTTCGGGAAGGCCCGGCTTTTTTCATGGCCGGCTCGTCCGCCCTCCTAGGGCGCCGGCGTGGCCTGCGACGCCGGCTCTGCCGCGGGATCGGGCGGTGGCACGAGCCTCCGCAGCAACCGGCCACGCCGCGGCGGCGGCACCTGATCGGGATTCGCCGCCTCGGCGGCCCGGCGTTCCGCCCGCCGCTTCGCCACCTCCTCCAGGACGCCGCCGACGAGATCGACGATCGCCTCGGCGGTGGCGTCGCCGGTCGACGCCGGGGAATCGACGACCGCAGCGGTGTCGCCGGCCGGCGGCTCTTCGGGCTTCCAACCAGGCTGCGGCGGCGACGCTGCGCCGGACGGGTTCGCGGCCGGCGGGACCGGCCGCGGCGGATTCCCGCCCCGGACGCGATCCAGGAAATCGCCCAGCACCTCGCCGGCCGTGGCCTTGATCGAGCCGTCGAAATTGACCTTCGGCTTCTCCAGAAAGCCGCCGATGCCCAGCGACACCCGCTTGCCCGCCAGCGCCGCCAGCAGCGGTTTGTCCTGCGGCAGGTCGGCCGGGATCGGCAGCGAGAGCCGGACATCGAGCGACTTGTCGTCGAGGCCGACCGAGCCGCTCGAGTTGACGTCCAGTCGCTGCCCGGGCTTGGCCAGCGGCAGCCCGAACTCCAGTCCCTCGTGCCACACCCGTCGGTCGGCCAGCCGGAACTTCACGTTCGCCTCGTCGGCGATCCGGATCGCGGGCGGAGCCGGCAACCGACCGGGCAACGCCTCGAACAGCCGCTCCACCATCGGCCCCGGGCCGAGCACCACTTCGTGCATCGCGAGCACGCCCGCCACCTGCCCCGCCGCGGGCTCTCCTACCGGCAACCGGGCCCCATCGATCCGCAGGGAGAAGCGGCCGCTGGTGCGGGTGGCGTCCGCCAGCACCGGCGCGATGTAGGCGAGCACGCCCTGGGCCACTCCCGGCTCCATCCGCGCGTCGGCCAGCAGCTGCACCGGCTCGAGCGTCCACTCGCTCCAGTCGCCATCCGCCGCCGGCGCAAGCGTGGCGCGGACGTCGATCGGGTCACTCACCCAGGGTTCGCCTGCCCACGGGCCGCGCATACGGACAATGGCCCCCGTCACTTCGAGCCGCAGCCGCAACGGGCTCTTGCGGGCCCGCCGCTTGCCGCCGGGCCCGGCACTCGCCTCGACGGCTTCAGCGGGCACGAACAGGCCCGCAAGGTTCGAGCGGTGCTCCTCGTCGTAGACGACGTCGGCTTCGAGACCATCGATCCGTAGCCGGCCCACGTCGCCCCCGGAAAGCAGCATCCCTGCCAGCCCGCGGCTCGCTTCGATCCGCCGCACCCGGATCGGCGGCTCGCCACCGGCCCGCGGCACGATGGAGACGCCGTCGAGCACGATCGGCCCGGTCCAGCCGAGCCGCACGGAGCCGATCCTCACATCCCCGTGGAGTTCCGGAACCGCACCGGCGATGAGCCGCGAGATCCGCGCGGGGCTGGAAAGTAGCCACGGCAGCGCGGCCACGCCGAGCACGGCGGCAACCGCGAGCACTGCAAGCAGCGCACGCAACTGCGACCACAGAAAACTTCTCGGCCGCGGGGCCGGGGCGAAGGCGGGGTCAGCCATCGGCAAGTCACTCCTCGGGACAAGGCCGGGCGACCATGCCGTTCGCCACAGCCGATTTTGATTCTACGCGGCGGCGGCGCGGGTCGGTTGAACGGCCGGACGATCTGGTAAACTCCGCGGCTGTCGCGGGCGTAGCTCAGTTGGTAGAGCGCTAGCTTCCCAAGCTGGATGTCGAGGGTTCGAGTCCCTTCGCCCGCTCTGTCTTCACGCCCGCAGTGCCATCCTGGCCACTGCGGGCCACGTATGGCTGACGACAGGCCCTAGTCGGCGGCCGCGACCGGCGCGTTGGCGACCTTGCCGTACATGACCCACACCCGGGTCTTGTCGTGCTCGTTCTTGAAGACACCGCAGGAATAGAGGATGTCCATCTTGCCGTCGCCGTTGAGATCGCTGGCGGTGAGCAGTGGCGTCGAGCCTTCCGGCTTGGCCAGCGTCGCGACCTGACGACTCTGCCCGTCCTTGACCTCGAAGAACGCGATTTCCTCTTGTCCGTCACCACCGACGGCGACGCCGACGAACTCGGTCACGCCACGCGCCTTCGCCGTCCCGGAGAAGTTCCACGCCCAGGCGCACTTCCGTGGCTTCTGCCCCTGGAAGTCGAGCACCGTGCAGCCCTGCAGGCCATCCTCCTGAAACTTGACCGCGTCGCCCTCGCGGATGCCCTTCACCAGCTTGAAATTCGCGCCCGCGAAGGGCATGTGCAGGAAGTCCGTCACGCCGTCACCGTCCCAGTCACCGCCGCCCGCGTACATCGCGTGGTTCTTCTTCTCCATGTCGAAGAACTTCTGCATCGCGAACGTCGGGTTCCCCCGGCTCGTGCCATCGTTCAGCAGGATGGAGGTCCGCTGATACGTGTCGGACAGGACGATGTCGAGGAAGCCGTCATTGTTCCAGTCCACGCACTGGACCAGCATGTGTCCGCTCGACTTGCAACCGCAGTTGACGCCCGTCGGCCCGGCGGCCTCGGCCACGCGGAAGGCCTTGTCAAAGGAAAAGGCCGGCTTCTGGTTCGTGCCCAGGTTCGGTATCAGCCAGATGCCACCCGTGGCGGTGTCCATGCCGTCCTTCGCGCCGAGCACCAGGTCGATCGTGCCGTCGCCGTCGTAGTCCGCCGCGAACGGGCAGCCCTGGGCCTTGCCGGTGACCATCGGCGTGCCGTCGGGGCCCGCCAACGCCACCGGCTTCTCGAACAGGTCCTCCGGCTTGACGCCCGTCTCGGCGCCCGCCGCCAGCGCACCGAGCGACAGCATGACCACCGTCGGCCCGAACCCGCAGGACACGATCCTCGCGATTCGCATGGAATGCTCTCCAGTGATCATCGATCTGGTCGGCATATGTTCCGATCCCTGAAATGTCGTACTCGCCCCAGTATCGGGCACTGCCTCCACGGCGGCTCGCATGATTCGCCGCCTGCGTGCAGTCACTCGTGCGCGCCGTGAATCCGGGCGTCGCCGTCGGGGTCGATGTCGACCCGCAGCGTCATCGGGTGGCAGCAGACCGGACAGTCCTCGACGTAGTCCTGCCGTGCGCCGGCCGAGATGTCCACCGGCACGACGATCTCCTCGCCGCACGAATCGCAGACGTACGTCGCCTCGAGTTCCGCGGCGGGACGGCGGCGACGGCGGAGGTTGCGACGCGGTTTCGACATGATACTGCGGCAAACATCGCGGGCCACGGCCGGCCCGCGCGCGATCCGCACCGGCAGCTGTCAGCGGGCCGTTCGGCCCGGCTGGTCGCGCTGGAGCGTGCCGCTACCGAACTTCTCCGTGCGGCTGCTCGACCCGTCGGATCGGTTGGTGATCGTGCCCGAGCCGAACTTCTGCGTGTGGCCGGTCACAGTTTTGCCGTCGCGGCCGCGCTCGGTGGTGATCGATCCGGAACCGAAGGGCCGGGTCTCGGTCGTCGTGCCGTCGGACCAGCGGGTGATCGTGCCGGAGCCGAACTTCTGCGTATGGCCGGTGACCGTCTTGCCGTCGCGGGTCCGCTCGGTGGTCATCGAACCGGAACCGAAGGGCCTTGTCTGGCTGGACGAGCCGTCCGAACGGTGCGTGAGCGTGCCCGACCCGAACTTCTGGGTGTTGCCGGTGCGGGGCTGGGTCGCACCAGCCCTTGGGGGCGTCGGCTCCGCGGCCGGCGCCGCTGCGACGAGCAGGCCGATCACAAGCCACGTCACGGCGCATGGCGGACAGACGAACATTTTCATGGTGACCGGCTCCGAATGGTGAACAGGTCGCGGGAATGCTCTCACCGAACCCGAGACCATTGTTATCACATTCCGCCGGTCGGGCCTGCCGTTGTCCGAAATCGCCGGTGAAACCGGCCCCCTGACGTCGGGAAACCCGGTCGAATCGACGCCCGCACCGGCCGCGCACGGCAAGCGGCGCAGACTGGGCAAGGGCCGCGGTCGCTGACGAGGTTTGGGTATGTGTCCCCATGCAAAACATCGCCGACGACGGCTGATCGAATCCTTGACACGCGTCGTAGCATTGTCACTTTGAGGGGGGAATCGTCACACGCAGGAGGCGGCTGTCATGCAGGTTACGGATCAGGACCGCACGACGACGATTCACGGCAGGACGGCCGTGGACGCGATTTCCATGTGGCTCGAGGGGGCGTACCGGGCTGGCGAAGAGCCCGCGATGCTCAGCGTGATCCGGCGGGAGACGTGCTGCGATCTCTCGGACACGGAGATCCGGGACGTGGTCTACGCGGCGTTTGATCACGGCTGCGACGCGGCCGCCGTGCTCGCCCGGATCGTCGAGGCCGATCGCTGGGAGGCGACGCCGCGGATCGTGCCCGCGCCGCGGTGAGCCACCACCGGTCCGCGGCCGCCGCATCAGCGACGGATCATGGACTGCTCGCGCCGCGGAACGTCCACGGCGGCGTGGGCGCCGCATCGGTCCACAACCCGAGCTTCGCGGCCCGGGCCTGGGCCTGTGCGGCCGCCAACGATGAGTCCGTCGAGGCAGGATCCTGCCAGGCGTTGCCCGTGGCGACCATCTGGCGACTGACGTCGACGCCGTCGACGAACAGCCGCGCAGTGGGCCCACCGCTGGTCGCGCCCGCGTCGCCGACCTCGACCGTGCGGCCGAAGACCATGCCCGCCAACGCCTCCCGCGCCGTCTTGCCGAAGTCCTGGGCGATCTCCGGGGCGTCGATGTCCGCGAGGCTGACCTTCCGCTGCTGGTTGAGGTCGTCCAGGCAGGTCACCGTGTCGCCGTCCTGGACGCCCACGACCCGCCAAAGCCGCGGCCGCGTTGTCGCCGGCGGCGGGCTCGTGACCCGCTGCATCGCCGGCGAGGCATCCGCCGGTGCGGGCACGGGCGC
>SXGQ01898532.1_pt1 | contig 13618 bp, 9 predicted proteins | sample 3178371 | NCBI WGS metagenome assembly SXGQ01 (sample SAMN11356859, study PRJNA531348) | freshwater metagenome | isolation source: freshwater sample F1-20 | place: China: Fuxian Lake, Yuxi | collected 2017-12-25
AAATCGGAATTTTACCCTAAATAATTGGAGGTTTTTCATAGAAATGGGTTTAGAGTAATTGTAAATGAAACTTAAAGTAAGTGTTAATATTTCTAAATATCCCCATCAAATTGGTTTATGCTATCCTGTTGAATCCTGCATAAAGTTCAGAAAACCAAATATTTATAAGCAGGACACCACAGGATACCTACTAGGGTTTTTTAAAAAATCGTTCCTTAAAAAGAATGAGGCCGTTTATTACTCCAAAAAAGACGTTTAAAAATAACATGATTACCCATTTTTTACTCAAAATCCACAAAATTAGGGGTTGAAATTCAATGGACTGGACTGCCTGTCTGGGAATGATTATCCGAACTGGTCACTACACCTATGGAGCTACAGGTAGGATTGCAGGTAATCCAAAGGAAATTTGAAGCCATTTAGAAAGAAGTAGCCCCCATATTTTGTGCAGGGGATCTGGCTCCTGAATCAAGTGTGTCAAGACCAATCAAAAATTCAAGGAGTGGTTAAAAAGAGAACTCCAGCAAAAATTAGGTATTAAAGCCCTGTGGCTAAAATAGTAGTTCCTCGTTTTTTGATTAACCCCTCTCTAATTTTTTCTTTTCTAAAAAACGCCAACGGATCAGGTTCTCCTCCAGATTGGATTCTTGCCTCTCGAATCAGAGGCCGGATATCTGTCAAAAATGCTTCTTGTAACACTTCTTGTGCTCCCACTACATCACCCGAGTTTTGACAATGAGTGAGTTTTATTCGATCTACAATAAGCGCCTTAGCAAATGCTTGGGAAATTGACTCAAGCGCTTGAATTAAATCCTCTAATGGATCTTTTGTATTGTGACTTGCATCTATCATCCAAGAAATTGAATTCCATGCTTGAGCTCCATCATTTACTCCTCCAATTAATTCGCAGAAGATTAAAAAAAGCTGGTAGGGCTTAGCACTTCCAGTGCTAAGGTCATCATCTCCATAGTTGCTGTCATTAAAGTGAAACCCACCTAGTAAATTTTGATGCATCAATGTGGCCACAATTTGCTCAATATTTGTATTGGGTAAATGATGCCCTAAATCAACCAAAACCTTGGCTTGCGGCCCTAGCTGCCTAGACAAAAATGCTGAAGTTCCCCAATCTGGGATAACAGTATGGTAAAAGTTAGGTTCGTAAGGTTTGTATTCCACTAATAATTTCCAATCCTCCGGTAGCGCTGTGTAAATCTTCTGCAAGGATTCTGAGGTACGCTGCAAGGCCTCCCTAAAATTAACTTGTCCTGGAAAATTACTTCCATCAGCCAACCAAATTGTTAATGCATTACTTCCTATCTGCTTACCATATTCAATTACCTCAAGGTTGTGTTCAATAGCTTGGGCTCGAGTAGAAGCTTCCACGTGACAAAGCGAACCCATTTTATAAGAATGTTGTTGGCCATAATTTTGAAATGTGTTGCTATTTACTGCATCAAATTTAACTCCAACCTGCGCAGCTATTTGTTTGATTTCACCAAAATTGTTGGTGAAATCCCAAGGGAAATGGAGAGAAATTGAGTCTGTTCGCTTGGTTATTTGAGCCAATAGGGCTATGTCGGCGAGTTTTTCTTCAAGATTCCTTGGCTCCCCACCCATTGGAAACCTCCCAAATCGGGTTCCTCCTGTTCCAAGCGCCCAGCTAGGGACAGCGATTTGAAATGACGCTAGTTGAATAATCAGATTTCCAACATCCATCCCTTTGCTTGATAATTGATCAGATAATAAATTAAAAGCTCTTAAATGATATTCTGTTGTCATACAAACGGGATAATTACGAATGGATTAAATGGGAAAAAAGGAAGGGATGGGCCCACTTGAATTTTACACAATTTAAATGGAGAGAGCTACCCAAAGTACTTGTTAAGTTTTAAAAGAAAAGCAGTAAAATCAACTCATTTTAATACAAAATACTAGTTATTCAGCTTCTTTGGCTGCATTTATCCAAAATGGAGCGGTAATCATCCACAAGATCATACCGATACCTAGCCAAAGATTCATAGTCTTTAAATCTAGTTTACCATAAAAGAAGAGTAGAGGGGGGATTATCGTCAGAATTAGCCCCAAGTAAGAACCAATTTTAAGTACATTTTTCATGTTGAGGAAGGGTTTTTAATGGGATAGTAAATTTTGGATAAAGTGATAAAAATCAGGACTGCTAAAAACCAACCTGGAAGGCCAAGAAAGAATATTTCAACCCCATAGATTTGGTTTAATCCCAAACAAAAAACAAGAGTAACTACCCAGCTTAAAAAAGCAGGGAAATTGAAATTTGTTTTATTCGCTAAGCAGGCTTCAGCGCGAAAGCCTATTTTTTTTGCAAGATAGAAATCAGCAAAAATTACCGCACCCATTGGCATAAGGAGTAATCCATAAATCGCTACAAAATCAAGTAGCTTCATGACTAGAGCAGGAAAACAAGCCGCTAAACTCGTAATGATTCCCACAATTGAGGTAATTTTCCAAGTAGGAACTTTCGGAAAAATTCCTTGCAATGCTAATCCTGCACGATAAATGGTTGGGTTTGCGGTGGTCCAACCAGCAATAATAACACATACTGCTCCTGCAATTCCTAGGGTTTGGTAAGCAATTTGTCCTGGGGCAAATTCTTGGGAACCAGAATTTGCTTGTAAAAATGAAGCATACAAAATCCCAGAAGCGATCCAAGCTATAAAATGACCTAAAAATAACCCAGCAAAAACCGTGAATCCCGAAGTCCAGTTTTTAGCATACCTCAAGATAGTTAGATCAGACATCCCGATATGCATTGCCATATTACAAAACCAAGCAAAGAAGATGATATGCCAAATTGAAAAACGAGACATCCCAGGTAATGGGATTCCATTCCATATAATCTCCTGAGCTATGGTACCTAGACTTTCAAACGAAGTGACACCCAACTGTGACAGCCCAACAATTCCTGCAGCTAAAAAAACTAATATCATCCAAGGCGACATTATATTAGCAAACTTGGAAACTTGATTATATCCTTGAATAGCTACAAAGGTGATTACCGCACCCATTAAAAAAACGGTAATTACCCAACCGAAAGTTTGAGGAAGCCAATCATTCAAACTGGGCATTTTTAAGTCGAAAGGGATTCCTACCGCAGTAGCAGAAACAGCAATCATGGATCCTGCCAAGAAACAAAACATAAGGGCATTGACCAAATTGTACCATCGAACTAAGTTTTTTCCGGTAATTCTTTCCAACTGATAATACAAAGTCATGCGCTTGGCTGTAGCAATAGGCGCTGTGACCAAACCCCAACTTAAAACAGCAAGCAAATTACCAATCACTAAACCCAAGATTAAGTCAACTGCACCCACACCATGCGCTACAAATAAGGGTCCAATAACAAATTCAGTACCAGCAGTATGCTCACCTAAAAACATTCCAAGAAAGCTTTTACTTCCTTTTAAGTGAGCTTCAGGTACAGGCATCCGCTCAAATTCATTAGTTTGGGGTATTAATTTTTTAACTAGTCCTGCTTGGCTCATACAGACTTGATTTATGTTAGAAATAAACAAAAATAACTTTCCAAGGCTATCCTGCCCTGTCAGGGGAAATTTTTAAGGAAATTAAAGGGTTTTGAGGAGAGATTTTTTTAAATTGAAAGATATTTACTCAAGACACTACAGGATACTTCATCGTTTGAATTAATTCAAATTTGAATTACTCAATAGACCAACTTTCCTATGAATGCACCAATTATGAGTTTTAATTATGTCAGTTATTTCTGGGACGACGATAAAGCGTTAGCATTTCAAGGAAACGAAGTAGACCTTTTAATTTACCGATCAAATCTGCTCGGTGCAGACCTAAGAATCACAAATTATGGAGGAGGGAACACTTCCTGCAAGACCATTGAACTTGATCCGCTCACAAAGGAGCCAATTGAGGTCATGTGGATTAAGGGTTCGGGAGGAGATATCGGAACAATGAAAAGGTCTGGATTAGCAGGATTAGATGTAGGAAAATTAAGGGCTTTAAAAAATATATATAGAGGGATAGAATTTGAAGATGAAATGGTGGAACTATTTAACCACTGTATTTATGATTTGGCCTCAAAGGCGCCTTCTATAGATACACCTCTTCATGGTTTTTTACCATTCAAGCATATTGATCACCTTCATCCAGATGCTGCAATTGCAATTGCAGCATCCAAAGATGGTAAACAAATAACCCAAGATCTTTGGAAGGGTGCGATTGCTTGGGTTCCTTGGCAGCGCCCAGGATTTGATCTCGGATTGAAGATTAAGGATGCCCTTGATAAAAACCCGGGGATTAGAGGCATTATGCTAGGTGGCCATGGTTTATTCACTTGGGGAGAAACTTCCAATGAATGCTACCTGAATAGTTTAGAAGTTATTGAAACTGCCTCAGCATTTCTTGCTGAAAACTATGGTAAAACACGGCCAGTTTTTGGTGGTGAAAAAATCAAGTCTTTACCGACGGAACAACGGATGAGCCAAGCCGCTCGAATTGCACCCTTACTTCGTGGATTAGCCTCTTCAACATCCCGTATGATTGGCACGTTCTCAGACAAGGATGTGGTCATGGAATTTATTAACAGTCGGGACCTGCCACGGCTTGCCCCTATGGGAACCAGCTGTCCCGATCATTTTCTTAGAACAAAAATAAGCCCACTAATTCTTGACCTTGCGCCAGATTCAGATTTGAGTGATTTGGTCCCGATTAAAGAAAAAGTAAGTCTTGCCTTTAAAGCTTACCGTGAACAATACGTTTCGTATTACCAAAAATACAAGCACAAAACTAGTCCTGCGATTAGAGATTCAAACCCAGTGATCATCCTGTGGCCAGGAGTGGGAATGTTTAGTTTTGCCAAGGATAAACAAACGAGTAGAGTTGCTTCTGAATTTTACATGAATGCCATAAATGTCATGCGTGGTGCAGAAGCGGTATCTGAATATGTATCCCTTCCTCTTCAAGAAGCATTTGATATTGAATACTGGCTTCTCGAAGAAGCAAAGTTGCAACGAATGCCAAAAGAAAAACCACTTTCTAGAAAAATAGCTTTAATAACAGGAAGTGCAGGTGGCATTGGAAAAGGTATTGCGGAGAAATTTGTTCAGGAAGGGGCCTGTGTAGTATTGACAGATATCGACGAAGAAAGACTTCAAGGTGCTTTAGCAAATTTTGAAAGGGAATATGGTAAAGATGTGGTACTGGGTGTGCTATTGGATGTAACCGATACTGAAAGCTTAGCTGGAGCCATTCAAGCTACCTGTTTGAAGTTTGGAGGAGTAGATATTGTAGTGAATAATGCAGGCATTTCAATATCAAAGGCTTTTGAAGACCATACACACCAAGATTGGAATCAATTAAACAACATTCTTGTCATGGGGCAATATCATGTTTCTAAAGTAGGAGTTGACTTGATGCGCCGCCAAGGATTAGGTGGAGACATCATCAATGTGGTCAGCAAGAACGCCCTAGTCGCTGGCCCCAAAAATGTCGCATATGGCACAGTGAAGGCAGCACAACTTCATATGTCGAGGTTGATGGCAGCGGAACTTGCGGAAAACAAAATCCGAGTCAATGTGATAAATCCTGATGCCGTAATTGAAAATTCAAATATTTGGGAAGGAGGCTGGGCAGAAAATAGAGCAAAAGCTTATGGCATTGAAGTCAAAGACCTACCACAATTTTATGCCGATAGAACACTCCTAAAAGAAAGTGTAAAAGTCAGTGACATTGCGGATGCTGCTTTTGTTTTTGTAAGTGGGCTTTTATCCAAAACAACTGGAAATATGTTGAATGTGGATGCAGGACTTTCGGCAGCCTTCCCTCGTTAACTAGTTTATCAATAATCGATTATCTTTCTAATTATCTCTTATTGGTATGCATTTGGACAAATCTGAAAAAATATCGAAGGATTCACCCACGCCGAAGTACCTGCAGGTGGTCAACCTGATCTTGGAGGATATTGAAAAGGGAAAACTAAAAGTAGGAGATAGAATTCCTTCCATAAACGAGACCAGTTTTGATTTGTTATTATCCCGAGATACGGTAGAAAAAGCATACAACGAACTACGAGACAGAGGAATAATTTCCTCCGTACGGGGAAAAGGATTTTATATTTCTTCAACAAAAACAGAACAGAAGCTGAGAGTATTGCTCCTTTTCAATAAACTAAGCTCCTACAAAAAACTGATTTATTATTCCATAATTACAACCCTTGGCTCTAAGGCTACGGTGGATTTATATATTCACCATTACAATAGAAATCTACTTCAAGAGTTATTGGAGCAAAATCTTGGAAATTACAACCATTACGTCCTTGCGCCCCACTTCTTTGATCAAAACGGGCACCCAGAGGATGCTTGTGATCTGATCAAAAAAATCCCCAAAGAAAAACTGTTAATTATCGATCGCGCAGTGAAAGGCTTTGAAAACGAATTTCCAGGAGTTTATCAGGATTTTGTAAAAGATATTTTTGAGGCGCTTGAGTCAGGTATTCTGCATTTAAAAAAATACCAAAGGTTAATTTTAGTATTTCCCAAGGGGGAGCTTTACCCCGTAGAGATCATGGATGGATTTAAGCGTTTTTGTTTTTTCCATGACTTTAAAAATTTAATTGTAGACGGCCTGGAGGATGACGAACCCCTGTTAACTGGTGATTGCTATGTGGTTTTAGCTGAATCAGACTTGGTAACCTTGGTAAAAAAATCGCGTGAACAATTGTTAAAGTTGGGAAGAGAATTGGGTGTTATTTCATACAACGATACTCCTTTGAAGGAAATTCTTGCCCAAGGGATTACGACCATCTCCACCGATTTTGAGCAGATGGGTAAAACAATTGCTAATCAAATTTTAGGAATTGACGAACGAATCCCTGTCAAAAACCCATTTAGAATGACATTGAGAAAGTCTCTTTAAAAAAGTACTCGCTCTCGCTACCACCAAAGAAACCTACCTTTTCTCCCATCAAACTTTATTATTCCTATGTCAAAAATTCCAGTAACAGCCGTATTCGACATCGGGAAAACCAACAAAAAATTCTTTCTCTTTGATCAAAATCTCAGAGAGGTGTTTCATAGTTACACCCGTTTAGATCCAATTCCTGATGAGGACGAATTCCCTAGTGAACCTGTGCTACCCCTTCGCGACTGGATGCTAGACACATTTCATGCGGCCTTGAATTCCACTGAATTTGAAATTAAGCGGCTTAATTTTTCTGGACATGGCGCATCTTTTGTTCATACTGACCTTGATGGTGAGCCCATCGCCCCATTGTACGATTACTTAAAACCATTTCCAGAAGAGCTATTGGAACGGTTTTATTCCGAAAATGGAGGAAAATTTGCCTTTTGCAAGGAGACTTCATCCCCTCCCTTGGCCATGCTGAATTCAGGCCTGCAGCTCTATTTTCTCAAGTATAAAAAGCCAGAGGTATTCCAAAAAATCCGAAGGAGCCTTCACCTTCCGCAGTACCTAAGCTTGATTTTTACTGGCCAATTTGTGTCTGACTACAGTAGTATCGGTTGCCATACCGCATTATGGGATTTTGAAAAGAACGACTACCACGATTGGGTGAAACGAGAAGGAATAGAACGGCTACAGGCATCCATATTACCCGGAGATTCACTTTTAAAAACCAAGCCTGAGTTAGGTGGAATCCCTTGTGGAATTGGAGTTCATGACTCTTCAGCAGCCCTTCTACCCTACTTGAAGCAGGAAACCCAAGCCTTCGCCCTGCTGTCTACGGGCACCTGGGCAATCAGCATCAATCCTTTCAACAAGGCTCCACTTTCGGAATCGGAGTTGACCCAAGATTGCCTCCAGTTTTTAAGTATTTCTGGGCAGCCCATCAAGATCTCCCGCCTGTTTATCGGAGAGGAACACAAGTACCAAGTGGAAGAAATGTATGCCTACTGGCAACTTCCCTTGGGTACCTACAAAAAACTTCAATTCGAAGAATCCTGGTACCAAAAAGTCAGCGGCCAGCCTACAAAAAGAATTCGCTTCCACCACATTAAACCAGAAAATTTTGGAATAGCTAATGGAGGTTTCAGCGATTGGGGTAGTTTCTCCGAATTTACAGAAGCGTATTACACCTTCCTCCATGAGTTGACCAGCATTCAAGCCGCCTCTGTCAAGCTTGTATTGGAGGGCGCACCTGTTACTCGGCTGTTTGTAGATGGAGGGTTCAATGCAAACCCGATTTTTCTTGAACTGCTGCGCAGGAAACTTCCTGGAATCGAACTTATTCCAAGTGATTTTCCAAATGGCTCCGCTTTAGGGGCAGCAATGCTCGTGAATATGAACCCTAGCGCTTAACTTACCCCAATGAAAGCCAATTCCCCATCCGTTGCCTTGTTTATTCCCTGCTACGTGGACCAATTCTACCCCCAAGTAGGCATTGCAACCTTGGAATTGTTGGAAAAATTAGGTTGCCAGGTAACCTACCCTTTGGGCCAAACCTGCTGTGGACAGCCGCTTGCGAATGCGGGCTATGCACGGGATACAGTAGGCACAGCAAGCCACTTTATCGAGACTTTCAATGATTATGACTATGTGGTTTGTCCCTCAGGGAGCTGCACACTGCATGTAAAAGAGCACTTTCCTGCGATTGCTGGGCTAGAAAAAGAACAGAAAGCTCTGGAACATAAAATCTATGAACTCATCGAATTCATCACCGACGTATTGAAAATAGAAAAGTTGGAGGGTAAATTTCCCCATCGAGTAGGCTTTCACTCCTCCTGCCATGGGCAGCGTGGACTACACCTCTCCTCTGGATCGGAACTCAACCAACCTCCCTACAATAAGGCCAGAAAGCTTCTAGAAAATCTGGAAGGATTGGAATGGGTCGAACTCAGCAGAACTGACGAGTGTTGTGGCTTTGGAGGGACTTTTGCCGTGACCGAAGAAGCGCTATCCATACAAATGGGTAAAGACAGGTTAGCAGATCACCAACAGCACAAAACAGAGATTCTTACTGGTGGAGATATGTCCTGCATCATGCACTTGCAAGGCATTGCTACCCGATCCAAGCAAGAACTGAAGTTTCTACACCTAGCTGAAATCCTAAACAAGGCCCTGTTATGACACATCCGGAGAATGCTACTGAATTTCTAAAGGATAGCCAAAAATCAAAATGGCACGATGAAACACTTTGGTTTGTTCGCGACAAGCGAGACAAAGTCAGCAAAGGCATTCCCGAGTGGGAACAATTACGGGAGTTGGCCTCCGGCATCAAGGACTATGTCCTTGCAAATCTTGCCGACTACCTGGAGGAATTTGAGCGTAATGCTATAAAAAATGGAATCATTGTCCATTGGGCAGCAGACAGCGAGGAACACAATCGGCTGGTGCTGGAAATCCTCCAACAGCAAAACTGCAAGGCGGTGGTCAAAAGTAAGTCCATCCTCACCGAGGAGTGTCACCTCAATCCCTACTTGGAAAAACACGGCGTCGAAGTAGTGGATACCGACCTTGGGGAGCGTATCGTCCAGTTTCTCAATCAGCCCCCAAGCCACATTGTGTTGCCTGCAATCCACCTGAAAAAGAGAGAGATTTCCGAACTTTTTCACGAGAAGCTCCATACCGAAAAAGGAAATGAGGATCCGGCCTACCTCACGCAGGCGGCAAGAATTCACTTACGGGAGAAATTCTTTGGTGCCAAGGTGGCGATCACGGGAGTTAACTTTGGAATTGCAGAGACAGGGGAGTTTGTGGTTTGCACCAATGAGGGCAACGCGGACATGGGTGTTCACCTGGCTCAGGTACATATTGCATGCATGGGTATCGAAAAAATCCTCCCCAGGCGGAAAGACCTGGGGGTATTCCTTCGCTTGCTAGCAAGATCGGCCACTGGGCAGCCCATCACCAACTACAACTCGCATTTCAGAAATCCATCACCCGGAAAAGAAATTCACATCATCCTAGTGGATAATGGACGTACGGCCCAGCTGGCACGAGAAAAATTTAGAAACTCCCTCAAATGCATCCGATGTGGGGCCTGCATGAACACCTGCCCCATTTATCGCCGAAGTGGAGGATTCAGTTACAACAGCACGGTTCCAGGACCCATTGGCTCTATTTTATCCCCAGGGCTAGATCTCAAAAAGCACAGCAGCCTTCCCTTTGCCTCCACGCTTTGCGGCAGCTGCACCGATGTTTGTCCAGTAAAAATCAACATTCACGAGCAATTGTATGAATGGAGACAAGAGGTAACCAAAACACATGGCGAATTTGCCAAAGGGCTATCCATGAAGTTGGCAAACGGAATATTTAAGAGTCCTCTAGCCTACAAAATTTCTGGGAGCATGATGCGGAATGCACTAAAATCCCTTCCCAATAGCCTGATTTATCATCCTCTGAATATCTGGGGGAAAAACAGAAACCTCCCTGATCCTCCTAAGGAATCTTTTCAACAGTGGTATCAAAAAAACAGGTCATGAGCAGCAGAAAAAAAATCTTAGGTGCTATTCGTGAGCTGATCCTCGAACCCAAGGTGCTACCTGATATCCCTAATTTCAGCAGCCCAGGAAACTTAGCTGAACGATTTACGCAGTCCATCTCCAGCAACAAGGGGGAAGTAATGACCAAAAGTGATTTCAAAAAATGGTTTTCTACTTCAGGATTTTCAAAAGTGATTTCACTTTCCAGACATTTCCCCGAACTCAGGACCCTTCCCTTGCCGGAGGATCCGCATGACTTGGAAACTTTGGAAGTAGCAATTCTCGACGGGCAATTTGGAATTGCGGAGAACGGTGCCATTTGGCTTGAGGATACTCAACTAGGCCTTCGTGCGCTACCCTTTGCTACCGAGCATTTAGTGATAGTCCTCGATCGCAATAAGCTAGAAGACACCCTACATCAGGGCTACGATAAAATAGCAGTGGCCCATTCCGGCTTTGGACTATTCCTTGCTGGACCTTCCAAAACCGCAGATATTGAGCAATCCTTGGTCATTGGAGCACAGGGAGCGAAGAGCTTGCGTGTAGTTTTGATGTAAGTTGGGTTCCCTTTCACTAGATTGAACTACAATTTTTTTTAACTAAGTCAAGCCAAAATTGAATCTGCTCCAAAAAAAATCGCACCCCTCTTTCACTTCTTATTTTCATCTTTAGGCACTCAATGGGTCATTTGAAATAGGCCAAAACTCAAATCTATAGCCTAATATTTTTTTTATTACCTGAAAGTGCCAGTTGATTTACAGTTAAAAATTTAATGTGTTTAAAAAGAGTTTTAGTTGAGTTTTTAAATAGTCAATTCGCAAAATGTAATTTTCAATTTTTGCACAATTGGCGAAAAGAAATTGACAATTGAGTTCATTCTGCTTAGTATTAAGTAAAATATCAAGCCCAGAATGATCGCCATGCGCAACCTCAACTGCACTCCCGTACTCCTATTTGTACTTTTCGCACTTTTTAGTTGCACCTCCGGGCCTACCTTGGAACTGCGAAAGGAAACCCGAATTGCCTTAGTAGGCAATAACTTGGGTTCAAGGATGATTGACTTTGGTGGTTTGGAGACAGAATTATACCTCCGATACCCCGATAGCACCCTGCTTATTCGCAACCTCTGTGATCCTGGAGATACCCCTGGATTTCGCCCTCGGTCAGGCACCAACGATCCTTGGGCGTTTCCAGGAGCCGAAGAATTTCAAGAGGAGTATGCCACCAAATCTGGCTCAGAAGGTTTTTTTGAAAAACCTGATCAGTGGTTAACCCGATTGAAGGCTGATGTGGTCATCGGTTTTTTTGGATTCAATGAATCCTTCCAAGGGGAAGCCAAACTTCAAAATTTCAAGGACGAACTGGAAGCTTGGATCCTTCATTCCAAAGCCCAGCGCTACAATGGAAAGGCAGCTCCGCAACTTGCCTTAGTGTCTCCCATCGCCTTTGAGGACTTATCGGAGATCAAGGATGTCCCCAACGGGAAGCTAGAAAACGAAAACTTACAGCGCTACACCGAAGCCATGGAAGAAGTAGCCAAAAAGCACCAAATCGTCTTTGTGGATGCTTTTACACCAAGTAAAAGTTGGTATGCAGCTAGTGCCGAACCACTCACCCTAGATGGCAGCCAACTTAATGAAGCGGGCTATGAAAAATTAGCCGTGCTCCTTGCTGACAAGGTATTCGGGAAGGCTGAGCAAAAAGCGGTTGCCCACCGTGACCTGATCCAACAGGCGGTGATGGAGAAAAACTGGTTTTGGCACAATGACTACAAAATCCCGAATGGAGTCCATGTATTTGGTAGACGCTACGATCCTTTTGGTCCGGATAACTATCCTTTTGAATTAGAGAAAATCCGCCAGATGACTGCCATTCGCGACACGGCCATCTGGGAAGCTAGTCAAGGAAAAATTAAAGACCTCCAGGCTGCGGATGCAAAAACCAAGTCACTGCCAGAAGTGACCACCAACTACAACCCAGAAGCCAATGGTAGCCTTACCTACCTGTATGGTGAAGATGCCCTCAAAACAATGAAAGTGCCTGAGGGCTACAAAATAGATTTATTTGCCTCTGAAAAAGAGTTTCCAGATCTTGCCAATCCCGTGCAGCTCTCCTTTGACAACAAGGGCAGACGACGGGTGGCGACCATGCCGAGCTACCCACACTACAAGCCTGGGGATCCACGCCCTTCAGACAAATTGCTCATCTTGGAAGATACAAATGGCGATGGGAAGGCGGATAAGCAGTCGATCTTTGCAGACAACCTTCACATCCCCGTAGGCTTCGAACTTGCCGCAGAAGGAGTATATGTGTCCCAAGGTCCAAATTTGATTTTGCTAGAAGATACCAATGGAGACGATAAAGCAGATAAGAAAACTATTCTACTTTCTGGATTTGATGACCACGACACCCACCACGCCATCTCGGCATTTGCAGCGGACGAAAGCGGAGCAATCTACATGGCTGAGGGGGTGTTTTTGCATACCAATGTGGAAACTTCCTACGGTCCTGTAAGAGGAACCAATGGGGGATTTTACCGCTACGAACCCAAACGACACAAGTTGGAGCGGGTAAACCAGGTCAGCATTCCCAATCCATGGGGCATTGCCTTTGACCGCTGGGGACAGAACTTCTACGCAGAAACCTCCGGCCCCAATGTCAATTGGATGCTGCCAGGATCTACGCTTCCCCGCTATGGAAATGGAAACTTCAAAGGACCAAACCTCATTGAAAAAGACCACATGGTTCGCCCTACTTCTGGACTGGAATTTATCTCTAGCAGACATTTTCCAGAAGACGTTCAGGGCGATTTGATCATCAACAATACCATTGGATTTTTGGGTACCAAACAACACCAAATACTAGACGACACGGTTGGATTTACCAGCAAGTGGCGGCAAGATTTGGTGGTTTCCTCAGACCGCAATTTTAGACCAGTGGACATGGAAATAGCTCCTGATGGATCTCTGTATATTGTGGATTGGCACAATATCCTTATCGGACACATGCAGCACAACGCAAGAGATCCCTTAAGAGACCATGTGCACGGACGCATCTATCGGGTGACCTACCCTTCCCGACCTTTGGTCTCTCCTGCAAAAATCGAAGGGGAATCCATACCTGCACTTTTGGAAAATTTGAAACTTCCTGAATACCGAAGCCGCTACCGTACC
>SXGQ01248745.1_pt1 | contig 13616 bp, 19 predicted proteins | sample 3178371 | NCBI WGS metagenome assembly SXGQ01 (sample SAMN11356859, study PRJNA531348) | freshwater metagenome | isolation source: freshwater sample F1-20 | place: China: Fuxian Lake, Yuxi | collected 2017-12-25
CTAACATATAATTTTGTCTTGGTCATCAAGCCGTCACTTTCTGCTGTACCAGCCTCAACATACCACCCGGTATGTTCCATCTCTGGCCGTTGTCACAGTCCACAACCACATATTTGATCTTGATCTTGCCCACCGTGCCAGCCAAAACCTTGCCAGTTCTGCTGGAAGTGAATTCCACCCTGTCGCCGGGTTTGAAGGATCTCGTGTTGGTAAAATGTAATTGATCTCTCCTCATCTTCACGGCGCCGATCACTCTGTTGAGAGCGTCATTGTCCATGTGAAGTATGTCGTTAAGTACATCTACTAATTTTAGTTTCTGCATTTGTGAACCCTCCCAAGTTCTTGTTATACTCTATATAATACTACCGTTTGGTAATACGTCAATCATTAATAACTCTTTAAAATCAATGACTTATCCTGGCTAGATCTCATTGACCTCTTCCAATTCCAACTTGCAAGACATACAGATGAAGCCCTGTGCCTCACAGTCCTTGAAGAACTCCCATTGGGCCGAATCGAAGGCCCTGTCTCGATTGCTGTCCACGATGAAATAGCTGTTCTCGAAGTTGCCGGCCCTCAGTCGGAAGTGGTATTGTTTCACTCAACCCCCACCGTGGATGCGATGTCGTAGGGTTGCTCCCCATCCGCCATCATGTTGCTCCAGCCCGCCTCGCTCTCCAACCACTCTTCCTTCAACTCCTCATCGGTATAGTTGCGGTAGCCCTTGAATCCATACTCCCTGGTGTCGCTCAACCAGTCATAGTCCTCCAGATTGATGTTCCTCATCAGCATGAACACGTCATACTGGCACAGCCTGTCTATCACCTGCTGTCTCGTCAGCATCTCGCCCGACTCGGTCTTCAGTAAAAACTCCAATTTTATCTTTTTGCTCATGCCACCTTCTTTCTGTTATCGTTGATCTGCTTCAGTTCAAATTGCAACATACGGATCCTGTCCTGTATGGCCGCCTCCCTCAATGGCAGGAAGCCCACTGATGGATCATAGTCCTTCTTGCTGTCGCTCCACACCCTCGTGGCGTAGAACCATTCGCCCTGTGCCTTGCCATATGGATCCCGATGGCCCATGTCCTTCATGAGGTATATGTACTCCTCGCCGGAACCCCAGCCCTCCGCCAGATACTCCTGCTCGTTCGCATAGGTGTTGGGTCCTTGATCCCGTTCTCCTCGGTCCCTGCCGTAGTAGATGTTCTGGACGTCGTGCATCTCGTTGCTCCTGTCATCGAAATCGGTCTTGTCACCAATTATGACTCCCCAGGTGCTGGCGTTGCCCAATTTGATTGCCTTCAGAACCTTTTCGGGGTTGGTCCAGTTGTCGCATAGGTTGTAGCCCAGCCCGCCTGGATATCCGTCCCAGTGATTGTAGGCGGCCTTGATCCGGCCGTCTGGCAGTTGTATTCCTATCCTTGCTCTTGTGGCCATTATGCTGTCTCCTCACAGTTCTGCGGTTGGCCCTTAACATAGTCTCTGACCTTTTTGGCACCCTCGTCCATCTGATATTCCTCGTTGCGGATCATGTCCTCCACGATGTCAAAGTTCTCGTCCAATAGTATGCCGTCCTCGGTCTTCCAGAACTCGTCCTTGGAACCCCTGTCCAGGCTCTCGAAAGTGTAGCAACGGTCGTCGCCGTCGTCCCACACGCCGAAGAACCCAACGCCGGGCTCGTAGTATCTGCCCTGTATGTAGAGGTCTGGGTGTAGCTCTTTGAGTTTGGCATACACTCCCACCGGTGGCGCCCACGCGGAAGAGAAAGTGAACAGGGCGATGCCCGTGTCATCCACATCATCATCATAGTCCACGATCATGTCTTCGTTTTCGGATCCACCCGCGTTCCACTTGGTGCCCCACTCCGCACAGCACCAGTCATACCAGTTGCGGTGTCCGTATTTCTTCAAATTCGCTTTTTCTTTTGCAACCAAGGCCTTCTGTGCCTCGTCTTCATCTGCACCCTCGCGACCCGCCGTTATGTTCAGGTCCTCGGGGCATGGATGTATCTTTTGGAAATCAAACTTGTGATCCACAAGTGATTTCACGATCTTGTTTGGTCCTCTTACTTCAACTACATTATTACACCAATTTGGCATAATCAACCTCCCTGTTAAATTTACTTCTTATAATAATACCGTTTGGTAATATGTCAACCTACTACGAAAAGCCTTAATTTTCGCCAGCTTTTCGTATGGCATCCTTGACACCCTGATGTACTTCTTCATGAATGCTCGCAGACCAAGTGCCTTGCTGGGTCTTGGTGATCACCTTGCTGGCGATCAACAATCCAACCCACACATCACGGGCCGTTATCTCTGCTCGTGTGGTCGCGGTCGTGATTAAAAGTACGATCATTACCAGTGCCGATATTCTCATAACTCTAATACTAATACCGTTTGGTAATATGTCAATCACAATTAAGTCAATAAAATCAATAACTTATTTCTTTTTGATCTTTAATTTGGATTTTTTGTTTGGTGTGCTGTATTTCTTATAGATGTATTGCAGGTCTGAGTAATCATCGCCCCACGGCACCCTCTTTGTGGACTTCCTCCTGCTCATCTGGAGTCCTTGACTTCGATCACATGGCCCTTCATGATGCGGGTGTCCTCCACCTGCATGATGAAACTTTTCACGGTCTTGATGCCCTGCTCCTGTATCTCCGCTGACCAGGTGCCCTTGAAGTCTTCCGTGGTGACCTTGTCCACCAGCACCGCACCATGATAGAGTGTGGTGGCCGATATGGGAGCCTGTCCCAATCCGACCTGTACCCAGCTCAGGATGCCTGTGATGATGCTGATGAAGCCCATACTAATACTTATTATTAAATGAACTTGGTTCTCAATTTATCTATGTGGCATTCACACTCATCCGCCAGGCTCTCATTATATAAAGTGTAGTCGGCCGCGGCGTGACCGTGTTTTAGGCACTCTGTCTCAAATGTCTTTACCACTTGGTCGGGGCTCATCATCCACTCGCCCTCTGTGAGCTCTCCACGGAAATAGCTCTCCAGGATCTGCTCATAGATCTCATCGATTGTCATTATTTTTGTATCTGTGATCATACCCTTACTTTATATTATATCCTGTATAGGTCAATCTATGGATAACCAGATCACACCTGATCACGTCGTTAAGTCTTTGATTATGAATGCTTATTTCTTTTTGGGCTTGATTATCTTGGATTTCTGCATCCGGCCGCGACTGCCGCCCACCTGTGCCTTGCCCAGACGCCTGCTGATGGGACTGGTCCGCTTGGTGAATGCCATCTTCTTGGCCGCCTGTGAGGCCTTGGCATATCTCTTCCGCTTGATCTTGGCGCCCTTGACGGGATTCAGCCTGGCGTTGCAGGTGGCGGCCTTGGCCACTATCCTGCCCTTCCTTGGTCCCGACACACATCGGAAGCCGGTCTTCAGCTTCTTGCCAGACCTTCGTAGTATCTGGCTGATGCCCTCCGCTATGGCCGAAACACATCGTTCTGGCGCTGGATGCTGTGGCGCTGTATCCTGTGCCTGTGTGATGTTGATGGCACTTGGTGTTTTTGGTGTGAATATTTCTGACAGCTTCATATGGATATTTATGGATGTGACTGGTCCTGACAAGTGAAGCATCTGACAGGATCTTATCGCTGAATCTTAGACCTTATCCCGCAACTGAAAGATTATTAATTCTTACAGCTGATGGAAAATTGAGCAGTACATACAACTATAAAGCCATGATCAACTCTGCTAAAAGGATTAAATATGCACATGAAGATCCGCGAGATATGCCTGCCGCAAGAGAACATAGGACCCGCACCCAAGGGTGTTTGTAGCCGTCCCAAGGCCAGCCTGCCTGCATCATGGGTCGCATCCTGCAAGAGCCAGGGGCGCATGAAGCGATCGGGCAACAGGCCGGAGAAGATACATGGTCGCACCCAGAAGGTGGCGGGCAAGAGGATCAAGGGCAGGAAGTATGGCGGACCACTGCCGGATTACTCTGCCAAGAGAAGAAAATCCTAAAACCCAATAGCGAGCCAATAGCGAGCCGCTCTTGTATTTGTTAATATTTTTATAAAATATATACACATAAATAATTTTTAAATATATCATCTATACTTTAACAAAATATGTTGGCAAAAAAAATTAATATTTGTCTTGATTTCAGCAAATCATCATCTCGACAGAGCGGTTCTTTTTGGGACAATAATCTTTTTGGAAAAAATGACAATCTTAATTTCATTAAATGGGAAGATTTTAAAAATGAAGAAAACAATTATCTGTTTTTGTATTGTGTGCCGGATGACACAATAAAATTTTTAGAATCAAAAGAAGATGGCTTTTTTAAAAATCTCAAAGATAAAAAAATAAAGTTATTGTTTTTCAATGAACAGTTTAACCTTTTCATGTTTGATGGAAATATTTTTCAACACAATTACAACATCAAGCACAACTGCTATGACATAAATGATATACTCTATTGGAAAATTTTAAACATTTTTAAAAAATATTCTATTGGAGAAGATATGTTATATTTTATACATTCTGCAAAGGGATTTCTAGATGAAATAGAACAAATGAAAAAGAGAAAAATTATTTGGATTGATTCAACATGGGAGGTCAAATCTAAACATTTACAGATGCATTCCGATCTGGCTTGGGGCAGGGAAGAATTAATTCAAAAAAAAGATATTCGGTTATTAGAAGAAAAAATATTACGGTATCATTACGCTTGTTTATTTGGAGGACGACATCCTAAAAAACATCGCCATGATCTAATAAAAAACTTATGGAATAAAAATCTATTAAGTTTTGGCAAATGTTCCTTAACGCCATTGCCAAAAGACGAAGAACATTCTGAATTTAGAAACATCTCCCTACCAGAACACGGGACAAGAGCCGCTCATCATCTTCACCCACACGAGAATGAGATTGAAATTTTTAAAGATGTTTTCCTTTGGGTGGCCGCGGAGACATACTGCCCAAATGGCTATCCTTATTTCACCGAGAAAACAGTAAAACCTATCATGTACGAAAGGCCATTTATAACATATGGCAATCCCGGAACCCTGGCCTATCTCAAAGACTATGGATTTAAGAGCTTTGGAGACTTTTGGGATGAATCATATGACAACGAGAAAGACGATGATAGAAAAATAGTGATGATCGCTGACATCATTGAAAATATTTGTCAAAAAAACTTAAATGAAATTGATCAGATGTATGATAAAATGAGGCCCATAATACAATTCAATAAAAATTTATTGATCAATACGGATTGGAGAAGAGATCTAGTAAAATTTTTATCATAAACTTTATATAAATTAAAAATTAAATTTTAATTTACTTAGGTCGGGATAACAGGTGGAACCATAGAAAGAATCTTTATTATATTTGCCATTCTTTGCAAGTGCATCCATAAGAAGAATACCCCTCCCGCAATCTTCGATCGATAAATTATAGTGGAACCCTAATACATCAAAAGTCTTTTGGTCCGTCCATGGCACAATCCCCAGGTCCCTGCCGTCGGATCGGGCTAGTTGGAAATAATTGTGGGCGTCAATGTTGTCCGTCAGTATGGCTCCTCCCCTATAAATTTTTAATACTTTTTTATTACCAAAACTTAAACAGCAATAAGAATTTGGAATATAACAGTCTTTATTAAATCGTATGGCCATATCTATTACATTCGTTGGCTCTAGATAATAAAAACCTTCCCATTGTTTTTTTTCAAATTTATAAGGAATTTTCAGTTTTTTCAGCATCATGGGGACACTGATATAAGTGTTTGCAGGAAGAGAAATACCGTCTATAGTTTCATTCTTTAGAATTTTATATCTCAAACATAATTCCAGACTATGGGTGCAACAATCTGTCACAGTCACGTAAGGTGCTCCTGTATAAGATGATATCTTCTTTTCAAAAATTTTTATTATATCAAAAGAATTATCCCAATGATATCCGGCATCTTTGAGTAGAGCAAACTCTGGACGTTCTGTCATATGCGATATTTACTAATAAGTATGATTATGGAAAATTTTTAAAAAAACTAAATTTATTGTTAACAAATTTAAAATTGAAAAAAGATTTACAATCTTCAAGGTATATTTTATAAGGTTTTTGTGGCCAGTCTCTGTAGATATTTTCATACTCACATCTAACATTATTGAAATATACATCATCATCAAAAAATATTGTACAATCTTTATAATGAGACAGGTCCAGAGTAAATTGCACATCTAGATCTACATTATCCTTGTTCAACTCGTACACAGTCAGCGTCTCGGTGGGGACAATACTCAACTGCGTTTGACAATGTTTATAAAATCCTGCGGGCAGGTATTTGCTATCAATTAGCATATTTGGCTGTTCCTCGATCAACCCATCAAAAATATACGCTTTAATCAAATATCGATTTGGTAAAGTTATTGCATTTGGATTATTTTTTTTAATATGAGACATGAATTTCTTTAAAGAAAAGTCATTATCAAATTGATAACCGATCTGCTCTAAAAAAAATATATCAGCATTATCTATTTTTGTTTTTAAAAAATCCTCTTCAATTATTGTTACATTTTTATTTTGATACTTCTCTCTTAAAAAATTAGCTCTGGCCTTTCTCACCTCTACGCAATATATTTTTGATGCTCCTGCCCCGAGGGCATAATCTGTAAGAATTCCAGTGCCCGCTCCTACATCTACACATATTTTGTCTTTGCAATTTGCTGTGATTAATTCCTGATAAAAAGAATTTCGACCAGCATCATTCAACCAGATCAAATGATCTTTAATTACAGATTTATAAAACATTAAAAATAATCCTCCATTTTTCCCTCTCTGTAAAGGTCTTGGGTGACACAATGGACACCACTGTCCCAAAAATATCTATGCCTAAAATTGAATACGACGGGCTCAACATGATGTTTTTTTAAAAAGTTAAATACTTCCTTGTTGTAGTTATTACATATGATTGTGTTTTCGTCAATGGATAACATGTTGACATCAAACACAGTTTCTTCCACATAACCCACCCAATCTCTTAACCAAGTATTCACAAAATGAATAAGTTCATTATTATTTTCTTCTCCTCTCAACCAAAATTTCCCACCGCTTTTTTCTTTCATTTTAAGAAATGGTGACAACTTTGACCAACTCTGGTCAGGTAAAAATAACACCTCCCAGTTGGGAAATAGTTTTTTATAATTTTGTACACCAAATAAAGATACAATACAGCCCGGTTTAACTACACAGAATACACCATCTGAATGATATCCTCTATGAGAAAGATGAACACGAAATCCTTCTTTTTCCCAAATGTTTTTATATTTTTCTATGATATCTTTTCTTCTGTTCTCGATATCCCAGAACAAATCCTTACCCACTCTAGCGATTGTCGCGGTGCTTAACATGCCGTAACCATTTGGATCTTCGATATATTCTTTAACAAGAGCTGAATCATCGATCTGTTCCAGTACATTTTTGTAAACATTGTTTGATTCTCCAACACAATATATTTTTTTTCCAATTATTGCAAAATGGTCTCGAGGATTGATTGGTGGTCTGTAAATTTCTTTTAATGATTGAAAAATTTTCTCATCAGATACAGATCTGTATGTTTTGACACCAAGCGACTTGAGAATCTGCTCTAATTTTTGATAATCTTCTTCCGTTTCGTCGGCAATTCTCTTGAGAGGATCAATAATTTTTTTATCTTTGAATAATCGATCAAACCATTCTGCTCTGAACCCAGAACCAATCCAACAATGCTTTAAAGGATGAAACGAGGCATAACCATTAATAGGAATCATATATTTTTACCAGAATTATCAAAACATAATTAAGTGTAATTATATGCAGATATCGTATGGAAATAAATTTTAACACCAAAAATCTATTAATTTTAAATTACTCTCCTCTTTCCGGAGGAAAATTTATCAGTCTATGCCTCGGTATCAGTGAAAAAGTTTTACATCAAAGCAAAGATTTGGCAATTGCAAAAATGACAGAAAGATGGACACAGAATAAAAGTTATAATGTATCGCGGGGCGTATTGGAAAAAAAGAAAAAAACTAACGCTCATCATGAACTAGGCTGTTTTCAACTGTCTGGATTTCATGGGGGATATTCTCTTACAGAACAACAAAAACAAGCAAATGATCTCTGGAAAGAATTAACTAATCAAAGCGAATACTTTTTTTTCATGACAGACCATTTTGGCGGACAATGGACTCATTATCCCAACGCACGACACATACTTTTCAAAAATCCTGAAAAAATTTTAAAATTGAGAAATCAGCACATTAAAAATAAAAATTATGAATTATTATCTAACGACAAAAATTATATCGAGTTCGACCAAGAAACCATTTTTGACTCTATAGATTTTTATAAAGAAATCTATAAAGTTTGTAACTTCTTGAATATAGATGAAATTGACTCTGTTTTTATTGAGGATATGAGGAATTTGTTTTTAAATACTATCAGTATTGGTTTTAATTAAAATAATCCTCTTGCTCACCTTCTCTATAGATATCCTGTGTGAGACAATGCACACCACCATCCCAGAACCATCGATGTCGCTGCTCACAGATGATGGGTTCAATTTTATGTTTTTTAAGAAAGTCAAATACTTTTTTATTATAGTTGTTTACAATCACGCACTCTTTATTAATAGATAGCATATTCACCTCAAACACAGTCTCTTCACAGTAGCCCACCCAATCCTTTAACCAGCTCTCCACATATCCTATCAATTGATTGTTATCTTCTTCTCCCTGTATCCACCACTTGCCTCCCACCTTCGCCTTCATTTTGCGGAAGGGCGATAATTGATCCCAATATTTGTCTTCCAGATAGAGGATGTTCCAGCCCGGAAATTTCTCCTCGTAGTTCTGCAAATCATGCAGAGTAACTATCACTCCCGGCTTCAGTATGCACCAAGTGGCGTCTCCGTGCCCGCCCATCTCCTCGGTGGCTTGTATGTGGACACGGAAGCCTTCTGATTCCCATTTTTGTTTATGATATTGTATTATTGGCGAGTCTTTCCAACCGGGCTGATTGGTCCCCCAGAATAAGTCCTTGCCCAGTAGATGTATAAATGATGTGCTGAGCAATCGCTGTTGGTCTGGAGTTTGTGGATCATTGATGTGCATCTCATAGGTATAACTGAGATCCGAGTAATTCATATATTTCTTTGGAAAAAATAATCGGTCAGGATCTATGTGGTCAAAAATGTGATGATATTCGGGCAGATTGTTCGCCACATAGCAGTTCTCCCCCACAATGGCCATATCATCTCGGGTCTGCTGTGGTGGCTTGCGAGCATATTTTGATAGATCCACAGGAGTGTTTTTCATATCCGGACGAAGCACCTTAACACCCAATCCTCGCAATGTATCGCAGAGATTGTCTAGATCTTCTCGAGTCTCCTCTATTACTCTCGCAAGAGGTGATAATATTCTATCGTCTTTGAGGTGAGCAAACTTCCCCACAGTAAATACATCGCCCACAAGACAGGTTTTTAATGGATGAAATGTGCAATAACCTTTTATCGGTATCATGTATGTTCTTTTGATAATTAACTATGTATTTAATATGCCAGTATTACAGACAGGAAACCTTGGTATCGAGGTCGGTGTGGACTTCCGCAATCTTCCATATCGCCGCAAGCCCGACGCGGTAATTGACAACATGAAGAACCCGGCAGTGCTGGGAGAGATGTTCGCGGACATGGATAACGATGGCAGTTATGATTTCAATTACCTTAACACGCAGGGTTGGAACAATATGGCCTGGTGCTTCTACAGATTGAATCCCGGCTGCTTGGTTCCTAGGCACGTGGATCACTTCATCAACTACATGAAATATTACAATATCAAAGATAGAAGCCGGATAGTAAGGACCTTGGTGTTCCTGGAAGACTGGAAGTCCGGGCATTACTTCGAAGCAGATGATCGTAGCTTCACGCACTGGCGTGCTATGGACTACGTGACCTGGACTCACGACACACCACATCTTGGTGGTAATATGGGCGACGAAACGAGATATACTGTTCAACTAACGGGCACCATTTAGACTTTGTAAGTATGAAAATTTTTGTCAAGAATGAGTATTCCTCTCTTAGGAGCATTATTGTAGGTAGTGCCCAGCAATTTGCCTGGCCCACAGATGATTCTGCGTTTGATGCAAATATAGACGCCTCCACATACAAAGGAGCATTCATTCCTGGACCTTTACGCGATCGCATCATACAAGAAGCCGAACAAGACCTCGATCAATTAATTGATGCCTTAGAAAAAGAAGGTGTGAAAGTGTATAGGCCACAAATATCTAAGCCCAATTGGTCCTATTCCGCTAGAGACATATTGCTAACCGTGGGTAATCAAATTATAGAATGCCCCACTCCTTACTCCAGCAGGGCCAACGAGTCAGATCTGTATCCCTGTCTCAAGAACGCCAAATGCAAATGGATTCGAGCCCCCCGTCCAAAAACAGAAGATGATCCAAAATTTGATGCCGCCAATGTATTAAAATTTAATAATAAATTGTTGTATCTTGTATCTGGCACAGGTAATGAAGCAGGAGCAGAGTGGCTTCAACAGCAAGTGGGCACAGATTTTGAAGTGATCGTTTGGAAAGATGTGTATGCGTTTGCCCACATAGATTCCACGATAGCATCGCTGAATGAGAACACCATATTATTGAATGCTTCCAGGGTCAGCTATAATAGCTTGCCGTTGTTCCTGCGCCAGCATCGCAAGATCTGGGTCAATGATTTAGCCTCTAGAGACTTTCATCAGTTTCCTTTCGCCTCCAAATGGATAGGCCTAAATATATTGAGCACAGATCCAGAAACAGTGATCGTAGATAAAATACAAACAAGACTGATAGAACGATTAAGAGAGGCAAGGTTTCGTGTGATAGAGTTAGAATTGAGACACTCAAGGACATTGGGTGGTGGTTTTCATTGTGTGACATTAGATTTGGAGAGAGAATGAAAATAGGATTCATAGGACTTGGTAAGTTGGGCATGCCTTGTGCTGAGGCCATGGCTGAGGCGGGTATGAGGGTATCTGGTTATGACAGCAATATTTCACTCATCGGCAGATTAATCGACATCAAGGCCACTTTGGCAGAAGCTGTAATAGAAAAAGATATAGTATTCATCGCTGTGCCCACTCCCCATGAGGCGGGCTATGACGGGAGAGAACCCACCAGCCACCTGGAACCTCGTGACTTTGATTATTCTATATTAAAATCTGTAGTTAAAGAATGTAATTCTTTAATGAATGAAGGACAACTGCTGGTGGTCATATCCACGGTGTTGCCCGGCACCATCAGGAGAGACATAGCACCATTGTCTAATAATACCAATCTTCTCTATAATCCTTATCTGATCGCCATGGGTTCAGTAAAGCAGGACTTCCTAGACCCAGAGATGATCATGATAGGAAACGAGCACGGTGGGATGGACAGGCCCACGGCCATGCTCCAGAACTTCTATCGAGAGCTGTTGGGATTAAATGCCCGCACCGAATTTGGCACCTGGGAAGAGGTAGAAGCAATGAAGATATTCTACAACACTTTTATCAGCACCAAACTGAGCCTTGTGAACATGATGCAAGACGTGGCACAACGATTGGGCCACATGAACGTGGACCGGGTCAGTGTTGCGTTATCAAACAGCACCAAGAGGATAATCAGTGACAGATACATGAAAGCAGGCATGGGCGACGGTGGTGCCTGCCATCCGCGTGACAACATAGCACTGAGATGGTTGGCAAAGGAGTTGGATCTGGGTTATGACCTGTTCGGTGCCATCATGTCTGCCAGAGAACAGCAGGCAGAGAACATGGCCCGGGAGATATTGCGGCACGGCCGAGTGATATACTTCACTTCCGATGCCTACAAGCCCGGCACGGACCTTGTGGATGGATCTTATTCTCTGCTGGTTCAGCATTATATCAAGAAACATCAAGGCCTAATAGCGAGCCAACAAAGCGATGCTGAAGTGATAGTCAGGGTGCACGAAAATGACCACATCATTAATAACGGAACAACAAAAATATTTGATCCATGGAGGAGTTATGCACCTGCAGCCAACGTGATTTATTTTGGAAAAGGATAAATATTTGCATGACTAACTCAGACAACAAATACGGAACATTTAACAAAAGAACCACTATATTTTCACAAGTAGATGATGGATCTACTGCATTCACAACATTCACCACAGTAGCTGAAGCAAAAGCATTCTTCTTTACTCCAGAAGCATTAGCAGTTTATGATGAGTGTTGCACAGAATTGCAGTGGGCTTTAGTGGGCAACACAGGTTTAAAACGTACAATGACATTTGGAACCAAGGGTGGGCAGATTGCCGCAGTCGATGACTGGGCCGAGCAATACAAATCAAGGAAAACTGCATTGATGGGTGCCAACAATTGGGCAAAAAATGTCTGGACACACACAGAAACGTCAGAGCATTTATTTTAAGTAAAATTATTTCCCACAATTAGTAGCACAAATTTTGTTGCAATCTTTATTGCCCCAATTTTTTTTTAAATCCTCAAATTGTTCAAGTTCAATCATCTTTTTATTTGGCATTTCAAACCCCTGATAGCAACAGGGAGAAATCTTTCCTTGTGCATTGATGAAAATCATGTTATCTCTTTCATGTTCGCAGTCGATATCATAAATTTTTTCTACAAAGTTTCCAAAATTCCAATGATCTGTTTTATATCTTGCGATACCGGCAGCAATGTCATAAGATTGGGGTTTTAAATCACTATCATGAGGCAGTATCCAATGTGTTATGTTTCCATTGTTGTCCAATGCTGGACCATAGTTCCTTCCGTGATTCTCAACTTGAAAATTTTTGAACCCAAGATATTTAGACATGCTTCTCGCCTGCTCTATCTGATGTTGGTTGTGCCTGAATAGAATAAATTTCCACGTTGCCTTTCCTCCTGCTGAGATGTACCAATCAGCCCTCTCCATTATTTTTGACCATTGCACATCCTGTCTATAGAGATGGTTGGTGTCTTCCAACCCGTCGATACTGAAGGTAACATGAATTTTTTCCTGTGCCAAGCTGACCCAAGTTTCCTTCCTGCCTATGCTACCGTTGGTTGTAATTGAGGTTGGGCATGATGTTATACCAGCCAAAGAGGCAATTTCAGGATTCATCATGGGATCACCAAGATTACCATTAAAATATACGTAATTCCTGTTTGGGTAATTAATTAAAATTTTTTTGAAAGTATCCAGTGATAAATTTACTTCGGTATATACACCAGAAATATTAAAGCCATAAAGATTTCTTGGACAAAGCGGACAACGAGAATTACAAAAGGTGCTGGCCTCCACATGAATTACCTTAACTTCCATGCAGATATTTAACCCATAAAAAAAGGGCGACCGAAGCCGCCCTCTTTGTAGCGAATTAATCCGGAGATTAATTACGCATTGAAGTTGATTACTTTTCTTCCTGATTTTCTCAATAAAGAAATGATACCAGCTTTCATTTGCAACGCAGATGTTTTAGGAGCAGTTCCTAACACGTTCACGTTGAAATCAACGCCTTTAGAAATCAGCTTGTTGGTTGCTGTCTTTCTCGCAGTGTTTCTCACGTTCAG
>SXGQ01514233.1_pt1 | contig 13614 bp, 7 predicted proteins | sample 3178371 | NCBI WGS metagenome assembly SXGQ01 (sample SAMN11356859, study PRJNA531348) | freshwater metagenome | isolation source: freshwater sample F1-20 | place: China: Fuxian Lake, Yuxi | collected 2017-12-25
CGGTTCATGAGATTTGCCGGAGACTCTTATCCAGCACATAACGGTTTTGCCGGTGCGCGATGCCCGTCACCTGCAATCCCTGGCGGAGTGGCCATTCCCTCGTGTCTGCCTCCAAGACACCGCCGGCGGTGGCGCGAAGTCCGGCGACGCCATCCAGCACCATTTCGGCAAAATGCGCTCCACACGCGATGGCCCAGTGGTTTCCCTGGGGCAGGTCGTCGAAAACCTTCGCCGCGGCGCCGGCCTCCGGTTCGGACATGTCTTCGGCCCAGTAGGCCTGGGCAAACGGACCCTGCGCCGTGATGCGTGCGAGCCCGCCGATCCAAGTTTCAAACCACGGATCCCAATGATCCGCGCGCATCGCGCCGAGCAGGAACTGCGCGGGCCAGGCGCCAAAGCACCCCGCCCATTGATGGTCCGCGCGCAGGCCGCTCGCCGTGTCAGCATCGGTGGGCGACAGGCACTGCGCCCAAGTCGGCGTCGCGAGCGTGTCGCGGACAAAGCGCGTGATCTCGGCGACCCAGGCCGGCGGAAGCTCGGACCCGACGTGGTTGAGAACCAGGCCGACGTCGTAGATATTGGCCGCGTCGCGTCGGCTGCCGTCGGGATATTCGCAGTCGAAGAAGCCCTGGCCCTGGCGGTAGAGCGAACGAATCGCGGCGAGAAGCTCCGGGCGCTCGCTGGCCGCAGGATCGCCGAAGGCTCGCGCGGATTCTGCCAGCGCCCACGCCTGCACGGCGGTGTGTCCGGCGGTGCCGTGGGCGTAGGTGGTGATGCACTCAAGGTAGGCGTTGCGATGACCAAAGTCCACCAAAGCTCGGTTCGCCAGCCGGCGTTGGCGGTGAACGCCGACGGCCTGGCGGAACACGCCTTCGCCGGTGGTTTCCAGCGGCTTTTCCATTGCCTCGGATTTTGCCCGCGCCGGATTGGCGGCCCTGCCGCGCTGGTTTTGGGCCGCGCGGACCTGCTGGGTAATCTTCCATTGGCGCCACGACTGATCGCCTTGCCAGCGCCAGAGGTTGAGCGCCGCCATGCTCACCGCCTGCGGCTGGGCGGAACACGGCCAGCCGGTGTGTTCGCCGGAAAATAGGTTGGTTTTCTGATAGTCCAGCCAAGGCGCAGAAAACAGGAGGCGCGTCATCGTGCTCAGGACCGCGGGATCGAGACGGGCGAGCAGACCGCTGGTGTAAGGCAGATCCCAGGCCAGGTAGGAGGAGCCTTCACCGCGACGGGGCCAGAGCGTAAGGTAACTTGGGTCCACGACTCCCCACCCGTAGTTCCGGCGGGACGCCACCAACGAGAGCACGCCCATGTAATACAATTTTGCGATGGCCGGATTAGGGGTGTGGACGACCGGCAGCGAACCGCTGAAAATGCCATTGTTCGGGGTGAACGCGGCCTGCCAGAGGGATTCCCAACGGCGGCGGCTGCCTTCCATAGCGTCGCCTTCGCGACCGTACCACTGCCGGGCAATGTTCTCAGCTTGCTCGCGTTCGGAATGGAAGGTGAACAGCAGCGAGACCTCAAACGCGTCGCCCGCCTTCAGATCGCGTTCCCAAGCGGGGGAACGTTCAGTGTTCCAGCGGTCCGGAGCGGGCCGGCACGCCTGCACGCTAAACGCGTTGCCCACATCGTTCGTCAGCAGGACCCCCGCCCCGTCCAGCGCCCGTTGTACACGTTGCTCCAAACCGTCGTGGCGTTGCCAAGACCCCGTGTCGGTCGGAATCGCGGGCACCCGCCACGAGTAACCCGACGCGCCCTCGTTCATAGCGCGGCCGGAGAGCAGAAATCCCAGACGCAGCCGCCTCGGCGCTCCGTGGCGGTTCTCCACCCGAACGCGCACGACCGCCCCGGGCTGCTCGGGTAGCAGCGTAGTACGGCTGGTCAAGTGCCAGCCACCGGCATCGCAACGACGCTCCACCTCGAACGCCCGCCAGCGGACCTCAACGTGCGGGACCGACTGCGCGAGACTGCGGCCATCGAGCAAGGTCAGCGCGGTGATTTCGTTACCACCGCTGTACGGCGGAAAGACCAGGTGCTTGATCGCGGCAACGTCTGCCTCCATCTGCACCGCCCCCAAGTCGTTCCCCAGCCCCGGCATGGCGGCGGACCGCGTCATCCGCCGGCGCAGCCAGGCCGTGCCGAGGTCGTCCAGGGACATCGCCGGCGCGCTGGTCGTGGGCGTTGCGGCTGCCGCCGGGATTTGGCTGGCGAGTGCACCGAACGAAATCGCGGCGGACGCGGCCGAAGCTTGTTGGAGAAACTCCCGGCGGTTGATGGGCTGAAAATTTTTCATGGGTTGGATCCTGTATTGGGGGTTGATTCGGCGTTCGTTGCCGGAGATCGAGCCACGACGCGCGTGACGATCCCGGCGGAGGTTACGGGTGTGGTCGTGCGCACGATCACGCAGGCGTGCAGCCAATCTTTGCCGGCTTCCTCCCATGTGCGCTCCTCCAGCGTGTGGTCGGGCAACTGCTCCTGGGTCACTTGCAGAGTGGTAGCCGACTCGATCACCATCGTCGCGTCCGGCCAGGAAACCTGCCACGTGCCGTCCCGGCCGGAGATCCCAACCGGAGAGCGGGTTCCGAGATGCCAGCGGAACAGAATGTGTCCGGCCTTGGCGCCGGCCAGCGCGACGTCGTCGCTCACTTCGATCGTGTCGGCCGTCCACTTCACCTCGCGGCGCCATTGGTCAAGATCGTCGTAACCGGCGGTCGCATCCACCACGACTTGTCCACCGGTCGCGTCCAACCGGTGCACCTGGAGGGGCGCGACGGTCTTCGCCTTCTGCCAGCCGGGGGGTGTCTCGGAGGGAGTTATCGGCGGGGGAGCATCGCCGATCTGCAGCACGTTGTGACCCAAGCCCGAGGCGTAGTGCGAGTGGATGCGGGGATTGTGGTACGCGGGCGTGCCAGCCTCGATGAGGAGGCACCGGCCCTGGTGGATAAAATTCACGTGGCCGCGATCCCTGTGGTCGTGTTGATCGTCCGCTCGACCGCCGCGGATCCAAACGCCGCTGCCGCCATCGTCCCAACTGTCGCGCCAGTTGACGCGCGTCGCGCTCGGGTAGGCGGCAAACAGCGGTGAAGCGTGGGTCGCGGCCAACGTGGCGCGGCTGAAAAATCCATCCAGCTTGTCCGGAGGCCCGTCGAACAGGTGGCGTATCGCCCAAACCGCTTCGCGGCTGCCGAGGTGGCTCCCGCAGGCCGCGAGCATGTCCAGCATCGCGCCGGCCTGGCGCGGCGCGGCGTTGGAGAAGCAATCGAAGGCATTGATGATCTTGCGGCCGGGCTGGAGGTGGTGGATGACCCACCGCGGAAAGCGCTGGAGAAACGGGTGGTCGATCAGGCGGCGGTCGCCGTCGCGGGCGGTCGCCCGTGCCGCTGCCATCAACGACGTGAGGGTGAACACCGCGTAATTCAGGCCTTCCTTGAATTCCCCGTCGGTGCCCTGCGCGTCGAGGCTGCGCAGCAGGTTGGTCACGCCCTGCTCGTACTCGTCCGGGAATTTCTGGCGGCCGAGGAGCACGCAGGCGCGGACCAAACCTTCGTTGGGCAGTACCCACTGGTTGGTGATGGGGTTGTTGGACTTGACGAACCATTGCCGCCGGAGCCGCCAGTCTTCCATGACTTGGGCGATCTCGGCCCGCAGCAGCGACTCCAGCTTCGCCCGCAGCTCCGGCGGCACGCTCTCTGGCGGCAGGATTTCGAGCGTGTCAGCGACAGCGCGGATGCCTGCTCCGGTGGCCAGCCACGAACCGTCCTGGCCGTCTTTGGGCAGACGTTTGCGGGGGGAGGAACGAGTCCAGCCGGTGCGCTGAAGGGGCGACCAGGTGGCCATTTCCTGGAGTTGCGCGAGCGCGCGCTGCCGCAGCAAATCGTCGCCGGTGAGACGGTAGGCGGCGGCGATCTGGGGAAGTTCCGCCGCCACGCCCGACGCCGCGCCGAAATCAGCCATGGCGGTGGCGAAGAGGAACTTGTTCTCCCCGTCGAGGGCGTCGGCCCGGCCGTCGTAGAAGGTGCGGTTCTTGCCGATCTCTTCGAGCGTGTAGCACCGGCGAATGATCGGCTCGGCGGCAGCCTTGCGGCCCGCGGCGATGAGTGCTTGCCGCGCCCCGGCCAGGGAGGCGTCAGCCTGCGCCGAGTCCAGGAGCGTCGCAAAGCTGGGCGTGTCGGTAACTACGGAGCTGGAACGTGCGGGGCTGGGCGGGGCCGCTCGCGGCGGCACGGCGGTCGGGCTAGACAGCTTTCGCCAAGCGGCAATGGACCGCTGCAGCAGGGTCTCCGGTTTCCCTTTGATGTTGTAGCATTGGAGACCGATGGGGCCGCGGTAGCCGGCGGCGTCGAGGTGCCGTAGCACGGCAGCGACGTCGAGGCTGCCTTCGTCGAGTGGACGGATGACCTGCTCCCAGCCGCCGGAGGGGTCGGCGCCGTTGACGGAAACGAGCATGAGGTGCGGAGCGATTGCCTGGATGATCGGGGCGAGACGGCCGGCGTGGCCGGCAGCGAGTTCGTGGGCGAGGTTGAACGTCAGGCCGACGTTGGGGCGGTTCACCTGGCGGACGACGCGGAGGGCGTCCTCCGCCGTGGCAACGAAGAATCCTTTGTGTGGATACAGGACGATGCGCACGCCGTTGCGCGCGGCGGCCTCGGCGAGTTCGCGGACGATGGCGACGGCGCGCTCGTCGTTGGACGACTTGCCGGGCAGGGTCAGCCAGACGTCGGTCCCGGTGGCGGCCAGTTGCGGAAATGACTCGGGGAGCCTGGGATCGAAGGCGGGGGTCTTCGCGACGTCGGCGGCGACATAGACGCTGAAGATGCGCAGGCTGGCGGTCTGGAACGCGGCCTGGCGGGTGGCGAGGTCGTCGAGCCCGGTGTAGCCGATGCCGGCGTAGCCGAGGCGCGCGAGGGTGACAGCCTGCTTTTCTGGGGACCAGCCGTCGCCGCGCCCCACGCCATTATCGAAAGCGAAGAATGGATTGGCCCGGCCGGCACCCGTGGTGGCTGGAGCGGCCCACGAGGTGAGGAGGCTCGCGAGGGCAAAGGCAGGGAGCTGACGAAGCAACGAAGGCATCGGGAAGCGGGGATCAGAGTTTCCACGGTCCGCGCAGGGGGCGGGAGAGCAGGCGGTTGGCTTCGGCGCTATCGGGGAAGCGCTCATGCAAGGGATCCCACTTGAGGGTGCCGCCGAGCTTGGCGGCGATATACGCGATCTGCGCCATGCTAGCGGCGCGATGGCCGACCTCGGCAGGAATGATGGTCTCGCGGCGGCTCTTCACGCAGGCGATGAAGTCATCCCTTTCATCGACCACCGGGAGGGCGAGTTCGCCGGGGCCGGGCTTCCATTTCAGCAACTCGGGCTTGCTGGCCTTGAAGCCATCGGACTTGAACCAGGTGTTTTCGACCCAGCCGTCGGTGCCTTCGACGCGTACGCTCGCGGTGCCGGCGTCGGTGTAGTCGACTTCGATGCCGCTAGCGTAGCGATAGCGGACCTCGAAGTTCCGGGGGACATCCCAGAGGGAGTGGGGCGGAAACTCGGCCCGAGCGGATACTTCGACCGGGCCGGTGCGCTCGGTTTCGAGGGCCCACTGAGTGATGTCGAGCATGTGCCCGCCCCAGTTGTTGAGGTTGCCGAGATTGTAGTCGGTGATTTGGGGCCATCCGGGGACCTGGCCGGCGATGTAGCCGAGGCCGCCGCGCGGAAAATGGACCCGTTGTTGGGTGTAGGGCCGGTCGGGGGCCGGGCCCTGCCAGAGGGCGTAGTTCAAGTCCGGCGGCACCGGCATCGCCGCCGGAAACCCCGCGATGGGATCTGAGCTCTTCGGCACGGTGGCGATCACGCGCCGCACTTTCCCGATGCCTCCGTTGCGGACGATCTCACAAAGCCGTGGGAAGCGCGGGTTGGAGCGCACTTCGGTGTCGGTGCGGAAGATGCGGCCGTGCTGCTTCATCGCGTCCGCGATGGCGCGGCCCTCGGTGAGGCTGAGGGCGATCGGTTTTTCGAGGGCGACGTCCTTGCCGGCGCGGGCGGCGGCGATCGCCATGACGGCATGCCAATGGTCCGGCGTGGAGATCACCACTGCGTCGATGTCAGGCCGGGCGAGTAGCTCGCGGAAGTCTTCGTACACGGCGCAGCCGTTGTAGGAGCCGGAGGCCTTCGCCTCGGCGTAGGTCTCGTGGACCTTGTCACGCGCTTTCTCCGCGCGCCAGCGATCGACGTCACAGACGGCGACGACCTGGACATCGGCCCGCCAAAGAAAGCCCGGCAAATTGGCGTGGAAGACCTGCCGCCCTGTGCCGATGAAGCCGAGGTTGATGCGACTGCTGGGGGGGACGGCTGCCCCGGCGCCAAAGATGCGACTGGAGATGCCGACGTTAGCCGCCAAGGCGGTGGCGGAGGTTCGCAGGAGAAAGGACCGTCGCGTGAGCAGGTGAGGTGTCATTGGCAGGACTTATTGTCGCGGTTGGGGGCGGCTGGGCTCACGTATTTCGTGCGATGTCTCCCGGTTGGGGCGGGACTGATTGCCGGGAATCGCGCCGCTTGGTTACAGCGCTTTACGTTTCGCTTTGGGCGCTGGCGGAGGGGCGGATTTTTCGCTCCAAGGGATCGTGCGGCTGAAGAGCATGGGGTATTTCTCGTAGTCGTGGCCGGAGGTGAGCCGGGCCTGGATCGCGGCGAGTTCGGTGTCGGAGGCGCGGCGCAGCGGCGCGAGCTGCGCGGCATGGCGGGCGTCGGCCGCCAGGTTGTTCAGCTCGTAGGGATCCGCCGCGAGGGCAAAAAGTTCCTCGGTCGGCTGCATCCCCTCACCGCCGTGAGCCCAGTAGATGTACTTCCAGCCGGGCATGACAATGGCCAGCGATTGGGCGGAGGCGGCGCCCCAGAAATTGAAGAGCGGCAGAGCGTCGCGCACGCGGCCCTGCGGGGCGGTGAGGAGGGGCAGAAGACTCCTCCCATCGATGCCGGCAGGGGCCGGCACGCCGGCGAGCGCATGGAGGGTCGCGGCGACATCGACGTTGGCGGTGAGGGCGTGGCTCACCGTGCCGGCGTGGGCTCGCGGCAAGCGTGGGTCAAAGACGATGAGCGGCGATTTCGAGGCGGCCTCGTAGGGGAGCACCTTGTCGCCAAATCCGTGCGCGCCCATGCTGTAACCGTTGTCGGAGGTGTAGACGATGACGGTGTTGGCGGCGAGGCCCTCGCGGGTGAGCGCCTCGCGAATCATGCCGACGGCAGCATCGATTCCGGTGATCAACGCGTAGTAGGCGGCGGCGGAATTATCATAGTCGTTGATCCATTCGCGATATCCTGTGGCGGCACGGCTGGTGCGCGCCTGGGCTGAGAGATGGCGGCCGCGGTCCACGCCGTAGTTGGGCGGGCGGGAAAACTTCTTGCCTGCGTAGAGCTTCGCGTCCTGCGGATCCGGCGTGAACGGCAGGTGAGGCGCCTTGAAGCTGACCGACAGGCAAAAGGGTTTGCCGGTGGCTTTTGCCGTCTTGAGGAAATCGACCGCCCACGCTCCGTAGGCGCGACAACTGTGCGGATACTGTGTGGCATAGCGGGCGATGCCGGGGTTCTTTTCCGTTTCGTAAAACGTCTGACCGGGCCCGCCGGCCCAGCGGTCGAAAAACGAGGCCAGCGTGTCGAATTTTTCTCCCTTGAGATCGAAGCCGATTTTTCCGGCGAAGCCGGTGGTGGAGCCGGCGCGCCGCAGGAGCACGGGGTAGGATTCCTCGAGGAAGCGGCGGGCGAGGTCGCCATGGTCAAAGTTGCAGCCGTGGCGGTACTCGTAGAGGCCGGTGAGCACGTTGCACCGGCTGGCCATGCAGATCGAGGTGGTGTTGTAATGATTGGTGAACCGCACGCCCTCGCGCGCGAGCTGGTCGAGGTGCGGGGTGATCACCTCTGGGTTTTCGTAGCCGATCGCGCGGGCGTTCTGGTCGTCGGAAAACAGGAAGATAAGGTTGGGCGGAGTCGCGGCGGAGGCGAAAGCTGCCGCATTCAGGAGCGCGCTAGCGGCCAGGAGCCAACCGCAGCGAAGGAGGATGGGAGTAAGGGCGCCGTTCATGGAACCATTGATGGGTTGGGCGGTTTCTATGCCAACGATTCAGTAGAAAGGTAGGGCGAGCCGTCCTTGGCGTAGAGCGAGGCCTGCGAGCGCAGATACGAGAGCACGGCGGTGGCAGTAGCGCTGTGCGCGGCGCGGGCGAAGGCAAACCCGGCCGTGGCGCTGCCGAGCGTGGTGAGGAAATAGCGTCGGTTCATCGTGATTCTCGCCGGGAGGTCGAGATGAGGGTGCACGATCAGAAATCGAAGGTCGTGCTGAGGACGAAATTGCGGGGCCGCCGCAGCGTGTAATAGACCGGGACGGCGGCGTTGGCGGTTCCATACACGGCATTCGTATCCGTGTCGACGACGGTGAGGACGGGAGTCGTTTCGTTGAGGAGGTTCTGGATGTTGAGCTGGACCCGGAGATTCACTTTCTGGTTGAGCGCATGTTTCCAGGCGATCAAGGCGCCGAAGTCCCAGGTGTCCTTACCCTTGATGGGTTGATCGACACTCAAGAGCCCCGGCCGACCGCTGGCGTCCAGCATGCGGCGGTAGCCAACCACGGAGGCGGAGCGCCAGCGGAAATTGCCACCCGCCGTCCATCCCTTGAGCCGGCCTTCAGTGAAATCGTAGGCGGTGAGGCCGTTGAAGTTGTATTGGCCGCCGCTGCGAATTTGGCTGCGACCAAGAAGCTGCTGACCGTCCCGGTAACTTTTTTCCATGCTGTCCGCTTGCAGCCGGATGTAGGTGGCGTCGTCTTGGGCTTTCTGGCGATCGGTGCTGTTGGCGGGGTTGAGGTCGAACGAGCGCGAGGCGGTGCCGGACGCCACCCGCTGGAGTTCGTCGGCAAACGTGCGCCAGGTCGCCAAGCCCTCGTAGGCGGTGTTGTTGGCAAGGTAAAGGCCGGCATACTTGTCGTCGACGAAGAGCGTGTTCTTATTGGAACTGCCTGAGAGCGCTACCCGCCAGTGCCGGGTGGGATTATAGACGACCGTCAGTTCCCAGCCAGTCGCCTTGGTGTCGCGCACGTCGGGAGGGGTTTGATTTTGGATCGGGTAGAGGCTCTGCATCGCCTGGAAGTGCGAATCGCCGTTCGCCTTGTAGTTGTCCTGAAGGCGTTGCAGGATATTTCTGGCCTCGCCGTATTTCGTGCCGACGATGTAGATCTGATTCTTCGCCGTTGTGTCGAAGTGCGTGACGCGAACGGACAGCTTGTTGGCCAGAAGGTAGAAGTTGGCGCTGAAATCCTGGGTCTCGCCGCTGGGATTGGCATAGGCGGTGCCGATGGGCGTCTCGACCGTGGGCCGGCCTGGGGTGAAGTTGTCAGAGCGGGTGTAACCCAGACTCAACCAGGAGACGACGTGGAGCACGGCGCCATGGGTGCGGGAAATCCCTCGGTCATCCGAGCCGAAGCGGCTGGGTTTGACCTCGCTGGCCAGGTCGAAGAACCGGTAGTCATAGGTTGCGCTGGTGGATTTACCCAGCGTTTCCGGGATGATGAGATTCTGGGAGGTCGGGGCGCCATAGGCCGTCAAATGGTCCGTACGATAGCCGAAGAGGGTGACCAGTCGGTCTTTCAACCAGCGGGCCTGCCACCCGAAGGAGAGACTCTCGTTGGAGGATTTGCTGTGAACGGGAGTGGAGAAGGGCAGGAGGCGAAGATTCACCGGAGCGCGGTCGTTGTCGGCGCCGCCGATAAGATTACCGTAGGCCCCAATCTCCGCGGCATGATCCATGACGTCGGACGCGGCCCAGAGCTCAGGGACATTGCCGTTGCGAAAATAGTGGCGGACAACCAAGCGATTGACGTTGGCCGTGGCGGCGTTGCCCCAGCCTGTACGGCCGACCGTGGCGAGGTTGAAAACGCGCATGCTGTCGCGGGTGTAGTAGCCCGTGCTAGTCTGTCCGAGGAGCGAGAACCCGTGGCTTCCGAGCCAACGGTTGCGGCGGGCCAGGTCGAGTTCGTAGGAAAGGGTGGCGCGGTATTCGTCGGATTTGGAGTTATCGACGAGAGAGAGCATCACCCCGCTGTCATTGTAAGGGACGAGGTAGCCGGGATTGGGCGAGCCGTCGCTCAGCCGGGGGGTGGGATCGATGGTTACGAGGTTTTGGTTGTTCTGGTCGAGGTTGCGGTGGTACCGGGTACGGGCGCCGGCGAGTTCGAGGTAGAGATTGGAGGCGAGCTTTTGTTCGACGAAGAGGTGGGTCCAGGAGCCCCGGTTTTTGTTGGGTGGACTGCTCCGCGCACCGCCATACAAATACGTATCCTGGCTGAGCCTGAAGGTCTCCCAGGGACGCATGGACATGTAGTTATTGCTGGAAATGCCGCCGAAGATGGCGTTGGGAAGCGTTCTCTGGCCGCGCATGTTCACCAGCGGATTGGCCAGGCCCAGGCCGCGCACGAGCGTCGGTCGCTGGGCGGTGTTGTTGACGAGGTAGTTTTTGGGGTCGTTGCCGACGACAGGTTTGCCGGCCGCGATCCAGGCGAGGGCCGAGCCATCGAAGCCCCAGACCAAGGCAGCGTTGTTCAGAGCGGAGCTGTAGTTTTCATGATTCACCGTGACCTTCGTGTTTTGCCAAGGCTTGCCGACGACGCTGAGGGTGACCCGTTCCTGGTTCTTGCCTTCATTGCCGCGAAACTCGCGTTGGCGATCGTAGAGGCCGTTGAGCCGGAGCGCGAGCCGGTTGGCGATCAGCGGCTGGTTATGGTCAAGCGAGGCACGATGGGAGTCCCAGCGGTCTCCCTGAAAGGAGACCTTGGTGGCAGTCTTCACCAGCTTGGCGCGCTTGGTGGACGTTACGACCGCGCCCTGGGGGTTGCCGACGCCGATGAGCAGCGCGTTCGGCCCGAGCGAGAGGGTCACGCGCTCGGTGTTGTAGATATCGTTCGGGCCGGCGCTGGCGAAAAAGTCGTTGGAGATACTCTGATCACCAGTCACACTGCCGGAAAATCCGCGGATGGAAAAGGACTGGCCGTTGCTGCCTCGCAGCGCAATGCCGCCGTTGCCGATGGCGTCGCCCTGGTCCAGGTTGACGCTGGGCGTGTATTCGAGGGCCTTTTCAAAAGAGGTGACGCCGAGATCCTGGAGAAACTCCGGGGTGAGGATAGAGAGGGAGGCGCTGACATCCTTGAGATCCGTGCGCATGCGCGTGCCCGAAAGCGTTTCGGTGGCGGCGTAGCCGGTGGCCGAATTCTCGCTGGTGACGAAAGGGGAGAGTTCGATGATGGATCCGTCAGGGGAGAGCTTCTGCGGTGCCGGGGGGAATGCGTTGACGGGTTGCTGGGGGGCCACGCTCTGGGGCGCGGCCCTTGGTGCGTTTGGGTCGCTGGCCCTCACGATGCTGAAGGCGCCGTTAGTGCGATCTTGAATCACCGTCAGCTCGCTGCCCGCCAACATTCGATCGAGCGCCTCCCTGGCCGTAATCTCTCCCGTGACGGCGTTGCTTGGCACACCCTTCACCGTCGCCATCGTGTAGAGCAGTTGCTCTCCCACCTGCTCGGCGAACTGCTTCAGCGTCACGCTGGCATCGCCGGCGGGAATATCGACTGACTTTTTCGGCGCGACTGCCGCCAGTGCCGACGACACGAAAAGGAAGGCACTGAGCGCCGCCGTGGCGGGACAGAGGGTGCGGAGGAACGACAAGGCGGCGTGAGCCGCGGAAGCGGAACGTAGCGTAGGTATAGAGAGCAAGGAGGGGCGGGGGTTCTCCTGTAACACGTCGATCCCCCGTCGACACCCTAAAGGAAATTCATATAATTCGAATCACCCGGCTGATTTCCGCTACGGGCGTGGTGCCCGCCATCGACGGTTCTGCTTCGAACCGCTAACGAACTTCCCCCGGGCGCACCGCATACAGGATCGTGCAATCGTCGCCGAGTTCGACCCGAACCCCGAAATTCTCCTCCAGCAGCCGGATAAAGCCCGTGCGGTCGTCGGCGCGGAACAAGCCCCCAACGCGCACCGCTGCAAGTTCCGGCCCGGCGATCCGCAGCTTGTGCCGGTTGTAGCGGTTGAACTCCTCCACCATTTCGCCGAGCGGGGTATCCGAAAACCCCAGCCACCCGCCCCGCCAGGCCAACAACCGTTGGGCTTCGTCGGTTGCCACCGTTGTCGTGGCCGGCATCGCCACCGCGAGCGCAGGGGACAAAAGGGGCGCTGCAATCGGCACCAACAGCCTCTGCCCCGCCATCACCTCTACCGCTTGCCTTCGGTGAACGGGCGGGGGTGGCAACGATGCATGCGCGAGTTCCCCCCGTTCGGCTGCAGCGTTTGCGGCTGGCCCGGACTTGCGACGGGCAGTGTCCTCCGCCACCCGGACTTTCCCCTCCGTTACCAACACATCGATGGCCGCCGGACGGATCCGGACGTTGAAAGCCGTTCCAACCGCCCGCACCTCCATGCCCGCGGCCTCGACCACAAAGGGCCGCGCTGCATCCTTGGCGACGTCGAAGTAGGCCTCGCCCTTGCCTAGGCGCACCCGCCGCTCCGCCGGCGAGAACAGCATGGTGATTCCACTGTCGGTGTTCAGCTTGACCCACGTGCCGTCGGGTAGCTTCACCTCGCGAATGGCACCCACGTCCGTCATAAGTGGTACCTGAGGCGGTTCATGCATCGACCAAAACGTGCCGACCGCGATCACCGCGGCCGCCGCCGCGGCGAATGGCCAAGTCCCGAACCAACGCCGCGACGTCGCGGTGCCGGCCGCGCCCCCGGCGGCAAACGTCTCTAGCGCCCCGCGGCTGCCTTCCGCTTCAAGCTCCGCCGTCCCCTGCAACCGGGCCATCACGCTCCACGTCCCACCGAATTCGCGAAACAAGTCGCGATGCAGCGAAAGGGCCTTGAGCCAGGCATCCAACTCAAGTTCCTCCTTGCCGGTTAAACCCCGCTGGCAACGCACCACCCACTCAAGCGCCGCCTGCTCGCGCAGCGTCGGCTCGCGCTCGACGGGGATGCCGTCGTCGGGCTGGTTGGGTTTCGAGTTCATCGTCGGTCTCAGCGGCTCACGGCCGCGTCTGGGGCGTCGCGGGGAGCATCGTCCGCGCCTGCGGCAGCACGCTGGAGTGCTGGAGCTGGCCCCCACTGACACCGCGCGCCACCAGGAATTGCCGGCACCGAAAGATCCCGATGCAAAGTTGGGCATCGATTGTCTTCTCCGAAATCCCGAGCTGGTTGGCGATTTCACGATGAGCCATCCCATGCAACCGGCGCAGAACAAAAATCTCGCGACACCGCTCGGGCAAGTGGCGGATCGCCTCGTGCAGCAATTCGATTTCCCCCACGCGACTGACGGCCTCGACTACATCGCGATCGTCCTCCACTTCGCCCAGCCGCGCCAGATCTGCTAAATCGCCGATCGCGACCGTGCGGCTGCGGCGAAACACATCGAACGCCAAATTGCGAGCCACTGGGAAAAGATACCATTGTGCCTCGAAACGTTTGCCCGCGCGCCGCTCGCGAAACAGTCGAACGTAGGTTTCCTGAACGATGTCGTCGACGTCCGTGAGCGTCGGAAAACGATGCCGTAGGTAGGCACGTAGTTTTGGTTCGTGCGGTTGCACCTCCTCGAAGA
>SXGQ01519286.1_pt1 | contig 13611 bp, 8 predicted proteins | sample 3178371 | NCBI WGS metagenome assembly SXGQ01 (sample SAMN11356859, study PRJNA531348) | freshwater metagenome | isolation source: freshwater sample F1-20 | place: China: Fuxian Lake, Yuxi | collected 2017-12-25
AAGTTATTCTGACGAGCATTGAATAAAATACCTCGTGGTTGCGTAACACCAAAACCAATGCTACCGTCATAGGCTACGGTTAGCACTTCTCTATCCAAATTAGAAGCCGAGATAATATTGATACCTATATTATTCTGGCGAGCATTTAGCAAGACTCCTTGAGGCTCTACTACTCCTAATCCTAAGCTACCATCATAGGCTAATGTAAGCAATTCGCGGTCAAGATTAGAAGCGGAGATAACATTTGTATTTTGATTATATTGTCTGATATTAAAGAGTGCGCTTTGTGGCTCTGTTACGCCCAATCCCACACTTCCATCATATGCCACAGTCATAACTTCGCGTTCCAAATTAGCCACTTGTATAATATTTTGGTCGTGTTTTTGGAATACTGATAATGAAGGGATATTTCCCTCACCTTCAATATATAAATTACAGTTAATATACAAATCGGCATATAAATCAAGATTATATGTGTTATTTAATAGTTCCGATTTATGTAATACTAAAATATCGTTAATTACATTGGAAGACAGATAGTCCTTGACATAAAAGAACTTATAATCAATGTGGCTATTGCTTGCATAAGAGTTAATTTCAAGACCATTAGAACCTAATGAATTAAAATGAATATTACTAGAGTTAATTTCATATTCTTTGTAATAATTTTTATTAAGTATCTCAATTAAATCGTTGCCATTGGCGTCGTATATGTGTCCGTCAAATCTCAAATCTCCTCTCATATCTAAACCGCCATTAATGAACATATTGCCGACATTATCAATTTTGAGGGGAACAAATTGCTTATTTGTGGAGTTAGCATATTTAATTTCAAATACTCCATCATAGCTGTATATTTCGTGTCCTTCAAAAACACTATCGTTTTTCTCAACATCATTGATTAAAGATATGTGTGGTTTATAATTTTTATAGTTATAATTGCGAATCCCTATATTGATATCTTCCAAATTATAATTACAATAATTATTAAAATATTCTTCAATAATTAAAGTTTTATTTATAGTATTACCCAAAATATCAAAGGTATCTTGGAAAACATTGGAACTAAATTTCTGGATGACCATATTTCTTTGCGTTGCATTAGCATTGTTGTTAATAGAATAGTTGGATGTTCTAAAAATTATATAGTTATCATCTTGAATATTTGAAGTTATATCAAGATATGCCGTACTTAATTCAAAAAGCTCATCAAATATAACATTTGAAGTAGCAATATTTAAGTGATTTGTATGAACAGAAAAAAATACTGCATCATATGCTATATTAGAATTATATTTCAAAATATTTGTAGTATATGTATTTAAAAATATATTGGAATATTCTAAAAACTTTATATTGAGATTAATAGCGTTTTGATTATAATCTGTATAGGTATATTCCATTACATTTTCGAGTGCATTAAAAGGCTGATTTACAGTTCCAAGAGTTGTCGTTATATAGTTGCTGATATTAAAAAAGTTGCTATTATCAATTATATCAATATTTGAACTGACACTAATCGCTATATTGCAAGATATATGGTCGGATATAATATATCTATTTATATATTCATAATTGAACAATATATTACTATCATATACGGTGAATACCGCGCTATTATTGACGGCGAGCATTTTTTCTGAAATATCGCTTGGTTTAATATCGTCGTTGCTACTGTAAAATATGCCTTGAGGTACTAAGGAAAAATCATTTTCTTTGAATAAATCATATATATCTTTGACACTATCGGTTTCTATGTAAAATGTCTGGTTATTAAGAGGCATATAATCAATCTCTAAATTGCTAAAAAAATACGGATAATTGAGATTTGAATGAATAGTGATATACGAGAGATTCCTTGATATTAGATTATTTGTTTTGAATATGAAGCCTTCGTCTTCAAGATTATTAGAAGTGATAACATTATTATTTGCATCTATAGCAGGCAACTCTGTTATATCCTGTTTATAAAAGCTGAAATATGTCTTAGAATCGTTATTCCAGTTAGATGATAATATATCAAATATAACTTTGTCATAATCTATTTTAACTGTACTATTAAACATATATTCGTAGCTGTATCTGCTCGTAATTGCCATAGGAACTGTATTGTAATCGCTTTTAATTACAAAGGTCTGATTTATGTTAGATGAAAAGTCTTCATTGAATCCATAGCGAGCCCCTCTGCGTTTATCCCCGTTATATTGGAAGGCATCAATAGTGAATACATTTGTCATAACAGGTTCATTATTTAGGTCATCGACAGTAGAAGAAGAGACATCAATAGTAAACTTGTGATTATTGTGAAGATCGCCGCCTGATATAGTATGATAAATATTTTTTCCCTCCGAGTTCAATAAATTGATAGAGGCCGGATATTTATTATTTGTAATTTGAAGACCGTATTTTTCGTTCCCGTCAATGTGAAAAAGGATATTAGAGCTCTTGTCTGTCCCGAGACCCAAATGCGCAATAGTACTGTTGGCATCTCCATTATCGCTCACTGTATTAATAAATCGCAAAAAGTTTTTGTATGAATCATTGTTATACACATTGAAATCGAGATAAGTGTTGCTATTATTATTCCCCACGCTCATTTGTATGGCATTTCTGATATTGTTTTGTTTATCAATGGCATCATCTACTAATTGAAGATTGCTATTATAAATAGCCAATTCTATCATAGAATAGCAAATATTACTCTTAGAATAAGTGATAAACTTTGTAGCAGGATTATCATCATTCATATTTTTAATTATTACAGGAATCTTCGCATTTTCCACGGGGTCTATTATAACATTTTCCCGGGGCCTCAAAATATCTATGGACATAGCAATTTTATTCGTAGATGCCGCATATCCTGTATCAACGCCATCGCCAGATATATAATTGATATATCTATCAACTCTTTTAAGATTGGAGGATAATGCTTTCATAGTAAAATTAAAATTGCATCCTTCGTTATCTAAAATATTAACATTCCCGTGAACATTTAGGTCGCCATATATTGTCATCGCAGATTTGTCATCATAGGATACCTTGGGATTATTAACATCTATATGATATTTGGAACTCGCCGGATCATAATAAAATGACATACCATATGAAGTAGGCTCAATTGTTTTATCGGTGTATCCGATTTGCAAAGGACCGACGCGCATATAATCTCTTGCGTCAAGGTCATTATATTTATGATTTTTATAAATGAACCATTTTTCTTTATTCCTGTCTTGATTAATATCTCTGTCATATTCGCAGATATCAATACCGCTATAATCGGCATTATTGAAAAGACCGCCGCCACGGACACCTCTATATATGCGTATAGTTGAATAATTATAATCGTTCGTGTATAAGTTTCTAACTTGCAGAGGCGCAACATTAGCTTCGCCATTCCAGCCTATAGATATATTCTTATTAGTGTAAAAACTGTCGGCCGAACTCGCTTTTTGTAGGGTTTCTAATAATATGTTGTTTTGATAATATAAATCGGCGTTAATGCCTTTTTTAACATTGAGGCCTCTCATATCCGATGCGAATGATATAAGCTCGTTATAATTGATACAAAACTTATCAGTTGATGTATCATATAAGTTGAAAAAGTTTTTGCCATTATTATAAACGAAATTCTTGGTTCTCTTAAAATTATTATCTTGCGATACATAGTAATCTGTAGCAGCTATTTTGCCTTCAATATCAAGAGCGAACAGATTATCCGGATTTATTTTGTTTATACCTACCTTGCCGTTTAATAATGCGAGAGTCGGAGGGGTATTTTTTAAATTAGGAAGATAGCGATTTGAAGTAAGCGCGGATAAATCGCTTGAAGGATAAAAATATATGTTGTTATTTTTCCCAGGTACCTTGTTCGTGTTAAATATCAAGCTGTTGTCGTTATAATCAAGCCGCGAGAGTCTTCCGATATTTGCGATATAGCTCTTGTTTTCCAAGGTATTTTTTAGCAATATGTCAAAATTGTTGCTCGTCGTTCTATCATTCTTGATAATATTTAAGACACCATCAAAACCGTCGCTATTTGTCAGACCTATTCCCAATTTATTCGGAAAATTAACATTGCAGTTGGCATCAAGAGAAGCGATATTGCTGCTCACATAAACAAATAGATAATTGCTACCATCTACTATGCTTTTTTCAAAGTTCCCAGTAAAAGTATCATTTGTATTCAGAGGTGTAACGCGCTTATTATTGATAAAAAGGTCATTATTTATATTTAGATTATTGATATTAATATTTTGGACATTATCAAAGCTAACATCATCATTAAATTCTACAGTTCCTTTAAATGCCGAATGTTCGTTGACATTTAAATATTCGGTTGTTAAATTACATCCGACCGTGGCGTTATTAGCGATATTAGCATTACCGGCATTTAATATCTTTGATACTGTTAAATCATTTTTAAATGTGTACAAAGATTCTGTATCAGTAAAATCCCCGCCTTTTATCTGCGTTGCATTGAGAACCCCGATACCTGTTCCGCGGATATATATATCGTCAAGATGTTTATAGGTATTTGTATAGTAATCGTGTAATAATATGTCGTCAAATGTAGATAGACCTTTCACTTCAAATTTAGATTTACCGATTTTTTCAAAGGTTGTAGTGTTATTATTAGCAAAAACCCTTTTATTATAATTTTTTTGCGTAGTGTTATTGGTACCGATACCTATATTATTATTTGTATCAATTGTCATTGCAGGAACATTATTAGAGTTGTATATAGGTAATGCTCTCGGTCCATATGCGGCATCAATACTCTCTGAAGAAGTGCTAATGTGAAATTCGAGCGGAACTCCTCGTGTTGTAGAAATAATAGCGGGCGATATATTGCTTCCACCAATCATACCGATGCACATTCGCGAAGGTTCTTCATTATTATTAGTATCGTTTCTTATAGAAATATGCATACTGTTGAATTTATTGTTAGGAGTGGTGACAATGTTTAGCGGATGTGTATTTTTGAATGTATCAATATGGCCTCCGAAGGTAACGAAGTTAGGCGTATAAACATTTTTAACATCATAATTAATATTATAGAGATTGCTGTAATTTGTAATATAGCCTGTTTGAAAAGGCTGAGATACTACGAGATCGTTAGTTTTAACGATAAAATCCCTAATTAAATCGCTTGTTATAGTTGTTGTATTGTCAATTCTGATATTATTAAGCTCTAACCCCGCAGCTTTAATAATACCCGAACAATGAATGTTTTTATCTACATATAGCGAAGTATCAAGTGTTAAACTTTCGCGAGCGAGGTTTCTCGATGCATTTACTGAAGTACCTTTGCTATTAACAAGAAGAGACCATTTAGTATTTGAAGTATCGCCGGGAATATATGTTTTCTCTCCCACTGCCAAGAATTCATCTTTATTTAAATCTAAACTATTGATATTTCTTGCTTCGTTTTCGCCATCCAATTGAAACCCAATAGCAACCGAATCTATTTGGATTAGGGGGGCTGTTATATCATTAGCTAGATAACTCATTTATTATCTTATTCTATTTAAAAGAAAAATACATTTAATATTTATATATATAAAAATTGATATAATCATATTTTGAGAAATAGATATAGCCAAGGATATAACAGAGATATAAAACCAGGATGAAAAGAATTGATAATATCCATAATAAAACTATGGAGATTGATGCAGAAAACCAGCCTTATAATTCAAAAAACACTCTTTTAAGCGAAGAGGACTTATATAAATTGCTAAGTAGCAATGGGTTGCCTCATTTAAAAATAAAGAACATCAATTTATATCGCGTAGCATTTGTTCATAAATCTTATTGTACTATGAAAAATATAGATTTTGAGAAAAGTAATGCGAATTGTCCGAGCGATTGTTTGCCTCTTCAGGATATGTCTTATGAGAGATTAGAGTTTTTGGGGGACTCGCTACTTGGAATGATTGTTACGAATTATTTATATAATAGATTTCCTGACCAAAACGAGGGGTTCTTGTCTAAAATTAGGACGAAGATAGTAAATGGAAAGATGTTGGGGTATTTATCGGATAAAATAGGATTACCGAAGTTTGCCATTATATCTAAGCAGGTTGAGGAATCAGGCGGAAGGAATAACTATAAAATTATGGAGGATATATTTGAGGCATTTTTAGGGGCACTCTATTTAGATTTCCAGACGGATGCCGACAATGTTATAATTCCAAATATCAATATAAATCCCTCTTCGGGAGCGGGATATTTCGTTGTAGAATCTTGGATTATATATATTATTGAGAATTACATAGACTTTTGCGAACTCATTAGAATTAAAAACAATTACAAGGATATGCTTGTATCTCATATGCTTCATTCTTTGCAGGATGTGCCGCAATTCAAAGAGCTCAATGTAGCCGTTAAAGATAATGTTCGTATATTTACATATTGTATCAAGGATAAGAACGGAAGCATTATTTCAACAGCTACGGGAAATACTAAAAAAGAAGCGGAGAACAATGCATCTAAAGAGGCTCTTGCATATTATAAAGTTAGTATTCAAGAATACAATTCGCATATTTAGGGGATAAGGGGGTATTTAAGAGATAAACGCGATATTTGGATATAATATATATAATATTATATAATTAAAAATGGATATGGGTATAGCGAGCGGTACGAGCGGTACGAGAGGTACGAGCGGTACGAGCGGTACGAGTATGAATATTACGCATTTAGTTTTATCAGGTGGTGGTATGCGTGGTGTTATATTTATAGGTGCTCTTAGATACTTATATTTAAATAATATGCATAAGAATATAAAACATATTGCCGGGTGTTCAATAGGTTCTTTGATAGGTCTAATGTTTGCCTTCAAATTAACTATTTATGAGATGGAAGAGGTATTATATAATTGTATGAAGGATAATGAATTATGTTTTTTATCTATTAAAAAGTACATCAGATTAATTACAGAACTTGGTTTATTTGATACACAGATAATGATTAAGCATTTAAAAATTATTATAAAAATGAAATATCCCGATAGGTGTAATGGATCAGATGAGTCGGATGATATATCGGAGACTATTACATTCGCGCAATTATCTAAAATTTTCGGAGTAAATATGTATATATCTTGTACGAATATAATTACTTGTGAGAATGAGATTTTTTCTATTGAGAAAACTCCAGATACCTGTGTATATAAGGCTTGTTGCGCCTCTATGTCTATACCGTTATTATTTAAACCGATAAATATAGGAGATTATCATTATTACGACGGGGGATTAACTAATAATTTCCCTATAAAAATATTTGCCGATGTGCCTCGCGAGAATATAATAGGTATGCTTTTGTATAAAGATAATGAAAATGCGGAACATCTCCCTGTAAAAAATATAAATTTTATATATATTGTAAAACAGTTGATGACGATATTAAATATGCTAAGAGTAAAAGAGGTTTTATTAAAGCAGATTCAAGATAGTAAATATACGAATTATTATCGTCCTCAAAATCTCGTGTTAAAAAGCGGAATGAATATAATATTTGCAAGAAAGGGGATGCGATTACATATAACTAAAAAGGAGATTGACGAAATGGTATATGTCGGCTTTGAAACGATGACCGAATATATTGACAAATTAACTGCAAAATATGCTGTGGAAGCCAAAGAGCGCATTGATGCGATTAGTCTTTGATTAATATTTTTTTATTGATATAATAGGGTTTTTTATTAATAACAGTAGCATTCGCAGGTAATTTGGATACGAATGTTTTATCGGGGGCTTTTAATAATATTGGCATAATTATATCAATCGTTAAATTTTCTAAATATATGCTATTATTTTCATAGATATTGCTGTCGCTTCCGCTGCTTCTGCTTACGCGACTATTGCTATTAATAGCTTTTTTAAATATTTTGACATATTCGCCTACCTCATCAGAAGGCAGATTATTATCTACAGATATCCAGGAACGCGGTTCTATCTTTTTATTTCTGAAAGCATTTATTAATCTTCTATAGTCGGCATCAATAAGGGATTTTTTGGTAGATTTGATTTTTTCGGCAAAACCGAAATCATAAATATACATAGTATATTCGCAAGATTTCAGATAATAATTTTTGCCGTAAATATTATAGTGGTAATAGCTATTTTTGGCAACATTATAATTTATATGATACAGGAAATTGCCCCAATGACAATCGCCGTGAATAAATCCGAGATGATGAAAAGTTGATATTGATAATATGATTTGGATAAATACATTATATAACAGGGTGTTATTTTTGAGGAACATTTTATTATTACAAAGCTGCTTCAAATCACCTCTGGCGAGCTCATTTAATAAAACATAGTATTTTTTATTGAGAACAATATCAGGCAAGTTTTTATTGGATATTCTGTCACAGGTAATAACTTTGTAAGTTAGGATGAAATGCCTTGATATCATATTTTTAATAACTTTATCAGTTATTTTCAAGTTAATCTGGGCTTCAAACAAATTAACCTTGTTATTAATCATAATTTTTGAAGCAATAGGATATTTGCCTACTTCATTTTTAATAGATGCTATATAAATATAACCATATTTGCTAATAGAACCGAACTTTTTTGTAAGAAATACGGTATCATCTATATTATATCCGCGGACATCTTCATTTTTATTAGAATTGATAGCATATTCTTTAAGACATTGTTTATTATTTATATCTTTTAATTTGTTCGTTATATGCTTATAATAGAATATTCTTTTGTCGAGATTATATTTGAGTGTTTTATCCTTAAAATATTTAAGTAATGTATCGGGAACTTTAATATCTATTTCCTTACCTTTATTCTGATTAAGATATTTGTTATTAATTGTGTTTGAAAAATGGCTATATGCAGACATATTTTTAGTATTAAATATATGGGATTCTGCCATTATCTTATATATCTTCTATTTATAAAGCAATATTCTAATATAATATTATAATAGATTTAATGAATAACAGAGAAGAAAAGGGAGGAGGCAGTGCTGAACCATATATATTTATAATAGATTTGGACGGAACTATAATAGGCGATTGTAATTATCAATGTGATTTGTATAATATTATTGAATTGGTAAAAAAATATAAGATGAAGGGGTTAAACCGATATACTGCGCTATGTAATAAATATTTGAATGAGAGTTATTCGGAGAAATCGCTGTTAGTGCGACCGCATTTTTTCACATTTATAAATGCTATGAAAAAGCTGTATCCGTCAAGCTATTTTTATATTTATACGGCTTCTGAGAAAAAATGGGCGAACAAAGAGATAGCCATAATAGAGAAGCATAATAATTTTAAGTTTGACCGGCCTTTATTTACGCGCGACAATTGTATTATGGATAAATATGGAAATATAAAGAAATCTGTTGCAAAAATATTGCCGCTAATTAGTAAGACCATCAAGATACCCAATAATTATGATATTAGTAAGAGATTATTAATAATAGATAATAACCCGACATTTATAGATTATACAAATAATTTATTGTTATGCCCCTCATATAATTATATGAAGTTTTATGATTTGCGCGAGACTTTGCCTAATTATTATAAATGCGAGGAGTTAAAAAGCTATATCGGAAGATTAATAAAGGAACAAAGACTTAGTAAGATATCAAAGAAGCCCGAAAACTTAGAGAAGACATATAAATGGCTATATAAGAAATGTAAGAAAATTAATAAATACAATTCTAAATATGAAGGCGATACATTCTGGAAGGACCTTGCGGCGCTTATAAAACATTATAGTATTACCTCATACAGCCCTAAAATAATAACCGAAATCCAAAAAACCGTTAATAAAAGCTGAGGAGATGCGAGCAAATAAGGATATGATGATATTATTAGGATATTAGAATATTAGGATATTAGGATATTATGATATATATTAGTTTTGATATTGGGGTTAAGAATCTTGCTCTGTGTATATTAAGACAGACGGAGATATTGGAGATATTGGATTGGCGTATCATAGCATTAGCTTCATCTAAGAAGGAGATTAAGGGGATTGATGATATATCTGAAAGAATATATATTGAGATGGATAATATAATCGGCGGTTTGAAAAATAAGGGCATCGATATGATAGATTATGTATTGATAGAGAATCAGCCTTCTAATTTAAACGGAATTATGAAAACTATCCAGCATATCATCTATGGTTATTTTAGTTTAGTTAAATATTGGGACAAGGAGGTTGGAAATGTTGTTCTTGTCAATGCATCACTAAAAACTAAAAACCATATCTATGTTATAAATATGGCGGCGAATGCGGCGAATGCGGCGAAGCCGTGCGATGGAGGAGAGGCGAGAAATAAGAAGGGATTTAGGAGGGATAAATATAAGAATAATAAGATGCTTAGTATTGAGTTGTGTCGCGAATATATTAGCGAGAACGAAAAATTGCAGAAGATATTTAATGATAACAAGAAAAAGGATGATTTGAGTGATGCGTGTTTGCAAGCTGTATCATATATTAGAAGTAATACTAAGGGGGATATTACAAATAAATATAATAAATTATATAGTAGTAGCTTATGCTGTAATGAAGATAATGAAAAAGAAGAGGCGACCTAAAATATTGGTAATAATGATGTATAGTAATCGCACATTGAATAATATAAGAAAGATGCGTTTTAAAAAATCTATAAGAAACGCGAGATTATGTTTTAGAGATTGGTACGATGAAGAAGGCATCGCTAAATTATTGAATAATCTTGAAGATAGGTTGGATGCTATTATAGTATCTGGTTCTGATTATCGCATAGTTGATAGAAGGTCTCCTAAGGTTCCTGAGATAATATTTAAGCACGCTAACAAGATACATATATTAGCGATTTGCTACGGAATGCAATACATAGCTGTAAGATTTGGGAAGTTTTCAAATGTCCGAATGAGAGATGCTGGATATATTAGAAACTATGATAGGCCTTTAAAAATAAAGTATCCTTTTGATATTGTAAAGACAAGATATAGGTATGATCATAATGATATTGTTATCAAAGTGGGGAAGAATATTGAGAATGTAATGAAAAGGAAAGATATGATAGATATATTATATCATAAGAAGAGGGATATATTGGGGATACAATTTCACCCCGAATATTATGTAAAATCTGGGAAATTATTTTTTGGCACTTGGTTATCGTGGCTATCTCGTAGAAATAGCTAGTGCTAATATATGGAAACTTATTTTTATAAGAATGTTAGAATGCGTATTAATAAACATTTAAAAATTATAATAGATATATAAACATTTGATACCCAAATAAATATATAATATGGCTTTACTATCAAATTTTAATAATAGAAATGATGATTTAATTGAATTGAATAGAGAAAGTTTCAATAAGCAACCTTTTAGTTTTAATATACCGGGAGGTAGTAAGCAGTCTAATATAGCAATTAGCGAAGAACTGTTTAATAGGAAAAAAATAAGCGATGATGTCATCTCAATGTCTTCAGGTGGTTCTTCGCGCGGAAGTTCGTCTGGTGGTAAAAAGAAATATATGAAAAACATAGGCAATATATATCGTAATAAAGATAAGATTGGGAGAGGTTCGCGAATAGAAAGTGAGAGCGATAGTGATGAGAGCAAAAAGAGTTCAAATCGCAACAAAATCAAGAAAATATACGACGATAATGTTAGTGAAGCCAGCAGAGGCAGCAGAGGCAGCAGAGGCAGCGATGAAAGCGATGAAAGCAGCGGAAGCGGTAGCAGTGTAGGAAGTGATGGTAGCGACAGAAGCGGAGGAAGTGATGGTAGCGACAGAAGCGGAGGAAGTGATGGTAGCGAAGTAAGCGAAGGAAATGGTGGATACGGCGGAGGCGGCGGAGGCGGTGGTAGAAATAAGAATAAGTTTTTGAGCCCTAAGGAAATAATAAAGAATGAGATAAACGAGAAGAGAGAGATAATATATCAGCTGGACAGAATGGAATCTAAGGGATTTAAGATACCGTTCAAGTTCAATATGAACTCTGATATTGAGGAGATGAGGACCGAATATAACAGACTTATTAGAGAAAAGGAATTGGATGGGAGCGTGAGATTTCAACAAAAAATGTTGATGGCTTTTATCTCAGGGACTGAATATATTAATGGGCGATATGATCCGTTTTCTATTAAGCTTGACGGCTGGTCAGAACAGGTCAATGAAAATATCAACGACTATGATGATATTTTTGAGGAATTGCATTATAAATACAAGGCAACTGGTAAGAAGATGGCGCCTGAATTGAGGCTATTTATATCATTATCGGGAAGCGCCTTTATGTTCCATTTAACGAGCAGAATGTTTAAAGAACAGCCTCTTCCTGATGTAGAGAATGTTCTTCGTTCTAATCCCGAATTAATGAAACAGTTTCAAAATGCAGCTGCAAAACAATATGTAATGGGAAATGGCGCTCCGCAACAAATGCCGCAAATGTCCCAAAATCGCGGATCAAGCAATGATAATATGGGCTTATTCAATATGGTAAGTAATCTTTTCGGTTCTTTAAATAGCGACCCGGTACCTTCAAATATGCCGGCATATGCGCAAAATATGAACGCACAAAACAGAGGAATGGCTACACAACCCAATGATAAAAAGCAATATGAAGATATAGATAATATAATTAAGAATGTTCATAGCAAGATATCAATTGATGATAGCGATAATAACATAGAAACTCTTTCGGTCAGCGACGAAGAGATAACTTCAATCATAGAGGATACAGCGGATATCCAGATATTAAAAGGTCGAGGAAGACCCAAAAAAGGCACTCGCACATTAAATATATAAAATACGAGGGATATATAAAGGATATACGACTGCTATTATTTTTTAATATGATATATGATATATGATATATTATGAATAAAAATAAGGGTTATAAGAGGTGTAAATTGCAAAAAATAAATAGGTATTAGCGATTTAGCTATCTATCTATTTTTTCTAAGATTGGTTATTTTTTTAGCGGATTTATTAACAAAGCTACCTACTTCTTTAACGGATTTAACGATTCTATCGGGGGTGCTGCGTAGAGATTTCATCGGGTTGCGGATAGTGTCTTCTACTTCCTCTTCAAATACCTCTATCTTGGATAATAGGCTGCTTAAGGTGCTTAATAGGATAGGGATGATAATTATGGTGAATAGGAGGGTCAAGAAGAGGAAGAGGGATATCATAGTACCTACGGAGATGATATCGCGGCTTAAATCCTCTGAGCATTTGCATTTCTCATTGGTTAAATATCTAACATATTCAAAAGCGTAATATATGTATACGACGAACATTAAGAAGAATACGAAGGTAGCAATTGACAGTAATTGGACTACTACATAACCCATGCTTTTAGCGATAGATTTGAGCGATATAATAGAGGTTATTATGAAATAACCGAGGGCTATTACAGTGAAGTTCTTGATAAAATCCTTGTTGGGGTGTTCCGAACATTCACACCCCATATTCTCAAGCTTGTAAATATAACTGAGGATTATTAACAATAATATAGCAAAAATTGCTTGGATTATGGCACTACTATAAAAAGATAAGTTATTTTCACTCTCTTTCATTGTACTATTTCTTACTCTATACTATTATATAGAAATAATTTTTTTA
>SXGQ01271254.1_pt1 | contig 13609 bp, 10 predicted proteins | sample 3178371 | NCBI WGS metagenome assembly SXGQ01 (sample SAMN11356859, study PRJNA531348) | freshwater metagenome | isolation source: freshwater sample F1-20 | place: China: Fuxian Lake, Yuxi | collected 2017-12-25
GACAGCGGCTGATGGCCGAGGCCGTCGCCTCGGCCCTCGACGCGGGCGGTGTGCTGCTGGCCGAGGCCGGCACGGGCACGGGCAAGACGCTGGCCTATCTCGTTCCGGCCATTCTGAGCGGACGCCGCGTGCTGGTGTCGACCGGCACCAAGAACCTGCAGGAGCAGATCTACTTCAAGGACCTGCCCATCCTCGAACGTGCACTCGGGGTGCCCTTCACGGCCACCTATATGAAGGGGCGCGCCAACTACCTGTGCCTGCACCGGCTCGACCAGCTGGTTGCCACCGCCCCCGAATCGGCCCCCCACGTGGCCGCCATCGCGCGCTGGGCCGGGCACACCGAGACGGGTGACCGCGCCGAGCTCGAAGATCTGCCGGAAGGCGACCCGCTCTGGAATGACCTCTCGGCCACGGCCGACACCTGCCTCGGCAGCGAGTGTCCCCAGTTTCAGGCCTGCTTCGTCACGCGCATGCGCCAGCGCGCCGCGGCGTCAGACCTCGTCATCGTGAACCACCACCTGCTCTGCGCGGATGCCTCGGTCCGCCGCAGTGCCTTCGGCGAAGTCATCCCAGCCTGCGGCTATGCGGTCATCGACGAAGCGCACCAGCTCGAGGATGTCGCCACGCAGTACTTCGGCATCGCGCTCAGCAACATCCGCATCGAAGACCTCGTGCGCGACACGGAACGGCTGCTGAACACCGGCTTTCTCGCCGACGATGCCGGCAGCGTACGGCGCGAGGTGCTGGCGGTCGACTCGATGGCGCGGACGTTCTTCGGGGGCATTGCCCTGGCGCGCGCCTCCCGTGGCGCAGGCGACCGGCTGCGCATCGGTCCCGACTGGTTCGGTCCCCTGCTCGAGGAGGGCGTCACCCTCGGCCAGGCCCTGGTCGAGCTGCAGACGCAGCTGACCGCTTCGGTCTCGCTCGCAGCCACGGCCGAAGCCGCCGAAGATGCCGGCGCGCTGGCCCAGCGCGCCGACGCCCTCCGCCACGATCTCGAGCTGCTGCTGTCTGCCAGCGACTTCCGGTATGTCTTCTTCGTCGAGACCCGCGGACGTGCGGTGTATCTGAGGGCCGCGCCGATCGACGTGAGCCACCTGCTGCGGGAAATGCTTTTCGACCGCATGACCACGACGGTGCTGACGTCGGCCACGCTCACTGTGGAAGGGTCGTTCGATTATGTGCGCGACCGGCTGGGCATTCCCGAGGCTGAAGCGCTGACGGTGCCGTCCGAGTTCGACTATCGCACCCAGGCGGTTCTCTATCTGCCGACGCGCATGCCGTCGCCGAAGGCTCCTGCGTTTGCCGCCGAGGTGGCACGCGAAACCCAGGCGATTCTCGAGCAGACGCGGGGCCGCGCCTTCGTGCTGTTCACCAGCTACGGGGTGCTCCGCGAGGTGCATGCGCAGCTGCAGGCGACGCTGCCCTATCCGCTCCTGGTGCAGGGCGAGGCGCCACGCAGCCTGCTGCTCGAGCGCTTCCGGGCTACCCCCGGCGCAGTGCTGCTGGCCACCTCGTCGTTCTGGCAGGGTGTCGACGTCGCCGGCGAACAGCTGAGCTGCGTCATCATCGACAAGCTGCCGTTTGCCTCGCCGGGCGACCCCATCACGGCCGCCCGCGTCGAGGCCATCACGGCCCGGGGCGGCGACCCCTTCCACGAATTCCAGATTCCACTGGCCGTGCTGACGATGCTGCAGGGGCTGGGCCGGCTGATCCGGCACCGGGACGACCGGGGCGTGCTGGCCATCCTCGACCCGCGGCTCCGCACCATGGGCTACGGCCGCCGCTTCCTCGATTCCTTCCCCCCCTCCCCCATCGTCCACGATGTCGGGGCGCTCGGACGCTTTCTCGACGGATAAACTGGGTACACTGTTGGACGTGGGGTGAGGGCGCGCCCGCCAGCCGGGCGCATGGAGACACAGATGCTGAACAGACTGATGACGGCGTTGTCGGCCCTGGTGGCGGTCGTGCTGCTGAGTGGCACCGCGGCAGCCCAGTCGACCATGATCAAGGGCAAGGTGGTGGACGGCGAGGGCAAGCCCGTGCAGGGTGCCACGGTGGCCATCGAGTTCAAGGGTGGCGTGGCCCGCAAGTTCCAGACGAAGACCGACCGGCGCGGCGAGTATGTGCAGCTGCTGACCGAGACCGGCGAGTATGCCGTGACGGCGACGGCCGACAAGCTGGGCACCCAGACGGTCGGCGTGCGCGTGCGCCTCGGCCAGGCCGCCGAGGCCAACATTGCGCTGTCGCCCAACGCGGGCGTCGACCCGGCAACCGTCAAGCTGCGCCAGGCGTTCGAGCAAGGCGTCGCGGCCAGCAAGGCCAACGACCACGACGGGGCCATCGCGAAGTTCACCGAAGCGGCGGGGCTGATTCCCAACTGCTACGACTGCTACTACAACATCGGCGTGTCCTACACCCAGAAGAAGGACGAGAAGCAGGCCGAAGCCGCCTTCCTGAAGGCGATCGAGCTCAAGCCCAGCTACACCGAGGCCATGAATGCACTGGCCACGATGTACAACAACCAGAAGCGGTTTGACGAAGCTGCCGCCATGAGCGCCAAGGCCTCGTCGGCCGGCGGCGGCGGCGGCAGCGCCGACAGCATTTACAACCAGGGGATCATCCTCTGGAATCAGGGGAAGATCGCCGACGCAAAGGCCAAGTTCGAGGAAACCCTCAAGGCCGATGCCAACTACGCCGATGCGCACTTCCAGCTCGGCATGGCACTGCTCAACGAAGGCAAGCTGACCGAGGCCGTGGGGTCGTTCGAGACCTATCTCAAGCTGGCGCCCTCAGGACAGTTCGCCACGCAGGCCACCGCCCTGGTGGCCCAGCTCAAGAAGTAAGGCCGGCTGGGCTCGCACGCATGACGTGCGGGCCCGGCACTGCACGGTGCGCCATGACAGGCATTGCCGCACGGCTCTCAGCCGTTCGCGACCAGATGGCCGAGGCGGCCCTCCGTACCGGGCGCCGTCCCGGGGACGTCTCGCTCATCGCCGTCTCGAAGACCTTCCCGCTCGACGCGGTGCGTGAGGCCTATGCCGCCGGGCAGCGGCTGTTCGGCGAGAACAAGGTGCAGGAGCTGCTGCAGAAGGCAGGCGACGGCCACGACATGGCCGGCATCGAATGGCACCTCATCGGCCATCTGCAGTCGAACAAGGCGCGGAAGGCCGCCACCGCCGCACACGTCATCCACGTCGTCGACAGCCCAGACCTGCTGCAGCGCATCGATCGGGCCGCCACCGAGGCCGCACGTCAGGTGCAGGTGCTGGTGCAGGTCGACCTCGCGCTCGAGGCCACCAAGTTTGGTGCACCCGTCGACGCGGTGCCGGCCCTCATCGAGGCCGCCCGCCACTGCACCGGCGCCCGCCTGTGCGGGCTGATGCTGAGTCCACCCGCCGTTGACGATCCCGAAGAGGCGCGGCCCTGGTTCCGTCACCTGCGCGAACTGCGCGACCGCCTCGTGGACGCCGGTGCACCCGCCGACATGCTGACGCACCTGTCGATGGGCATGAGCCACGACTTCCCCGTGGCCATCGAGGAAGGCGCCACGCTCGTCCGCGTCGGCAGCGCGATCTTCGGCGCACGGCACTACGCGACCGCCCCCGGTGCGGGAGATGCCCCCGGCATCTGATGGCCACCGCCGCCCCCTCGTGCCGGCTGACCGTGCGGGTGATTCCGCGAGCCGCCCGCCCCGGCATCGATGGCATGCGGGCCGGGGCCCTGCTGGTGCGACTCGGATCGGCACCGGTCGATGGCGCCGCCAACGCCGAGCTCATCGACACGCTGGCCGATGCCCTCGACATTCCACGCCGCCAGGTGGCCCTCGTGACCGGTAGCACGGGGCGCACGAAATGTGTCCACATTGATGGCCTCACAGAAGTGGCCGCACTTCAACGACTTGGAGTGTCTTCATGATAGACGCCGACTTCCTCATCGATGAGGCCGACCTCGTCGCCACGTGCGCAGGGACGGGTCCGCGCGCGGGTTCGGCGCAGCGTGATTCCGGACTTCGTGAGCACACATCCGTGGCCTCATCTCGTGGCCGCATCGTCTGGGTCGGTCCGGCTGACGAGGCCGCGTCGGCCGTCAGGCTGACGGATGACGCCGTAGTCATCGATGCGCGGGGGCTGACGGTGACGCCCGGCTTCGTGGATGCGCATACGCACCTTGTCTTCGGCGGCGACCGCCGCGACGAACTGCAGCGGCGGCTGGCGGGAGCGACCTATGCCGAGATTGCCGCCTCGGGCGGCGGCATCGTGAAGACCGTGGCCGCCACGCGTGCGGCCACTGAAGACGCGCTGGTGGAAGCGGCGCTGCCGAGACTGGCCTCGATGCTGGCCCAGGGGACGACGACCGTCGAGGTCAAGAGCGGCTATGGCCTCGACCTCGACACCGAACTTCGGCAGCTGCGCGCCATCAGGCGCCTGGCGCAGCTGCAGCCCGTGTCGCTGTCGGCCACTTTCATGGGCGCCCATGAGGTGCCGCCCGAGTATCGCGGGCGCGCCGACGCCTATGTCGACCTCGTCGTCGAGGGGATGCTGCCGGCCGTGGCCACCGAGGGGCTGGCCGAGTGGTGTGATGTGTTCTGCGAGCGCGGCGTCTTCACGCCGGCGCAGTCGGTCCGCATCCTCGAGGCCAGCCGGGCGCACGGCCTCAAGCCCCGCATCCATGCCGACGAGCTGGCGCTGTCGGGTGGCTCCGCGGTGGCGGCAGCGGTGGGCGCACGCTCGGCTGACCACCTCATCTTTGTTGACGAGCCTCACGCTGCCCGGCTGCGCGATGCCGGGGTGATTGCGACGCTGCTGCCCGCGGCGGCCTTCTTCCTCAAGCTCGGGCAGTTTGCTCCGGCACGGATGCTCATCGACCAGGGGGTGCCCGTCGCGCTGGCCACCGATCTCAATCCAGGCGGCGGGTTCACACCCTCGATGCCGTTTGTGATGGCGCTGGCGTGCTTCGGCATGCACATGACGATGGAAGAGGCGCTGGTGGGGGCGACGATCAACGCAGCGGCATCACTGGATGTGGATCATCGGTGCGGAAGTCTTGAGACAGGCAAGGTGATGGATGCCGTGCTCATCCGAGGGCCGTTGACGGAAATGCTGAAGGTGGGCACATCACCGATTGCCGGGGTCATCAAGGATGGCCTCCGGGTCTGCTGAGGAGGGGCTATGTCATTTTGCGCGCGCACACTAACACAGTTTTTCGATGATCTGGCCAGCAGTGCACCGACACCGGGCGGGGGCACGGCATCGGCGGTGGCTGGTGCGATGGGCGCCTCGCTGCTGATGATGGTGGCGGGCCTGCCGAAGAGCCGCACGAATGCCGACGACGAACGCCGGCACCTCGGCGACGCCCACACCACGCTCACGGAGCTTCGTGCGGCGCTGGCCAGGGCTGCCGACGATGACGCGGCGGCGTTTGATGCGGTGATGGCGGCCTACCGGCTGCCGAAGGCGACCGACGAAGAGAAGGCGGCGAGAAAGGCGGCCATCGCGCGCGCGATGCGGGGCGCCACCGAGGCTCCGCAGACCACGCTCGGGCTGTGTGTGCAGGCGCTGGCCTGCGGGGTGACGGTGGCGCAGCATGGCAATCCCTCGGCGTCGAGTGATGTGCGTGTGGCGGCGCAGCTGCTGAAGGCGGCGGCCGAGGGCGCGGCCGCAAACATCCGCATCAACCTCGACGGCATGACCGACACCGGGTATCGCGATGCGGTGGCATCGGCGACGGACCGTGCGCTCGCCGACGTCACGGCTGCGGTGGCATCGATTGAGCACGCACTGAACAGCTAAAGCGTCCGCGCGGTGCGCCACACCGCAGCCGTGTCCGCACGCTGGTTTCCTGCAGGCGCGACGGCGCCGGCGGCGGCGGGGGCTACGTCGAGAACGTTTCCGTCGTGCGTGCCGGGGCGTTCCACTGGATGAACGCCTCTGGCGGCAGCCGTGCGATGTCGGGCACGCGGGCCTCGGGGTGGGGATATCCGACGGGCAGTACGAGCACGGGCTTCTCGTTGACGCCGCGCCCGAGGCGCTCGCGCAGGAAGCCCATCGGGCTGGGCGTGTGTGTGAGTGTGACGAGCCCCATCTGATGGATGGCTGCGATGAAGAGTCCGGCGGCGATACCGACGCTTTCGTCGACGTAATAGTTTTTGCGGTGTGACCCGTCTGGGCGCAGTCCGTACTTTTCGGCAAACAGCACGACGAGCCACGGGGCATCGGTCATGTGGGCCTTGACGTGATCGGTGCCCAGCGGATGCAGGGCCTCGCGCCACTCATCGGTCAGGCGTTCGGTGTAGGTCTTGAGCTCTTCGGCTTCGGCGGCCTCGCGCAGCTCGCGCTTGAGGGCGGCATCGTCGATGGCGACAAAGCGCCAGGGCTGCCGGTGTGCGCCTGAGGGCGCGGTGCCGGCCGTCAGCATGGCGAGTTCGATGAGGCGGCGCGGCACCGGCTGTGTCGAGAAATGGCGTGTCGTCCGGCGGCGCTGCAAATCGGCATAGAAGGCCTCGGCGCGTGCCAGCATGTCGGCCTCGGTGCGCCTGACGTAACCGGAGAGCGCCACAAACACCGGCTCGGGCAGATGCGCAGTGCGCTGGCGATAGTCGGCCGCGTCAGTGTGAACGTGCTGTGTGTCGGGCGAAGTCGCGTCAGTCATGCAGGGGCTCCGGTCGTGGGCATTGTGCCTGATTCCGAGGCGACAGAATACTTCAGCCATATTTGGAATTCTTTGCGATACGGACGCGCTCGGTGTTCGTCAATGCACGAATGCGATGTTTTTGTGTTACCCATGCTGTTTCGTGCTTGAATCACGGCAGTATCGATCTGCAAGAATCGCGCGTCTGAAGAAATCTGGCAGGTCACCGGCACGGGGCCTACCGCGCAAACCTGCCGTTGAGAACCCGTGTGCGGTGCACGACGAGGAGGTAGGGATGAAGGAGTTGACTACTACGGACGTAAGCTCCCCCGGTGGGTAGACAGTCGAGAGTAGACTGCTCCTGGCTCAGGAGTGGTCATGCGCACGTCGAGATTCAGCGAGAGCCAGATCGTCGGCATGCTCAGGGACGCAGAGTCGGGTGTGCCCGTCGCGGTTCTGCTGCGTCGTCACGGCGTGAGTAAGGCCACATTTTTCAAGTGGCGGAGCAAGTACGCTGGGGCCCCGGTCCCGCACGTGAGGCGGCTCCGTGAGCTCGAAGTAGAGAACAGCACGCTCAAGCGGATGTACGCCGACCTGGCACTCGAGCATGTGGCGCTCAAGGATGTGCTCGCCCGAATACTTTAAGGACATCTGCGACACGTGGGGCCTGGAGGTACTCGTGCAGGAACATCATCTGCCGGTGCAACGGGCCTGTCGTATGGTGAGGCTCTCGCGGGCGGCGTATCACCGGCCTCCTCAACCGCGGACGCGCCGATCATCGCAGCATCGATGGCGATCGTGGCGGATCACAGCCGCTGGGGCTTCTGGAAGTGCTTTGGCCGTCTGCGTCGGCTCGGGCATCGCTGGAATCACAAGCGCGTACATCGTGTGTACTGCGACCTGCGGCTGAACCTGACGCGGCACACAACGCGCTGCGTGCCGCACCAGCTGCGCCGACCGCTGCAGGCGCCGCCAGCGCTCAATCGCACGTGGGCGCTCGATCTCATGATCGACGCGCTGTATGACCGCCGCCGGTTTCAGGTGATGACATTGATCGATGAAGGAAATCGCGAAGCCTTGCCGCTGAGGATTGGCACCTCGCTGCCCGCCGCCCGTGTGTCACGCGTCCTCGCGGACGTGGTGGCGCTCCATGGCCGTCCAGACGCGATCCGCGTCGACAACGGTCCAGGGTTTGTGTCGGACGTCTTTGTCGAGTGGTGTGCCACGCGTGGTATCGGCATCCACGACATTCAGCCGGGCAAGCCTGACCAGAATGCCTACATCGAACGCTTCAATCGGACCTATCGGCAAGAGGTCCTCGACGCCTACCTCTTTGAGTCGATCGAAGAGGTCCGCGCCGTCAGCGAGCACTGGCTCCTGACGTACAACCATGAGCGGCCCCACGACAGCCTCGGCGAGGTGCCCCCGCTCACGTTTCTCCCGAGGCCGTCATCACCGGGACCGTCTCGTTATCGACTGTCTACTTGACGGGGAGAGCTTACGCCCGGGCCTGTGCGGTGACTCTGAGCAGCCTGAGGAATCGCACCGACGCCGCACCGACAGAGCAATCGTGCAGAGGCCCACACCGGCACCGACCGCCAGTGCGACATCGCGGGGCCTACGCGCTCTGCGGCCCGGCGGCTCGACACCGAACCCGCCGACGCCCGTGCGCTACTGCGCCTGCCGAATCACCGCCGCCAGCTTGGCGATGCCCACACGAATCTTGTCAGCCGGCATCGTCACAAACGAGAGGCGCATCGTCCGCACGTCGGGACGGCTGGCGTAGAACGCCGACCCCGGCACGAACGCCACACCATTGGCCACGGCCGTGTCGAACAGCGCCGAGGTGTCGATCCCCTCGGGCATGCGCAGCCACAGGAACATGCCGCCGTTCGGCGTGTTCCAGGTGACTCCCTCAGGCATATGCTCGCGCAGCGCCTCGAGCATCGCATCGCGCTGCGCCTTGTAGAGGGCGCGGATGCCCGGCACGTGCCGATCGAGGAAGCCGTCCTTGATCACTTCCTCGACGATGAGCTGGTTGAAGCTGGGGGTGTGGAGGTCAGCGGCCTGCTTGGCCTGCACGAGCTTGGGGAACACCGCATCGGGCGCCACGATGTAGCCGAGGCGCAGGCCAGGGGCCAGCACCTTCGAGAACGACCCCATGTAGATGGTGCCGTCGGTGACGCGGCTCGAAATGGGCGCCGGGGGCGGCTGGTCGAACCAGAGCTCGCCGTAGGGGTTGTCTTCGATGATGGGCAGTTCGAGTGCCTGGCAGGCCTCAGCCAGGGCCGTGCGGTTGGCGTCGCTCATCATGCCGCCGCTCGGGTTCTGGAAGTTAGGCAGCACGTAGAAATAGCGCGCCGCATCACGCCCCGTGCCGCGCAGGGCCCTGAGCGCCTCGATGTCGACGTCCTCGCCAATGGCCGGCACGCCGTCGACGACAGGCTGCATGGGCGAGAAGGCCTGCAGGGCCCCCAGATAGGTGGGCGTCTCGACGAGGATGCGGCTGCCAGGGTCGATGAAGACCTTAGCGATGAGATCGAGGGCCTGCTGCGAGCCAGTGGTGATGAGCACGCGCTCCGGATTCACATCCCACGGCAGCGCCTCGGCCACCATCCGGCGCAGGCTCGGCATGCCTTCACTGGCGCTGTACTGCAGGGCCGCTGTCGACTGGTCGTGCAGCACCTTGGCGCAGGCACGCGCAAACTCTTCCACCGGGAACGTCTTCGGCGAGGGCAGGCCCCCGGCGAAGCTGATCACGTCGGCCCGCTGGCTGATCTTGAGAATCTCGCGGACGGCCGACGGGGCCATCACCTTGGTGCGTTCAGCCAGGGTCCAGTGCAGGGCGGGCGATGCGGTGGCAGACATACCCTCAGCTTATCGGAGGCCAGCGCCCGTACGCAACGGCGCGGGCCGCATCCCTGTGGATGGGCCCGCGACGGTGGTGCAGTCGGTGCCGGGGCGGCCCATGGGCCGCCCCGGGAGACTCAGAAGCGGTAGCGCAGGCCCAGGCGCATCACGCGTGGCGCGATGATGTCGGTGGGCTGGCCGAAGGTCGATCCGTTGCGGAGGACCTGGGCCGTGACGGTGTTGATGTTGAGCGTATTGAACAGGTCGACCATTGCCTCAATCGACTGTCCCTTGGGCAGCGGAATTCGGCGCGAGACGCGGTTGTCCCACAGGTAGACCCACGGATAACGCGCGACCTGTTGCTCGATGCGGATGTTCACGACGGCGTTCAGGGCATTGCGCACCTGGATGTCGCGACCGTACCAGTCGCCGCTCTGCGCCGTGAGCGCCGTGCCATACAGGATGCCACCGGGGAGGCGATACGTGCCGCTTGTGCGGAACGAGTAGTTCCACTCGGGCATCACCGACTGGTAGGGGTTGCCGGTGGTGGCCCCACCGTTGGTCGCCGTGCTGCTGGCCGGGCCATACAGCGCCTCGTTCGGGTCGCGCGGGGCGTGGTTCTTCAGGTTGCGATAGTCGGCATTGAAGGACATGAGCAGCGACCAGTTGTTGGCCTGCTGGCGGTTCAGGGTCACGCCGTATGCCGAATACGCATTGCGAGCAAAGTCGCCGGGGGCATTGACGATGCGCTCATTGATCTGGCCGAATCCGGAGAAGGTGCGTGGCACGGCAAAAATCGTGACGGTCTTGTCGTCGGCCGTGCCGATGATGTTGTCGCGCCCGGGGTCGACGCCCGTGTTCTGCAGCGTGAACGACTCGTAGGGCGTGGCCACGTTGAGGCGCTGGTTGGCCTGGCCGTCCTTCTTGTAGACATAGTTGAACTGCGCCGTCCAGAGGCGGCTCAGCCCGACGTCAACACCGGCCGTCCACTCGTCCACATACGGTCCGCGCAGGTTCGGATCAATCGTACGATTGGTGCCGCCACCGGTGACCGAGGTCAGCTGGGCGGGGTTCGGCACGTAGGGGATGGTGCCATCCCAGTTCGAGTAGATCCGCTGGAATGAGGCATTGGGATTCACGTCGCTGGCACCCGGCGCCGGGTTGGCCGACGCACCCGAACTGCCGCCCACGTAGCGGCCGTAGCTGGCACGCAGCGCCAGCCGGCCTTCGCCGGTCACGTCGTAAATCGCCGAGATGCGCGGCACGATGGTCGAGTAGATGGGGTAGTTGCTTTCGCCCTTCGCCGGCACGATGCGCTTTTCCGAGAAGGGACCGGTGCCGGGGTTGCCCTGTTCGGGCAGGAAGCTCGAGTACCGATCGAAGCGCAGCCCCACGTTCAGCGTCAGCTTCTTGCTGACCGTGATGCGGTCGTTCACGTAGAACGAGTGATACAGCTCGCCCGAGGCCACCCTGAACGGATAGTCATAGACGATGACCGAGTCGGGCCGGGCGAACAGGTTGGTGTCACCCTGCAGCGAGCGGTAGCGGTACTGCTGCTGGTTCGGATAACCGATGGTCTCGGTCTCCGAGTAGTTGTACCAGCCCAGATAGCCGCTCTTGAGCTCGTGGTTGCGGCCGAACAGCTCGGCAAAGTAGGTGAACGTGCCGCCATACTGCCAGCGCCTCGGCTCGCGGTCGCTCTCGAGGAACGCACCGTAGGTCGTGCCGGTGGTCTGGTCGACCCGGCGCACGTCGTCGGTCCATGGCACGTCAGGCCACCAGTAGCCGCCGCGCTGCACGCTGGCGTCGAACGTCATGCGCGGGCTCAGGATGGACAGCCACTTGAACGACGGCCCGATCAGTGACCACGAGTCCTGGTTCTGCGTGGCTTCGAGCGGCACAAACGCGCTGGCACCGCGGTAGGGCTGCCACTTGCGGCCGACCTGCCCCATGGCCTCGAACTTGTTGTTCTGCGTCACCTGCCAAGTGAACTTGCCGGTCGGGTTCTGCAGCTTGGTGTAGAACTCCTTCTGCTGGCCATCCGACAGCGCGATGAAGCCCGGGATGAAGTTGCCCGACCATGAGTCGCGGTGGCTCACGTAGAACCACAGCTTGTTCTTCATGATGGGCCCGCCGATTTCGCCGTAGTAGTCCTGCAGGCTGGTGAACTTGTTGGTGCCCGGTGCATACCCGCGCTTGCGGAGCGCATCGTCGACGTTGTTCCACTGGAAGTCGCCGCTCTGGTAGTTTGCCGAGCCGGTGCCATGGAACTGGTTGCCGCCCGACTTCACTACCAGGTTCATCGTCACGCCAGGGTTCATGGCGTCGGCGCCCTTGGCGGCCGTCGTGATCTGCGCGTCCTCGTAGCTGCCGAAGTCGCCGTAGGTCTGGTCCCAGATCATGCCGTCGTAGCTGACGACGTTGCCGCCGGCGCGGCCGAAGACGCGCGCGGCCGGACCGGAGCCGGTGCCGAAGCTCGAGCCGCCCACGTCATACGACGTGGCATAGAGCCCGGGCACCAGCGCCACGAGTCCTGTGAGGCTGCGGGCATACGGAATCTCGTCGAGCTTCTGCTGGTCCCAGTTGACCTTGACGTTGGCCGCCTCGAGGTCGATCGTGGGTGCCTGGCTGGTGACCGTCACCGTCTCTTCGAGGGTCGCCACCTTGAGCTGCCCGTTGATGGTCATCGTGGCGCCGGTCGGCAGCGTCACGCCCTCGACATTGAGGGTGCCGAAGCCGGGCAGCGCGAAGTTCACCGTGTAGGTGCCGGTCGGCAGCAGCGTGAAGCGATACGTCCCCTGCTCGTCGGTCACCGCCGTGCGAGGCTGACCGATCATCTGCGGGCTGCTGATGGTGACGGTGACGCCCGGAAGCGCGCCGCCGCTCTCGTCGGTGGCGCGCCCCGTGATGTTGCCGTTGAGCGACTGCGCCCCCGCCGTGCCTGCCAGTGACAGCAGCACGACCGCCAGCAGCGCCGCCGGCAGATGGTGCCTGAACCATGCCATAACGAACCTCCCCCCGCAACGTGCAAGTGCTCCGGAGGGTGCAGGCGTACCACAGCCGCATCCCTCGCGGATGCGGGAGGATACCCAAAGGCCGGTATCAGGTCAACCCTGAAATTTCACTGCTACCATAAATCAAATTTATGGTGCTTGCGGTTACTTCATCCGCGTCACCGGCGGACGAGCGACGAGCACCACTTCCTGCCCATCCACCCGCAGCGCCGGCGGCGTCGGTGACCGTTCCGTCACTGCCCGCACCAGGCGCGCGCCCTCGCCCGTGGTCGGGTCGAGCATATAGACATCGTTGGCCGCGTCCTTCGTCACCGGCACAAACGACGTGCGCACGATGCGCTTGCCCTCGATCACCACCCGCACCACCAGGCCGTCGGTGGCCTTCTCGTAGCCGGGCTGGTCAAAGTTCGAGTGGCCGATGGCATACAGAATCGGCCGCCCCTGGTAAACCTCGACGCCCTGAATCGTGTGCGTCCCATGCCCGAACACCAGGTCGGCCCCGAGGTCGATGGCCATGCGGGCGAACGTCTGCTGATAGGGCTCGCTGTGCTCGCGGCCCTTCACCGGCGAGGTGCCGCGCGTCCCGTTGAACTGGACGGGCGTCGAGCCGTCGCGGTTGTGGTGCGACACGACCACGATGTCGACCTTCGGCCGCAGGGCCTGAATATCGGCCTTCACCTGCGCCACGTCCTCGGGATCGATGGTGATGCCGTCCTTCGACGACAGCCGCGCCACACCGGCCTCGGTCTCCGTCGCAATCATGTCGGCGTCGCGATACCACCGGGCCGTGTACTGCAGGAACCCGATCTTCACGCCCTTCCGCTCGACAATCGCCGGCACATGCGCCTCGCGGCGGTTGCGTCCGGCCCCCACGTGCGCAATGCCCTGCGCCTCGAGCACGGCCAGGCTCTTCAGGATGTTCGCGCGCCCGGATGCCACATTGTTCGCCACGCCCACCACATGCAGGTTCGAGGCCTTCAGCACCGCCGCCCCGGCCGGGCCGGGATGCGTCCACTCGGGTTTGTCGGGGATGTCGATCGTCGTGCCGACCGACGGCACCAGCAGGCCCTCGAGGTTGGCGTACACCAGATCGGCCGCGCGCAGGGTGTCGCGCA
>SXGQ01895467.1_pt1 | contig 13609 bp, 17 predicted proteins | sample 3178371 | NCBI WGS metagenome assembly SXGQ01 (sample SAMN11356859, study PRJNA531348) | freshwater metagenome | isolation source: freshwater sample F1-20 | place: China: Fuxian Lake, Yuxi | collected 2017-12-25
AGTTGCTGAAGTAGTTCGTGATCTATTCCGTCGCGATCTAGATCGTGGACTCTCTGCTGGTGAGAAGCGCATGCTCGCTAAAGCGCGTGCGATATTAATTTCTGAGTTAGCACTTGCCGAGCACACTGATGAAGCTAAAGCCGAATCAATTCTCGATGAGGTATTAGCTTCCTAGATTGTGATTACACCTTCTCTCAAAGTTATTGTAGCGGTCACATCTCCAGTTGCTTTTGAAGATTTCAATGGTTCAACCCTTTTCAAAGCTTCTTTCAGCACGGCTAAAGCATTCACTATTGAGACTTCAATCGATACTCACTTAACAGTTGCTATCACAGAGGGTCTGGAGCATAAGTTACCAGATTTACCATATGAAATTATGTTGTGTGATCCTCTTAATCCAGTATCTTTTGCATCTGCAATAGAGAAGTCACGAAAGTGTGATTTAGTCGCAATACATGATGCACAAAGGCCTTTAACTCGCACCAATCAATTTCATCAGGTGTTGGAGGCGTTGGTTGGTAATCTTGATGCCGTGCGTCCAGCAGCGTCCTTTACGGATACTTTAAAGGTAGTAGGTCTTGACCAAATAATTGAAAAGACCGTTAAGAGAAAGTCAGTACTTCAAATTTCAACTCCTGAGATTTTCCGATTTGAGGCTATTGATTTTCAAGCCAGGGCCTCGACTTGGTTTGTTCCCTTGGTGGACATCGCGAGAACCGCGACGGTTGAAGCAGAACCAGAGAGTTTTCGAGTCAATTCGCTTTCAGAAATTGCATTAATGGAATCTTTTGTCCACTGGCAAAAGAGTATCGCGCATTAGTCTTTGTTACGTAGATTTCTGAACTCCTGCATCATTTTTAATGGTTTGGACAGCGTAGATTTAGGCAAGGTCCAAAGAAAAGTCTTTGGTCCTTGCCAGAAACGTTTCCATAGTCTTAGTGGTTTGGTTGCAATCCGATGTGGAAGGTCTTTCAGGTAGTGTTCCCATAAGTCATTACTCTCATGCTCAACTTGAGTATTGCACCCTCGACACCGAACCGATACAAGCAATCTGCCGGCATACAGCAGTTCATGGAGAGTTTCCTTGCGACAGTGGGCACATGCAAGTTCTACGACAATTAATTCAGTGCTCAATTTTTGTATCCCCTTTGAGCCAGAACGTGCTCTGCAATTGCTAAATCTTGAGGGTATGTTATTTTCACGTTACCTACATCTGAAGGAACAGATTTTGTTCTAATACTTGGGCAATACTTTTCTATACATGTAGCAGTATCAGTTCCAGTAAATCCCTCGAGAGAGGCTCTGCGGTAGGCATCAAGTAATTGTTGGGCTAAAAAGCCTTGAGGTGTCTGGGTTCTAACTACTGATTCATGAAAAATTGTGTCCATTTCACGTGGATTCACGTTAACGGTTGGGACTGCACCCCCTTCGCGATAGGCAACTTCAGCAATCTCAAGAAATAAGGCAGGCTGTGCTAACGGGCGGGCTCCATCGTGAATTAAAACTAATTCAATTTGCTTAGTACGTATGGCAGGCTCAAGGAATTCAATAGCCATTGCCTCACTCTGGTGTCGTGTATTGCCCCCATAGATAATCTCAACAGTTAAGCCCCTTGCCTCACGACTTAATGTAGATCTAGCCAAAACTTCATCATCGGGATGGATTACGAGAACAAGCTTTGCATTCTTGAAGCTCTTTGCCGCATTTGTAAGTGATCGCGAGATGATTCTCCGCCCACTTAGAGGTAACCAGACTTTATTGGTACTTTGACTAAATCGAGTACCAATACCTGCGGCAAGAATGACAAGGGCCACCTTTAATTCGGATTTCACATCATAATTATGCCATGCTTGGCCCCATGGCACTGTGGCGTAAGAAGAAGAAGAATCCTAGAGAACGCGCATTAGAGATAATTTCAAGACACAACGCGAAAAATGAGGAGAATGGCAAAATTTTTACTAATCTGCAAGAGCAAAAGAGAAAAGAGTTAGGCCTTCATCCCACTTTGCGCCCAGAGAAAAAAGATGCAGGAGTCACAAATATTAAAGACCCTCTTACGAAACGACAGCGCACCTTTTTGGAGAAGCTTAACTTGAGTGCGCGAGAGAATCCAGAGTGTAAAAATTAGGAAGAGTAAGTAAGCCCCAGAGCATCCTGCTCTGCACGCAATTGAACGATCAGGGAATCTTGATTTAAATTCACATGCTCGTAAGTCAGAAATTCACCTGTTTTGATAGCCTTTCTTACAGTAGCACCTGCTATCAATCCAATAGGAACTAGATTGTCACCCTTGGCATCAATAGCATTATCAGCAAATCCACGGACCGCAAAGCCACCAATGCCATCTATGGTCTCACCTATAGATAAGTCTTTTTTGGTCATACACACAACCTCAGCCTTGAGAAAAGGTGCAAATAGTGAAGATTCACGATCTAGAATTGCCCGATAGACAGTTATGGGTGCTTCGACTGAGGCCAAGTGAAATGGCCTGTAGAGCACAAAATATGGCCCCGGCCCCATAGATAGATAACTCATCTCATGAGCGATGTAGGGATTCTTATGGCGTACTACAACAAAAACTCCAGGGGCAATATCACCCGTGCAATAATCAACAACACCTGGACGGTCTAACACTCCACCATCTCTCTGCAGAGCGAACGTTTTCTGCAGAGTCTTTATTGAGGAAGATGGACCATACATCCCACGTTTTGATAATTCTAACCCCGTAGAGTTCGCCAAAGCCGCCATCTCAGTCATAGTTTTTGACCCATCGGTAAATGAACAGAGCATCTTAGGATTCATTTTTTTCTGCAGGGCAACTTCTCGGACCGAATCAGGATTACTCAGGGGCTCGAATGGGTTGTTCTTGCCTTTTCCTGCACAGATGATTTCAAAATTAAGGTCACGCGCATAATCAACAAGAACCTTCGCTTCAACTGGTTCATCGCCATGACATACGGCGTATACCACATCATTTTCTAATGCAATTTTGTGGAGTAAGGGCCCAATAGTTACATCCATTTCGACGTTGAGAGAAACTACATCTTTTTTGGCAAGAAGCGATGAGCGTGTCACTCGCGCTCCAATCTCGGGGACCCCAGTACCCTCTACTACGACATCAACTGGCAGAGTAGCAACGATCTCAGAATTAGACGTCCCAGTGCGTCTTCCCTCAAGAATGGCTTTGGAAAGAACATCAATTTCTTCACTGAAAACGATATCTTTAATGCCAAGGTCAGCATATACACTCTCGATTCTTTCGCGATTGATGTCAATAATTACAGATAGTGTGATGCCATCCATCTGGCCAAGTTGATTACCAAAACCGCGACCCATTTGGCCAGCTCCCACCAGAGCAACACGGGTGTTGCGGCCAAGTTTGTTGGCATGCATTCGAAGACGAGAGGAATAAGACATTAAGACTTTTTCTTATTTCGGTGAGATAACAAGTAAGCGGTCACCAACGTTTATTTGAGGCAGCAAAACCTTTTCGACATTGACATCCCCAGGTAACTCTGCCTCCATTTTCCCATTTGCTTTGAGATCTAAATGACCGAGATTTATCAGGTTTTCTTCAGCTACGGACCCAACAGCAAGCACATTGAACTGGTTTTCATTAATTTTCACTAAATCTCCCACTCTTGGAGCCCGCGTAGCAAGATCAGGCGAGTGAATAATGGAAAAATCATGAAGCTCCTTGGGAGAATTCTCACCAAACCAAACCAGTACCCCTTGTTCAGCAAATTCAGGTACCAAAGCACCAACAGCAGTCACTGTTGATGAGTAAACAATTTTTGACAATTGTCTACTTCGCCTTTACATCATCTGGCTTTACGCCTGAAACAAATAAATCTTCAGTAATAAACATGGCCAAAGGGCCTGCAGGACTCGTCGCGTGGATATCAACGGTCGGGACCTTTTTCATCGGATAAACACCAACACGGGCCGTACCACCGCAGTCAATAACCGCAACAGCAATTTGGTCGAAGGGAACACTACTCTTGAATCCATCAAAGGGTGTGCCCCCTGTTAACTCTGCAATTCGAGCAGCAACTGGGTGAATTCCTCCTCCAGTCACGGAGTAGATGTAGGGGCGACTATCTGTTGGAGTAATCGTTAAAGGCCCACCCCATCCTCCTCTTCCCGCAGAAATAACAACTGTCTTATAGCTTCCCATTGAATTCTCCCCTCACTTGACGTCTTGATAATATCTAAAAAAACGGTAAACCCCAAGATAAACCTAAAAATCTTGGGGGTTACTGTATTTACTGCTATTACTTACTGTATAAGCCGAAGCTTGCAAAGTAGGCGATAACTACCGAAATTGGACCGGTAACTAGACGGCTAAAGAGAACCGCAGGCACACCAACTTCAACTGTCTTTGGCTCAGCTTCTCCCAAGGCTAATCCCACAGGGATGAAGTCACAACCAACCTGTGGGTTAATTGCAAATAGGGCAGGAAGAGAGTACTGAGCGGGGATATTTCCCTTACCTATTTCGACTCCAAGAAGAGTTCCAACAATTTGCGCAATTACAGCACCTGGTCCAAGTAATGGAGAGATGAGTGGAATTGCACAGACGATTGAAATGAGCAACAAACCTCCCAGTGTTGAAGCAGAGCCCTTGAGGCCTTGAGCAATTAAATCTCCAACTCCAGTCGTTAGAATTAAACCAATAATGAAGGAGATAAAAGCCATAAATGGAATAACGTTTCTTATTACAGTGTCAACAGAGTCACGACCAGCCTGATAGAGAGTTCCTACTACTCCACCGACAGATCGTCCTACTTTGACGATCATATTGTTCATAGCACTCATTTTATTCACTCCTCTTCATCATTCGAGCAGTTATTATCTCTGTAACAATGCCACGGATGAAAATAACTACCAAACCAACAAGAAGGTATCTGACCGCAAGATCACCAAGACCCAAGCCAAGCGCTTGAATACCCGTTGCAATTCCCAGGTAAACGAAGAGTTCACCAGGGTTTGCGTGAGGGAAAATACCTAAAATTGGATGCACGAAAGAAACCGAAGAATCATAAAAAGCCGGTTTATAGCGCTCGGGTAAGAATCGTCCCATTGTGTATGCCATTGGATTTGTCAGCATAAATACGGATACGAATGGAAGAACCATGTAGCGAACCGGATACCATTGAAGTCCAGGTCGCGCCGCAGCCTTTCCAAGATTTTCGATTTTCTCTGCACCTATTAACCTCACAAGCGCGTTAACTGCTGTGAGTAAAACGATAAGGGTTGGCAGAATTCCTCCCATGAGACTGAGAAGAACTTCACCACCCTTATTGAAGACCTTGATGAAGTCCTCAGCTGCTGTTGCTAGAGTCCCAAGAAAACCCTCTGGCTTATCAACAGTTGCTTCTGCTGATAGAACTATCAGAGAATGTAAGTTCAAGACACACCTCCTAGGTGTTTTATTTCTAGTTGTACAACCATTTAATGACTATCAGAAGGTACTGCCTAGTCATTATTCTCCACCAACCCTAGCTCGCTTCATGTAATCAAGAATATACTGAGCACTGTTTTTAGCAGCCTCCTGTACTTTCTTTTTTTCACTTAGGCTGACTCGGTCTCCCGAGACTATTTCGTTGATAGAGAATCCTGTGTATGTTGTTAATTGCTTAGACCGGGCAAAAATGGTGAAACCACGCAGCACTCGGGCACCTTTGACAATTCCATTTTCATCTGCGGACAGAGCCACAAATGCCCTTCCACCTCGATATCGACGACCACCCATACCCACAGCCATATTGCCTTGTTTACGAAGTTCTCGTATATCATCTTGAAAAATTTTTGATTGCTTGTAAGCAAACCACAACTGAAACAGCCACATAACGGCAATCAATATGAATATTTTGCCCAGGTTGCTCATGCGCTTTTGATCACAGTTGGTAGTAAAGACTTAATTAGGGCTCTAGCACATGCTAAGTCAAGGATCAGTGAATCAGGTAACTCAGCTTGAGCTGCCCCAGTAATCACCCTAATATCTCCAATTCTGAATCGTGTGGATAACTGAGCAGATAAAGCATTGTGCTTATGAGATGGCGGGACCACCTTATTCTCCACACAGCCTGGTCCCTTTGCCTTTGAAAGCACGCTTGAGACATTGGAATACGAGGTGTTCAATTCAAGCCCACTTCACTCCGCGAGTAGCATTTCTCATAATGCATACGAGCAGCCCGGTGAGCCAAGGCCCTCTCACATTGCATTATCACTACTACGTCCCATCACTCGACTGGCTCAAAGTCTGCTCTTTGTCACCCCCAAAATCAAGAACAGCCACCCGTTATCAGGCAAATTCATAGAGCAAGTCGCTCTAGTTCGGGTAATTGCAGGCGTGCTTGAGACTTTGCCTGCTCTGCTGTCTCTGTATCAAGTGCAACATTACCGGCCTCTCTTAACTGAGCCAATGAGTGAGCGGTAAAGAATTGAACAACATTAGCAAGTGTTGGCACGCTGCAGGAGATGGAGGAAACGCCCAAACCGACTAAGACGCCAGCAAGCGCTGGATCAGATGCTGCTTCTCCACAGACCCCCACGGGACAATTATTTTTTTGTCCTGCTTTTGTCACTTGTTGGATTGCTCGCAAAAGCGCTGGTTGCCACGGGTCATTATAAGATGCCAAGGCTGAAGATTCGCGATCGGCTGCATGGATGTATTGGCCGAGATCATTGGTTCCTATTGAGACGAAGTCACATATCTTTGTTATCTCATTGGCATAGAAAACCATCGAAGGAACTTCAATCATTACACCAGCTTTTCTTAGTCCGTATCTTCGTGCCAATTCAACAAATTCTTTGGCTTCTGCAGGAAATGTAATCATAGGTGCCATCACCCAGACGTCAGCAGTTACTTTTTCTGCAGCTTCTGCTATTGCTTGGAGTTGATTGTGCAGAATCTCTTCATGCTCGACGCTAGTGCGATATCCTCGTACCCCCAAGGCGGGATTCGATTCCTTATTAAAGTTAATAAAGGCCAGAGGTTTATCTGCTCCAGCGTCTAGAGTTCGGATGATTACCCTCTTACCAGGAAAAGACGAGAGCAACTGAAAGTAGATTTCGCTCTGTTCCTCTATTGATGGAGCAACTTGTTTATTTAAATATAAAAGTTCGGTGCGCAGTAAACCAACCCCATCAGCACCAGCCTGTACGGCAGCAGAAGCCTCCTCTGCGCGAGCAATATTTGCATAAATAGGAATAACAGTGCCATCTGTTGTGGTGTAGCCCTTGGAGGTTCGAGATATCAAACCAGATTTTCGTGCCCTTGTGCGTTCAATTTGATTTGTGAGATGACTCTGTGTTAAGTCATCAGGATTAAAAATAACACGCCCACTTCTTGTGTCAACTGCAATAAGTGATCCAATGCTTTGAATTGCTTCATCGACAACTCCTCGACACGCGACAATAGCTGCAATGCCACGAGATCTTGCAATTATTGCTGCGTGACTCGTTGGTCCTCCAGCTGCAGTCACTATCGCTAGAATTTTTTCAGCTTTTAAATCGGAAGTATCAGCAGGAGAGAGATCCTGCGCAATCAAAATAGTTGGGAGCTCAAATTGTGGAATCTCAGGGTAGGGGACGTGTGCTAATTCGCATAGGATTCGATCACGAATATTTTCAAGATCGTTAACTCGCTCAGCTAGATAACTGTCTGAATTTGAAAGTGATTCTGCAAATACTTCCACTGATTTATATAGAGCGTAACTTGCAGTCCGCCCATCAGCAATAAAGATGGCCGCTTCCTCTGTAATCGCAGGATCTGTTGCAATTTCAGCAGTTGCTATGAGAATGTCTCGCACTTCGCCAGAACTGTTGGTTGCGCGTTTTTCCAAGTCTGCTCCTACTCGCTTTACAGCGATATCTAAATTATTTATCTCCTGTTCCTGGCTAAATTGAGAGGGGAGTGAATCTGGAACGGGAATACTCTTTTGGAAGAGAAAAAAGGGACCCAGGGCTGATCCGGAACTAGCAGTGATGCCAGTAAGAGTTTTCACTATTCGTCCCCCGGTTCGACACTATAAGTTAGAGATGAGGGCGTCTAGGAGCAGAGCGCCATCATAAAAATCGCAAAGATTTAGGTTTATTGATATCGATATTGTTTTAGTGTTCTGTTTATTAGACCCGACAATAACAGAGGTCATTTGATTCGGGAAAAGAAGGGGACTAGAAGAGCCCATTTGATAAGAGGTCAAGTCAAATACTGTCGTCGTCGCCCCTGAAAGCATTTCAATCGGCACCTTCCCATTTTTTGCGGCTTTAGATGTCGCCGTCACTAAAATTCGTAGCTGGTCAAGTTGGACCATATCTGGATTCTTAAAAACTGGTAGTGCACTTCCATACTTGGATTCAACAATCAACGCTACTCCGACACATTCGGTTGCAGATAAATCTGAACGACTTCGCAAGACTTTTGCCCAGGCAGAAATAAGTTGGGCTTGGTCAAATACCTTATGACTATCATGATGAAATGATGTCTGCGGAATTGCACGAGTTGCCATAATCCAACTAGCTACTAGAGCCCTGTTAGCCTCTCTCCTTTTTGTAATCGCTGGGTCAATCTGCGCTAGGCTCAAATCTGCCATCATAATCGTGTTGCTTGGTCCCGTTGGATTTATAGTTCGGAGATCTATTCCACGACTTGCCGCTTCCACTCTGACCTTAGGCACGGACCTAATAGACTTTCCCCACTCGTCAGAGTTGTTTCGGGGCATTGGTGAATCGGTCGGAACTGGTGATTCTTCATTGCTCAAACCTGCCACAATTTTTTCATCCACATTAAATTCAAAAGACATGATTTCAACATCAGTGAGCATCATCAGCACTGGCTTCCCAATTTCAACCATATCACCGGGATTAACTAGCAAAGACTCGATTACTCCATCAGCTGGCGCGTCAACTTCCATGTCGATTTTATCTGTCATCACTTCAAATAAAATATCACCAGTCTTTATGTGATCTCCAACTTTGACATGGAAGTGTAGAAGTTCTCCAGTTTCCATAGTCATACTCATCTTTGGCATGACAACTTGGTGTTTGAATTTCATTTCCAAGTCCCGATAAGTTCTCGAGCTGCATCCTCAATGTCATGGATTTGCGGGACAGCTTTCTTTTCTAGTTGAGGCGCATAGGGAATGGGAATATTCATGCCAGCAAGGCGCTTGATTGGCGCGATCAAGGAACCAAAGGAGGGCGAGCCCACCATTTGTGCAATGACCTCATTGATAAATCCAGCGTGCGCTGGACCCTCTTGAACAACCATTAGTCGTCCGGTCTGATCAACAGATTCGTAAATGGGTTGCATATCAAGTGGGGAGATTGTGCGCGGGTCAATCAATGAAACAGACATTCCCTCTGTAGATAATTTTTCAGCAGCCTCAAATGCTCTATTCACCATGATTCCTGTAGCAACGATAGTAAGGTCTTTCCCCACTCGAACAACTTTGGAAACTCCGAGAGGAATCCTAAAGTTTTCTTCAGGTACAGGTTCTCGTCCAGCAGACTTGTAGAGCAACTTATGTTCTAAGAAAATTACAGGGTTTGGATCGTCGATTGATGACAGCAACAGCCCTTTTGCATCGAGTGAGTTTGAAGGTATAACAACCTTCAAGCCAGGTACAGATGCAAACCAAGTTTCAAGATTTTGAGAATGTTGTGCTGCCGCACCAGTGCCAGATCCTTGAGGAGTTCTTAACACCATAGGCACGTGTAGTGCACCCCCGAGCATGAAGTGTATTTTTGCTGCCTGATTAGCGATCTGATCCATCGCCTGAGCGGTGAAGTCTGAAAATTGAATCTCGACAATAGGCCGCATTCCAGCGAGTGCGGCTCCAACTGCTGCACCTACTATCCCTAACTCAGAAATTGGGGTATCAATAACACGATCTTGGCCATAACGATGGAACATATCTCCAGAAACTCCAAAAGCTCCACCGTATATTCCGACATCTTCGCCCATTAAAAAAACCTCTGGCCTCTCATCAAAGGCCGCGCTCATTGCTTCGCGGACGGCCTCGGCCATAGTCAGCATTCGCTCTTTCATGTTTAGTACACCTTAAAAACTGCATCCAGTAGTCCAGCCGCATCTGCTGGTTTAGCCTTCACGGCTTCGTTCACCGCAGTAACGATGGCGTTAGTTGCAGCCTCGGCAATCTCATCACATTCGACTTGAGTCAACAATTTAGATTCCAGTACTCGTTGAATAAATTTCGGAATAGGGTCAAGAAGGCGCCAACTGTCTATTTCCTCTTTTGTGCGATACAAATTTTTATCAGAGCGGGAATGACCTTTCCAGCGATAGGTCTCAGCGACTATGAGGGTTGGGCCATCGCCATTTCTGGCACGGTCCACTGCCATCTGAGCAGACTCATAAACCTCAGATACATCATTGCCGTTCACGTTTGCTGCAGGGATTCCATAGCCCTTGGCACGCTCTGACAAGTTATCAATTGCAAAAGCCTTTTCTGTAGATGATGACATCCCATATTTATTGTTTTCACAGAATAAGACCAGAGGTAATTTCCAGACAGCTGCCAAGTTTGCGGCTTCGTGAAAGGCCCCTTCATTCATGGCGCCATCGCCAAAAAATGAAACAACGACATTCCCTTTCTTCATCATTTTTGAAGCTAAGGCTGCTCCCGCGGCGATAGGAATTCCTCCGCCGACGACCCCATTAGCCCCCAGATTTCCCGTTTCCACATCGGCTATATGCATCGAGCCTCCACGGCCTCCGCAATAGCCAATCTCTTTTCCAAGGAGCTCAGCAATCATGCGCGTGAGATCAGCGCCCTTGGCGATGCAATGTCCATGTCCACGATGGGTCGATGTGATTAAATCCTGAATAGTCAGCGCCATGCACATTCCGGTGGGAGATGCCTCCTGCCCGATTGATAAGTGCATCGTGCCATGCATCATTCCTCGACCAAACAAATCTTCAACCGCCTCCTCGAATTTTCGAATTCGCCACATATACAAAAGTGCATGGCCGGCAGCAGCCCGAGAAGAGAGAGGATGACCCGTTATGAGAGGAAGCTGACCCATAAACCTACTTTCACAAGTGTCAAGTTTCTGAAAAGACATCGTTATTAAACACTATTTGTGGCACGATAGCATAGCGCCTATGAAGGAGTTTCGCTCCCGGGTTACTGCAACCGTTGGCCTGCATGCCAGACCTGCAGCCCTCTTTGCCTCAACAGCGAAGAGCTCCGGAGACAAGGTTCGCCTCGCGAAAATCGTAGATGAACAAGCTACAGCATTTGTTGATGGCGCAAGCGTGTTACGGGTTATGACCTTAGGGGTTGCTTGTGGAGATGAAGTTATTGTGACAGTCGATGGAGGAAGTGAAGATGCCACTATCACTAAACTTCGCGAAATTATTGAGAGTGACATTCATTGAGTTCAAATATTCGGACAGGCCTCGGAGTCGATGCCCATGTATTTGGTGTAGATCGTCCTCTTTGGCTGGCTGGCTTACTTTGGCCAAATTTTGAGGGTCTAGATGGCCATTCCGATGGCGACGTCGCGGCTCATGCGATTTGTGATTCACTTTTCGCTGCCACTGGACTTGGTGATATTGGCAGCAATTTTGGCACTGATCGTCCTGAGTATCTTGGTGCCAGTGGCTTGCAATTGCTAAGAGAGACCTTTTCAATTATCTCAGCAGCGGATTATTTGATTTCAAATGTCACAGTTCAAATTATTTGTGAGTATCCAAAAATCGCAGTTCGTCGTAAGGAGGCGATGACCCTAATTTCTTCTGCTTTAGGTGGTGCCCATGTTTCAATAACCGCTACCAGCACTGATGGCATGGGGCTTACTGGCGAGGGAAAGGGAATTGCTGCAATTTCCTCTGCATTAGTCTACAAGCGGTAGTCTGATGGCGTGGATTCCTTGTCCTTATACGACACTCGGCTGCGAGAGATTAAACAACTAAGACCCTTAAAACCTGGTGAGATTTCGATTTATCTATGTGGAGCAACGGTTCAGGCGTCTCCTCATGTTGGCCATGTTAGAAGTGGAATTAACTTTGATATTTTGCGTCGTTGGTTGATTGCCTCTGGCTATAACGTGACATTTATCAGAAATGTTACAGATATCGATGACAAGATAATTCATAACGCGGGCCATGAAAATATGCCTTGGTGGGCACTTGCCATTAAGTATGAGCGCTCATTTAGCGATGCCTATCGAGCTCTAAATGTGATGGCACCAACTTATGAACCAAGGGCAACTGGCCATATCACTCAGATGATTGAGCTAATTGAAAAGTTGATTGCCAATGGATCTGCCTACGCTCCAGGAAATGGCGATGTCTATCTTGAGGTTCGCAAGTTAAAGTCTTATCTAACCCTTTCAAATCAGAAGCTCGATGATTTATTAGTTGCTAATGATGGTGAAGAGAAGTTAAAGCGTGATCCAAGAGATTTTGCGCTCTGGAAAGGTGCAAAAGAAGGAGAGCCATATTGGCCAACACCTTGGGGTAATGGCAGACCAGGTTGGCATATCGAGTGCTCTGCAATGGCTCATGCTTATCTAGGACAGGTCTTTGATATTCATGGCGGCGGTCTTGATTTAATTTTTCCACATCATGAAAATGAGATAGCGCAATCTGAGGCAGCAGGATATGAATTTGCTCGCCTATGGATGCATAACTCCTGGGTGACAACATCTGGCGAGAAGATGAGTAAATCTCTTGGAAACTCACTAAAAGTTGATGAAGTGTTAAAGAGAGTTAGAGGCATCGAACTTCGTTGGTATCTATCTAGCGCTCATTATCGCTCGATGCTTGAATTCTCATTTGAAGCACTTGATGAAGCAGTAGTTTCCTTTAAACGAATAGAGAATTTCTTAAATAGGGCTAAAGAGATACTAGGAAGCACGCCAGAGATAGAGATAAGCCAAGAGTTAAGTGATGCGCTAAACGATGATCTAGCAGTTCCTCAAGTATTGGCGCAGATTTCAGAGTGGCTAAAGCTTGGAAATAGCGCACTTAGCGCCTCTGATAAAGCTCAAGTAGCAAAGTATGCAAGCTATATCAGGGCTGCTTTATCAATTATTGGCACCGACCCCTTTGATTCCGCCTATTCCAGCTCATCTAGCGCTGATTTAACTGGCGCAGTGGATGGACTTATTTCATTACTATTGGAGCAGAGAAGTGCGGCAAGAGCTAGAAAAGATTTTGCTGCAGCAGATCAGATCCGTGATCAAATAATCGCAATGGGGATCTCCATTGAAGACCGAGCAGATGGCGTGAGATGGAGTATCAATGGCTAAGCCTGATCGTAAACCACCAAAGAAATCAACAAGATCGCTTAGAGGCAAAGGACCAACTCCAAAAGCTGAAGACCGCCCCTACCATAAGAAATATAGGTCAAAGGAATATTCAGCAAGAAAACGCACTGAGAGAAAACGAATTGATTCTAAGCGCGGTCCTAAAGGTGATAAGAAATTTGCGCAGCGGCGCGACTTTCGGCGCAATGAACGTGAACATGTAGATACTGTTGCTGGAAGAAATGCCGTTCTTGAAGCGCTTCGCGCTGGCATCCCAGCGAAAGAGCTCATCTTGGCAGTTGGCGTTGATGTTGATGAAAGACTAA
>SXGQ01474664.1_pt1 | contig 13606 bp, 10 predicted proteins | sample 3178371 | NCBI WGS metagenome assembly SXGQ01 (sample SAMN11356859, study PRJNA531348) | freshwater metagenome | isolation source: freshwater sample F1-20 | place: China: Fuxian Lake, Yuxi | collected 2017-12-25
GCGGCTTCGGTCACTTGTCGAACCTTTCGAGGGTGACGGCGCGGGCTGGGAGACGACGCTCAAAGAACGTTTCGGCATCCATGACCTTGCCGTCGCCGATATTTAGGGCGAGGTCCTTGGCTGCCTGTTTGATGTCGAGCAAGACGCGGCGGTTGTCTCCGGGAAACGCGGGGTCGTCGGACCGGTGCCCGTCGACCGCACGTGCTAGAAGGACTGCGCGAAGGTAGGGGGCTGCTTCGTCAGGGACTTGGACACCGGCGACCGGCAGTGAGGGGTCGTGTCGCCATTGCGCAAGGTCGTCGACGGTCGTGTTGCGAATATCCATCGGAAGCGCTCCGGCCAAGTAGAGGGCAACGGTCGCGGCTCGGGTCGGCTCACGATAAGCCCGAAGTCGGAGGTACTCGTTGGGGTCCACCGTGGCGGGCGGGAACCGGATGAGCCCGGTCTGGATGGCCTTGTCGTCCAGGTCTAGGAACCAGCCGTGGACGTGGAACGCCGCTTGCACCGCGCGTTTCACGACTTCAACCCGGTCGAAGCGGACGTGTTCGTCGATAAGGACGCGAAGACAGTCAACCGCTGAGTCGGACGTCATCTCGTGGCCCGAGCCGCCGAGTGTCTCGAACCATTTGGTCACTCGCACGTAGGTGTCGACGTACAGGCCGTGCACGTCCTTGTATGTCCGGTTCGTGAGGTTGCGGCGGCAGGCGGCGAGGAAGGTCCAGTACGGCTCGTCGGGAAGGGGCCATAACGCGAGCATTTCTGGCAGAGATCCTGCTTCGGCTGCGCTTGTCGCGACCGATGCAGGTTCGGACGATTCCGGGAGGTCAGGCCACGGCACGACTGTAGGCGCGTGAGCCTTGAGGGATTGCACCATGCGGTCGCCGTATCCGTAGTCGACGGCAAGGAGCAAAGCGGTGGGCGTGGGGGCACACATGTCGATGAGTTCGGCCAGGATGTCCGCGTTGGTGCGCTGGCATGCGGTGAGGATGAGCAATTCGGTGCGGTGTGCGGTCAACCACTGCGGAACTAGCCCCACCTCGTTCGATGAGTGGCGGGACTTGCCACGCACGTCACCGGTCTTCCCGAGGGCCTGAATCACTTCATAGGCGAGCCCGGTCTCGTCTCGAAGACCAGTTGAAGGAGGAAACACGACGGTAGAGAGGTCGACGCGGTCATGGAGTGCCCCGAGGACGGTAGCCGGGACGCCTTCTGGGGCTTCGGCGACCATCACAGGGAAGGCGGGTCGACGATGCCGCAGGCGGGTGACGCCAGGGACGCCGTCGGGCGGAGACTCGCGACGGGAGCCCGCCTGCGGTCTCCGCTGAGCCTGCTTGTTGGGCTGCCCTGTCATCGGTGCTGCCCCTTGGATGGCGTTGAGGCGACGACCTGGGCCATGAGCGAATATGCCTTACGCGCTTCCTGCGACGAGATGGGCGAGGTCAGTGTTGCTTCGCCACGCAGGTACGCGACGGTGTCGAAGAACTGCACCCAGTTCCGTACTTGCCCGAGAAACCTCGGGTTGTACTCATTCAGCAGTTGCGGGTCGGTCCCTGCGATGCCGGGTGCAAGTTGCTCGATGAACTCGACGAGGCCCTCCGAGCCGAGTCGGTCCACCGAGATGGCCAGCGCTGAACGTGACACCAGTTCGGGGATGGCAGCCCCGAGATGCTTCACCAGATTGTTCCCGACGAACACCATTGAAACGCCCTTTCGGGTGTCGTTGTGGACTCGGTTCCAGAGGGCGAGCAGGGTCTCCAGCGACGGGGTCCTTAGCCGATGGGCGTCGTCAGCAATGATGAGGACTGGACGGTCCTTGAGGTGCTCGGTGAGGTCCTCGCGCAACTGCGCAGCAGTGACCCGCTTCCGAAGGTCTTCTCCTGTAAGCGCGCGGTAGATGATGGCCAACGCGTCACGCGGGCTCGTGACGCCGAACATGTTGACGTAAATGGCGTCAACGGTCGGCTGCGCCCTAGCCGCTTCGACCACGGCCGTGGTCTTACCCACGCCGAACTCACCGTCAACCAGAGTGATGTGCCCAGTCCGCACCGCGTGATTCACGGCCAATTGCACCAACTTCGCGGACCTCGTCTGAACGTAGTTCGTCGGTGGCAGCGGGATGCTCGACCCGAGCCCTCCCGCCTGCCACCAGGTGTTGGCGTCCTTGGACCGCACGGTTTGACCGAGTTCTGAGACGGTGCCGGTCGGATTATTGAACGTTGGCTTCTTCCTTCCGACGGGGTAGGCAGCAGCCTGTCCGTTCGGACTCCGTGTCGCGGTCCGGTTCGCTGCCTCGCGTGTTGCTTTCGTCGCTGTCATGGGATGCACCTTCTTGTTTCGTGGGATGGGGTTTACATGAACGGGAGGTCGACAAGTTCGCCGGTGTCCCTGTCGTAGATGAAGTTGGTGTCGGAGTCGATGAACGTGGTTGGCACGCCCTCTTCTCCTGCCCAGCGCCCGTTCAGAACGTCGATTTCTGTCTCGGAGAACGCAGGACCGGCGTCAGAGTCGAAGACGGTGTAGTTCAGGTCCGGAACCTCGATGAGGTCCTTCTCTGCAACACCCCTCGCGATCTGCGCTTCGCGTTCTTGGATGGCACGTTCTCGGTCGGCCGAACGCATAAGCGCCCGCATCTCGCGCACCTGCGCTCGTCGCATCGACAACACGCCGTACCTGTGGTTCGCGGGTTCCACGCCGCCCCGGTACGCCTTCCCCAAGAGGGCTCCGTCCTGCATCAGGTACACGAAGGAGTGGTCGTGGTTGTGATAGGCGAGGGTGATGTTTCGGTGTCCGTCGTGCTTGAGACGCGCAAGGTCAGCGGACTGGTACCTGCCACCGCGCGCTTCGACGCCGTAGTGCTGGACGGTGCGAGGCACGCGCGTCATCAGCCCAGCCACGAGTTGGTCGTCCGATGCTCGGCCAGGCTGGTACGTGCCGAGCGATTCGGTCCACAGTTCGATGGGGGTAACGCCGCCGAGGCTCTTCCTTGCGGCGTTATTGAAGTCGCCGAGGAACTCACCGAGGTTGTCGTCGAGGTCTCGAAAGGTGATGAGGGCCGTGTCCGGGACGCCGGTCTTCATTGCGCGGCGCGAGTGTTCATCCGCACCACCCTTGTAGAAGCCGGGAACGGTGGGTGCCCAGACCTTGTCGATGGTGCCGTTGAGCCGCTCTGTACGTCCGTTCTCCCAACTGGAGTACGGGTTGGTGAACTGCCGCTCGACATCGAGGTCCAACAGGTGGGCGTTAAGTGCGTGCGAGATGAAGTCCGCGCCCCGGTCTGACCTGACGTGCTGCGGCTTGCCGCCGATGAACTGCCCCTCCGGGGTAGTCCATCCCTTCACGGCGTCGGTGAAGACGTCGAGGATTGTCGCGGTGTTCGGGGTTGTCAGAGACAACCGATACGACAGTACGACGCGGGAGTAGAGGTCGATACAGGTCGTGAGCCATACCCAGACTGGCTTGTAGCCCCGGTCTGGGATGACGCGAATGGGTAGGAAGGTGTGGTCCATGCCGTAGGCGTAACCAGCGAATGGAATATGGTCTTGGTTGAACATTTGCTGCGCGACCATGCCCCGATAGCCCTCGCGCGCGGCGGCCCTGAGCGTCGGGTCCCATTCGTTCACCACGCGTTGGAAGGTCCGAAGGCTCATGCCGTTCAAGTCCTTGTCGGTGTCGAGCAGGTCGTACGCCAGCGCAGCGTTCCCATTCGCGTGGAAGTAGGCAGTCTTGGCCCTCCACATGTCGGGCACACCGATGCGAGGACGCGGGTCCATCACGGGAATCTCCTTGGTGCGGAGGAAGTCACGCACAAGGCACCGCACGTGCCCCGAGGACATCGAGAGTCGACTCGTGGCTTCATCCATGACGGACTGGGGGATGCGGCCGAGTCGCTTCTTAACGAGGGCGAGTTCCACGATGGTGCGCGCCCGTTCGTCAACCATGCGGACATAAGCGCCCGCAGGAGCGGTGTTGTCGAGCGGGTCGCTGTCGACACTCCTGACATCAGGCCCTGTCGCCGGGGTTTCTGCAGGCGTTGGAGTCCTCGTAGGGACGGCGTCAAGGGTGCCGCCGATACCGGTGATGCCGACACCAACCTTGCCATCGGCTCGGATAGTCAGCGCGCGGCTGGTGCGAACAGCCGACCGCGCTTCGACTGCACGGGCGGTTGCCTCGTTCATGAGTCGCAAGCGTTCGGCTGAGGAGACCTTCGAAGCGATTAGGCGTCGGTCGCGACCGGGAGTTCGGAGTCGTTCGCGGCTGGTGTGGCGGCGTGTATTGACGACGACCTTGTCCGTGGAGGGGTGATTCGAATAGACGACTGGCATCGCCCCGGGAAGGTGCCCTTCCTCGGTCATAGGGGTGAGCGTTTCGCTGGTCTGAGCACTCATGCGGCACCACCCTCGGACTCATCCCGTCGCCGGAGCGGTTCGTCAGGAGTTGGGTTCAAGGCGACTCGCTCTCCGGCTGCGGTCACCATCGAGATGAGGTGCAGGGAGCCGAATGGAACGACACGTACGCCGAGGAACTGGTCGGAGAACTCTTGGTCGCCGCCGTTGGCTTGACGCTTCGCCTGCTCGAAAACCTCTTCCGACAGACCTGTAAGCGCACCCTTGTGCGTTTTAAGTTCGTCGAAGAACATCTCTCCCGTCGCTGGGTTAGTCCATGCCAAGTCGGTGCGGCCGAAGCCGGTTTGGAACTCGGCCTGAAGAACTCGCCACGGTGCGCTGGGGGCGAGCCGACGAAGGTACGTGCACACGTGGCCAGCAGCGGTCTGCTGGAGGGTGCGGCGTCGATTCACATTCGTGCCATTCACCAAGCCGCCCGTGACATCAAGCACGTATTCGGCAACCCTGTCGGCTGGAATCGTGCCGAGCGCTGGGGCAACGATGGCCAATGCTGCGTGGGTGAGCAGGCCGACGTCCTGCGGCCGGTAACCCGACAAGGTCTTCGGTAGAGCGATTCCGGGCACGAGGACTCCTAGCGCAGATGTGCCTCGACGGACTCGTGTCGAGGAGTGGTTGGGGGACGGCGTGGTGGCGCTTCGCGTACGACGCGGGAACGGGATGGGAGCGTTCTTGTCGGCGGGGGTGCGTGCTGGTCGCGCACCTTGGCTGCTGCCGGTCGAGCCGGTCTGGAAGATGTTGGTCACGCATTTGGGTATCGGTCGACCGACACGTCCGACGCCGGGCCGTACCTACACCGCACATATATGTCACGCGAACTCACGCTAACAAGTGCTACACAACGGCGACAGAGGTTGCGCCAAATTTGGACAGCCTCCCCGGTTTTGTCGTCCGGAATCCGAACTCCCCCATCGCGACACGTTCGGCGGCGCGCCGCTACCGGTCACCTAGCCGCCGCAGTCAGCGCGGGCGGCCAGCAGCACGACGGCAATGGCCCCTGAGCGCCGGAACGCTCACCTAGGCGCAATCAATAGAACTTATATGTTCTCGTCTATCAAACGCCTGCCGCCAAATATGAGCGCGTGCCTCAAGTTAAGACCGGTTCTCACCGGCCCCTGCCCGACCCCCTCGCTGCGGCCTTGGGGACGACGGTCAAGCACCGACGCGACCTCGCCCGGCTCACCCAAGAGGAAGTAGCGGCACGGGCGGCCGTGTCGGTTCAGGTCGTCCGGCGACTCGAAGCGGGCACTGGGAACCCAACCCTCGGCACGCTTCACGCACTCTCTCAAGCCCTCGACACAAACATCGGGTCTCTTGTCGCCGAGGCCGGGCTCTGATGGCTGTACGCGAACTTCACATCGGTGAATACCCGGGCGAGCCTGTCGGTGGCTTCTACCGGACGCGCATCGAAGCAATGGAACGGCACGTCCACACCCAGTCCGGCCGAGGAATCGACGCGCGTGTCGATGGGCCAGGGGCAGGGGCCATCTGCCCGTCCGGCGGTTACAAGGACGACGTAGACCACGGGGACTGGATGCTCTACACCGGTCAAGGCGGCCGCGACATGGAGACCGGCCATCAGATAGCCGACCAATCCCTTGATGCTCGTGACAACGCGGCATTGGTGAAGTCCTGCAAGAAGGACCTGCCTGTCCGAGTGCTTCGGGGGTCTAGCAAGGAGGGCTACACCTACGACGGTCTTTACTGGGTGGACGATTACTGGACCGAACGCGGCCGCGACGGCTTCATCGTTTGCCAGTTCCTCGTGGTTCAACTCACTCCGGAAGAAGCGCTGCCGTGGGTGCACATGGCGGACTACCCGGGCCAAGACCTCCCGACGGTGGCGTCATTCCCCATCGCTGACCGAGACCCTCGCAGGCCACCGATTGGACGCGGCTACCGAATCCATCGACTCCTCGACCCCGTCCGGCACGACGAGCCCTCATCCACCGGCGGGACGCCGGAAGACATCGACCTGGAACTCGACTACGACGTCGACACTGATTCAGAAGACCCATCCTCGGCCCCACCAGGTGCGACGGGCGTCGATATAGAGATGCCCGTTGGGAACGAAATCCCCGACACCGTTCAGTCAACCGTGTACCGCAAGCAGCGAGACAGCAAGGTCACGAAAGCCGTCAAAGCGCTCTACGACGACCGGTGTCAGGTCTGTGACACACGCGTTGAACTTTCCAAGGGCGCGTACAGCGAAGGCGCTCACGTCCGGCCCATCGGAGCACCGCACAATGGACCCGACAAGGTCACGAACATGCTGTGCCTCTGCCCGAATCACCACGTCATGTTTGACGGTGGCGGGCTGTACATCACTAACAATTACTTCGTGTACGACTGCGACGGCAGACCAGTAGGACCACTTACTGTCGACGTGCGCAATCATCTTCTCAGCCTCGCGCATCTGACCTACCACCGCTCGCTGCACGGCCTCGGCGCATGACTTCTCTCCCGTAGCAGGAGGCAAGCCACGCTGGGACGCTTTCTTCAGGGTTGCCAAGTGGTGGAGCGACGAGCAACTTCATAGATGGCGTCGACGGTTTCAGGCGTGAGGATGTCGCCGTGGCGCAGGACCCACCTGACGAGGTTGTTTCGCCAGGTGACGTGAACGCCGTCGGGTTGGGCTTTGATGGCCACGTCGGCAGCGTTGACTGTGACTATGAGTCCCTGCACGTAGACCGGGAATCCGCAGGCGGTGGTGAGGAGTTTCGCGGCTCGTCCGGCCTCGTATCGGCTGTTTCGTATGTAGGACTGGCGGTGTCCGTCGACCAGAAAAGTGTCGCCACCCACCCAGATTTTCGCGCCGGGATGATTCTTGGTGTTGACGGTGAAAATTCCGCCGGGACCTATGAGGATGTGATCGATGTCAGAGCCTCGGTCGCCGACGGGGATGGCATGAAGAGACCGCCAGCGCGCGTCCTTCTTCTGCAACTTGGCAAGTTGGGCGGCCACCTTCTCCTCGCCGTCTGCGCCGATGCGCCATGCACGTTCGTCGGTGTGTACACCCAGGACGCGAGCAAGCACGGTTCTCACTGGCGCGGCTTCTCGCGCGGCTACTGCTTGCTCGCGGCTCTCAGCCCCAGGCTCATTGGTCGCGAGGTCTAGCCATGGCCGGGCGACCGGCATCCCGGCGGGCACCGCGCGGGCTTGAGAGCCGGTGGCCGATGTCGGCGCAGAAGTCTCCGCAACTGGTGAGGCCACGGGCGGATTTCTTGGTTTCTGGGAGCCCGCCGATGGGACCGGCCCGACGGGAGCGTCCTGTCCCCCCTTCCAGTTCTCGACCGCTTGAAGTAGTGCACTCAGGTTCTCGGGGGACTCGGGATGCGCCTCCCCGGTTAGCACGTCCCAGAAACCCACCTTCACTCCGTCAGGCGTGCTTACATAAAGGCGGTCCTTGCCGTACCGCTTCCATCGGTCCACCACGAGGTTCTTGTCGCTCACAACCAAATGATCGGCGGAACGGACTGACTCTTGCAGGGGTTCCGTGCATCTCGTCGATGCCGGATCGGACCCCTTAGGAGCCCAAGAAGTCGACGCTCACAACGTGCCGACACCAACGTGGCGGGCTTGTCGGCGTAACTGCACCACCTGCCGGTCGGGTCATCTGGCCCCGGTCCAACAAGGTGGTAGTGCGCCCGGGATATGCACCACGGCACGTGGCCCGAGCCGCCTACCTCGACGACTCGGACCACAGGGCTACGCAGTTCGCCTGATCACCGCGCACCGGGCAACCCGCTGTCAGTATGGATCGCACGACCGACCGTGGGAAAGGGCTGCTGTCCTCGTCCGGCGCGCGGCTGGCGAACTGGCATCCCGGCAACGCAACCTCGATGCGTGCCCCTCGCGCACCGGGTGCCGGTCGCACGCCGTGAGGGCTCAGATGATGACTTCTTCGATGACGCCCTGTGGCGCTGAAGGTCGAATCCTCATGACCGGTACGTAGCGGGCGCGGTAGTCGTCGCCAGCGTCCGGGTCGGAGTCGTCCCATTCGTAGGCGGTGATGCGAAGGGTGTTGAGGAGTCGACCGACAAGCACGGCCATCGGGTAGGGACAGCGAAGGAGCAGGTGGACCTGTGCGTTGCCGTTGCTGTTGGCGAGGTTTCGGACTCGGTGTGCGACCTCTGCCGAGAGGCGGTCTGCGTCGTCGGCGTTGATGCGCCCTTCGGCTCTGAGAGTGAGGTGTTCCCAAGCGGACATGGACGCCCTGTTCTCGTCGAGGAACCGGTCGAAGGCGTCATCACTCCTTTCAGGCAGCAAGTCGACGTAGACGGCGACGAACGGTCGGCCCGTGCGTACCGCCTTGTCGTTGGTGTCGCTTCCAGTCACGTTGAGGAGGGGTCGGTTGGCGTCAAGTTGTCCAGTGCGACCGACCCACGTCCCGCCGAACTGGTCGACAACTTCCATCGTTCCGATGCGGGTTGATGGGACCGCTGCGCCAAGTGCCAAGGCGACTGTGAGGTGCGCTCCGCCATGCACGCGGACGCTCGTTGCTCCGGCTCGCGTCACGGTGTCTGGCAAGTAGACGATGGTGTCTTGGAGGTCTCGGAGGCCGTTGGAGTCTGGCAGTTTCTCGTGGCTTGAGGGGCGAACTCTCAATTCGAGTTGATGCCCGGTTCGGTCGCGAACTTGAGGGACGTTTCGGGTCTGGATACTGAGGTCGAGACGGTGTCCATTGGCGATGACGGTGTCGCGCTGGTAGTCGATTCGATGCCCGAGCAGTTTCTTGACGAGCGTTAGCAGGCCGTCGCGGTCCGTCGGTTGCTGGTCCGTTCCGCTGAGGGTCTCTGGCGCAAGAGCGAGAACGTTGTCTGGCGCGTTGTAGTCGAGTTTGCCGGGTGCGCGTTCGAGGTTGTTAGCGATGCCGAGGGCGAATGCTGGGTGGTTCTGGTGCAGTCTTAGGAGCCGAGGCGCTTCGACGGTGCGGACAACGGTGCTGTTCGCGACCTCAGCAGTAATGACGAAGACACCGCCTGCGAGTCCGTCGTCAATGGCTTGTTGGAGCCGTTCGGTGGTATCGCCGGGCGGGAGGTCGTCTCGGTCGCGCCAAACGGGGATGCCTGCCGCTCGCAGAAGCCATGCGAGTTCGGCTGTGATGTCGCTGCCGTCGCTTTGGCGATAGGAGATGAAGACCGGGTCGGCGGCGTCGACGGTAGTCGGGTCAGGCGTCGTCATGGTTTTCCTATCGGCCAAAGGTCAGGTCACGCTTGATGGGCGTGTGGTCGGCGCTTGGGGCGGCAGATTGCCCATTAGGCGAATCTCACACGACCGCACGGTGACCGACACCATCCGTCGGGCGTCGATGAGGCGTCCTCCGGAAGTGTTGCGGATGACGACCATCGTGGGGTTGGGACGCGTGGGATGAATGAAAGAGTGGCGCGCGAGGGTGGCGAGGTCGGTGGGGCTGGGTCCGGAGTTGTTGGGGTGGGTATGCCAGTCGCCGAGGTAGCCGACCCGACCGTCGGCGAGACGTGCCGCTCGCACGGCGGGCTGGGTGCTTCCACCGGGAAGTCTGTAGTGACGACGCCCTCGGTCGTCGGATTCAATCTCGATGGCAACCGTGACCCAAGGGTTCCCGTCGTCGAGGTCGACGCCCACGAGGATGCCGCCAGTTTCGTTGGGGTGCGCACGGCGGGCTGCCGCCACCATGGTGTTTCGGGCGGACTCCGAAAGTGCGAGGACGGGAGTTGGGCGCGACGGCACTAGTGGGCTCCGCGAAGTGGGACGTCGAGAGTGCCCGTCTTGTCGAAAGGAGCATCCGTCGGTTGGAACACGATGATGCGTTCGTCGCTGCGGTTGCAGCGGCCCGTGAGGTAGTCCACGGAGGCGTGCACGATGTCGGCGGCGGTTGCGGTGACTGTGACGGGAGAGGCGTTGTTGATGGGTGCCAGACAGCCAAGTTCTAGGAACCCGTGGTCGGGTGCGGTCGGGTCTTCCGCAGGCAGGTCTAAGTAGGTCCGGTCAAGGGAACGAGCGGCGATGGGTGTGTCCCCTTCGACCTGCCGCCGGACTCGGGCGATGGCACCTTGGTGGAAGAGGGCTCCGGTGATGAGGGGCACGGAGTGCTGATGGCAGACGTGCGCGAGTGCTGCTGTAAGTGAGAACAGCCCGGTGCAGTCCACAACGAGGTCGACGTCCTTGACCTGTTCAGCGAGTGAAGACTGTGCATGCACCAAGTCGCTGAATGCGCTGACCTGCGTCCATGGAGCGTGGTCTTCGATGACACCGGCGACGCCTACTGTCTTGAGATAGCCGACGTACAGGTCGGGGCAGACGTGGCGTACGAGGTTGCCGGTGGCGAGGTAGTCACTGTCGTGTAGCCGGAGCGTTCCGACGCCGCTGGCCGCAAGTCCGACGGCGACGTGTCCTCCGATGGATCCGGCTCCCGCGATGAGCACGGTCTTCTCGGCGAGCAGTGTTGTGTCGGGTCCAGCGCGGCGCTTGCGGGCGGCAGTGTCGTTGGGGGTTGCCCGGATGGCGTGCGATGCGAGCGAATCCCCTTGACTGCTGAAGCCGATGACGACGGCGTCGTGTTCTTGGTCGTGGCGAGGCCATGCAAGCACTACGAAGTCGTAGCCGCCGCTCGGTTCTGTGACGGCCACAGGGGCACGGTCGTCTAGGCCGTGTTCGAGGTCGGCTAGTTGTCTACGGGTGAGTGCGGCTCGCACATCAGTTAGCGAGCGGGGGGCGACGCCGATATCGCGGCGTAAGTAGAAGGCACCCTTGAGCAGGGGCTTGTCGGTCGCCTTTTCCGGCTGGTCTCCAACGCCGATGAAGATTGCCCGTTGCGCTCGCTTGATGGCGTGCAACGGTGTCTTGAAGCCGTTCCCTCCCCGCGCCAGGAGGTCTCCCAACGGCAGTTCGGACCGGTAGGCGCTGATGTCTTCGTAGAGCAGGTAGGCATCCAGTGCACGGTCCTCGACGAGAAAACCGGTCTGAGCGCGCTCGGCCCAGCCGTCGAGTCGTGCCCAGAGGGCATTGATGTCGCGTCCGGCGACCTGAGCGGGGTCGTCGTCTGCCCACAAGCAGATGATGCCGTTCGCCGCGTGTTCTACGCGAAGTCCTCCGACGACGACCTGTGCGTACTTCAATGGCCAACCACCCGGGAAGTGGATGCTCATTCGGGTGGCGTCAGTGAGTGGCCGGAGGATGGGACGGATCGGGCCAGTCCATACTCCGCGCTCGGAGTTGGGGACCGGAGAAAACCCGAGGTTCACCAGTTCGCCGCAGAACCTTTCGAAGGCGGGCTCGTCGTATGTGTTCACTTCGGCTGCCGTCCTTCCTGCCTGTACTTGTCAGCGGGGCCTGCGGCGGGCAAGTCAGCCCAGCGTGATGAACGAGGTGTGCGGACGACCGAGGCTCGCGAACCCGCGCGGCTCGTTGCTCCCAACAGCGCCTACCGCCGTGACTGCGCTGACCGGGAACCCGGCAGCGTCGCAACCCTGCGGCAGCGGCAACACAGGCCCGCGCTCGTTCTCGCCGAGAATCTCGCGCCACATCTTCGCTGCCATGCAACGCTCCGCTTCGAGCGCCTCACGACCCTTCGCCGCGAGATCGGCGTACCTCTGCCCAGCAAGACTCCACTCCCAGGCATCGACCTCAGGCTTCATCAACGTCTTCAGGATCGGGTCGGGCAAGCCCTTGTCAGCGGCCTCCTCGAAACGCTTGCCGACCTCTTCGAAGGTAGAGATGAGAAGTTCCGCCCACGTATTGCCGCTGACCTTCCGGTCACTCCACACGTAGTAGGCCGCGACCTCCGTGAACAATCCACCGGGACGCTGCTTGCCGAAGTGAACGTGCCGGACCTGACGGAGCAGCCGCACAATGCCGCGATAGGCGTTCGCACTGTTGACGGTGGGGCTCCACGTGGCCGTCGCGAGGGCGTTGGTGTCGTCAGCGAACTGGATGGGGTTCGTCTTGATCCACCGCTTGTCGTCGTTGTTCCACATGTCGCGTTCGCGGTTGGGGATGCCCCAGTGCTCTCCCCACGGGACGGCGGGCACCGCGTCGATGGAGAACCCGTTGTCGCTGTACGGGTCGTCGTTGTCAGGGAAGTCGATGTTGAGAGAGCGCGCCTGCCGAACGACCCGGCCACCCTCGTCTTTGAGGCCGTATTCAGCGACGAGCACCCGCTCGACCGCGTCGTAGATCTTCTCGGGGGCGTACCGGTTCGAGAGATCCACGAACCGGAGGAACACGTCCACGTCCTTGCCGGGGTAGCGCCCGGTCTGCCGCGCATAGGACCCGATGAGTCGGGGCGAGATGCCCCAGTCGCAGAGTTCCTCGTCATCGAGGAGCACACCCCGGACCTCGGTGTGAGCGGCTACCGCACGGTCACGCTTCTCTCCATTGACCGTGACGTTCCTGACAGCCTGCGCGAACTCGGTGTCAAGGGTTTCCATGGGCTACTAGTCCTTCTCGGTGTTTGAGGCGTTGTCATCAAGGTAGGTGGGGCCACCGACAGTTGCGGGGTCTCCGACAGGCTGACGGCGCACCCTCACATCGCGCGCGCCATAGTCGCTGCCTCGGCGTTAGTCACTCGTGGGCTCATCTCCCACGCGCTCAAACAACCCATGGATGAATAACGCGAGGTCGCGATTGGCGCTCAGCAGTTGCCTCGCTTCGCGCAGCACCACCCTCATGTCCCGCCCCTCAGGGCCGTCTATGACTCTGCCCAGGTATGTCCCCGCCCGGCTTGATGCTGACGCCAATCCTTGAAGGTCACGCAGGTCTGCCCAGGTCAAAACGAGTGCGGGTGCATCCTCACTACGTCGCTGCACCGCCCGACCGCCCGCCCTACGAACTTGCTGACGTGTCCTGTTCCACTCCGCACGATGACGAGGGCACCGAACAGACTGACCCTCATCCTCGGTGTTCACGTAGTTACAGAAGGCGCACCAGTAATACTTTCCACCCCACGGAGCGAGTGGGCGGGTCGACGGCCGCGACCGGAGCCGCTGCCGCACCCGGTCTGGCCCCGGGTTCTTCCTGTAGTCGTTCGCGTCCGACGGCTCCGCCGGGCGGCGGGGACGGCTCGCCGGGTCCAGCCGAGCGAACTCGACAGAGTCGTCGTACCACTGCCCGGGCGTCGGGAGTACGTACCCGTCGGCAGGTAACGGCAGATCGGTGCTCATCGCTCCAGCACCCCTGATACCCAGCGGTCGTTCGTAGGAGAAGACGAGACCCGGAACTCCACC
>SXGQ01176235.1_pt1 | contig 13605 bp, 14 predicted proteins | sample 3178371 | NCBI WGS metagenome assembly SXGQ01 (sample SAMN11356859, study PRJNA531348) | freshwater metagenome | isolation source: freshwater sample F1-20 | place: China: Fuxian Lake, Yuxi | collected 2017-12-25
CGATTGTCGGCATAGAAGAAATCCAGGTTGCGAATGGCGATGCGCGCATCATTCAGCGCGGCTTCAGAACGCGCCTGCATGCCGCCGAAGCTTTTCGATCCGGCGGTCTGGTTTTGCGTTTCGGTGGAAAGGCTCATGGTTCCGTCCTTCCGGTCAGATGCGGCTGCGCAGCAGCGTGCGCGCAAGTATATTGAGGCTGAGAACGCCAAGCGTGATCAGAAGCGCACCGGCCCAGGCCAGCGCAATCCAATCCTCAAAAGGCGAACCTGCGAAGGAATAAATCGTCACCGGCAGGCTCGACATCGGCTTGGAAAGGTCGGTGGACCAAGCGTTATTGCCGAGCGAGGTGAATAGCAGCGGTGCGGTTTCACCCGCCGCGCGCGCCACAGCCAACAGAATGCCGGTCAGGATGCCGGCAATAGCGGAACGCCAGCAGATCAGCACGATCATTTTCCACTTCGGCGCGCCAAGCCCCATCACGGCTTCGCGCAGCGTATTTGGAATCAATTGCAGCATGTCTTCCGTGGTGCGCACCACAATGGGAATGACAATGATGGCGAGTGCGGCAACACCAGCCCAGCCCGAAAACCCACCAAAGGGCAGCACCAGGATCTGATAGACAAACAACCCAATCAGGATGGAAGGCGCAGACAGCAGAATGTCTGAAACAAAGCGGACCGCATTGCCCAGCCAGGAATCCTTGGCATATTCGGCCAAATAGGTGCCAACCAGCATGCCGATGGGCGTGCCAATCGCGGTGCCAAGCAGGGATTGGATCAGGCTACCCACAATGGCGTTCAGCAAGCCCCCCTCAGACCCAGGCGGTGCTGTGATATGCGTGAAAACGCGCACGGACATGGCTTCAAAGCCACGATAAAAAAGTGTGGCGAGGATGGAAGCGAGTAGCACAAGCCCAATCACTGTGGCCGCGATGCACAGCGTGCGGATGATGATATCCGTCCGCTTGCGCCCGCGCCCAAGCCTTGCCGCCATAGCGGCATCCTTGCGCGGGCCGGGATGGGGCATGGAGGAAAGCGAGAGTGACATGGTTCAGGCCTTCAGCCGCGACCGCAGCAAATAGCGCGATGTGGCCAGCACCGCGAAGGATAGCAGAAACAGAATAAAGCCAAGCGCGAGTAGCGATGCGAGCTTAAGGCTACCGATTTCGCTTTCGCCAAATTCCAGCGCGACAAGCGATGCAATCGTATTGCCCGGCCCAAAAAGTGAGGTTGAAATACGGTTCGCATTACCGATCACAAAAGTCACCGCCATGGTCTCACCCAAGGCGCGCCCAAGGCCAAGCATAATGCCGCCCACCACGGAAACCCGCGTATAGGGAATGACAACACCCTTCATGACTTCCCAGGTGGTCGCGCCCAGGCCATAGGCGCTTTCCTTGAAGACCGGCGGCACTTGTTCAAAAACATCGCGCATGGTGGCAGCGATGAAGGGCAGGATCATGATGGCCAGAATGAAGGCAGCGGTGAACAAGCCCGTGCCAAAGGGCGCGCCCTGAAACAGGAAGCCAATCAGCGGCCATTCGCCGATGTTATCAATGATCCAGGGCTGGATATTTTGTGCGAAGGCCGGCGCGATGACGAAAAAGCCCCACATGCCGTAAATGATGGAAGGCACCGCGGCCAAAAGCTCAATCGCTGTGCCAACCGGCCGGCGCATCCAGGGCGGCGCCAACTCGGTCAGGAAGAAGGCCACGCCAAAGGCCAAAGGCACGGCCAGGATGATAGCGAGCACCGCAGTGACAATAGTGCCATAAATGGAAACGCCGGCGCCGAATAATTCCTGCACCGGGTCCCAATCTGTGGAGGTGACGAAGGCAACCCCAAAGGCGCGAAAGGCCGGCAGGCCCGCGATAAAAAGCTCAACGATCAGAGCGCCAAGTAGGATCAGCACGAAAATGCCAGCGGCCTGGCAGACCAGCGCAAAGGCGCGGTCGCCAAAGTTGCTGGACCGCCGCGCGGCTTTCGGGGGCATGATGCTGTCTGACGCCAAGGATCACCCCCGGGGGTTAGGGAGAGAAAGCAGCCCGCCGGTAAAGTCTACCAGCGGGCATCGCACGCTTCAGGCGCCAAAGCTCTGCCGCCAAGCTGCCCGGACCGCGTTATGCACTGATTCGGGTAGCGGGATATACTCAAGATCGCTCGCCAATTGGCTGCCATTGGCAAAGCACCAATCGAAGAAGCGGCGCACATTGGCGCTACGCGCGGCGTCCGCAGGGTTGGTTGGCAGCAGGATGAAGGTGGGCGCCACAATCGGCCAGGAATCCGCGCCGGGCGTGTCAATCACATTGGCGGCGAAGCCGGGCACATTCCAATTGGCGGCAGAAGCGGCCGCCATGAAGCTTTTGTGTTCAGGCTTCACGAAATTGCCGGCATTGTTGCGGATTTGCGTGGAAACCAGCTTGTTGGTGATGGCATAGGCGTTTTCGACATAGCCAATCGCACCGCGCACATTGCGCACGGTGCCGGCGACACCTTCATTGCCACGCGCGCCGGTGCCGGCGGGGAAGCGCACCGAAGTACCAACGCCCACTTTTTCTTTCCATTCCGGCGACACTGCCGCAAGGTAGGATACCCACACAAAGGTCGTGCCCGACCCATCGGCGCGATAGGCGGGCGCAATGGCCAGATTCGGCAGCGGAAGACCTGGGTTGATCGCAACAATCTGCGGGTCATTCCAGCGCGTGATCTTGCCAAGATAGATATCGGCCAGAATTGGGCCGGTCAGCTTCAGCTGGTCATCCCCAATCCCCGGGATATTCACAATCGCCACCAGCGAACCCATCACGGTCGGGAATTGCAGCAGATTGCCATCGGTCAATTGCTGGGCGTTCAGCGGCGCATCAGTGGCACCAAAATCAACCGTGCGGTTGCGGATCTGGTTGATCCCGGCGCCCGAGCCGACGGATTGGTAATTCACCTGAATGCCAGTGGCACCGCGCGCCGCTTCTGCCCATTTCTGATAGATCGGGTTCGGGAAGGTAGCACCCGCGCCGGTGATCTGTACGCCTTGGGCATGGGCACCAAGGGCAGGAAGGGTCAGGGCGGCGCTGGCGCCGAGAAGGAAGGATCGCCTATTCACGGGAATACTCCGGTTGCTGGAACCTACTGTCACTTTCGAACAGCGCCTCTCTTCTAGTTAAGTCAGACGACTCTTCGATTGCAGTTCGATGAAGCTTTTGTGACAAGCACCCGGATAAGTCCGGGTGTTATCCACAAGCCTATTGATACCAGCCCGGCCGGCGCTTCGCCTGGAAGGCGGCCAGACCTTCCCGCCCCTCGGGCGCGGCGCGCTGCATCCAGCCCTCCTGCGCCAATTGCGCCACCTCGCGGGGGGAAAGGGTCAGCCCATTGGCCTCCAGGAAGGAGGTTTTGGTCATGACAATGGCTGTGGGCGCCGAGAGCATCATCTGGTCAATGACATGCGCAAGCCGCGCTTCAATGGCCTCAGCCGCCACAACTTCATGCACCAGGCCAATCCGCAGCGCCTCGGCCGCGTCGAAGCGTTCGCCGGTGATGGCGTAGCGGCGGGTTTGCCGAAGGCCGAGCGCATCCACCATATGTGTGCTGATGGGCGTGGGGGCGACACCAACCCGCACCTCCGTAATGCCGAATTGCGCGGCGGGGGTAGCCAGCGCCACATCAACGCAGCAGGTAATGCCAACACCGCCGCCAAAACAGGCGCCCTGGATCACGGCGAAGGTCGGTTTGGGGAATTCATTCAGCTTGCGCATGGCCTCGGTAGTGGCCAAGGAGGCTGCGAAGGCGGGCTCCGGCGGATAGGCGGCCACTTCCGCCAGCCAATCAATATCCGCCCCGGCCTGGAAATGTGCCCCGGCGCCGCGGATGACCAGGCCACGAATGGCGGCATCGGGGCGGAGTTGATCAAGCCCGGCAATCAGCCCTTCCAGCATGGCGGCGTTATAGGCATTGCCCTTGTGCGGGCGATTGAGCGTGGCGGTCGCGATGCCGCGTGCATCAATGGCAAGCAGGACGGGTGGGTCTGTTTCGGTCATGGCGGGCTTCCTTTATGTGGTCTCATTCTCCCCCTATGCGGGCGTTGACGCCAGACCCGGGCGGGCTAAGGGTTGCTGCCTTATTTGCGGAGATCAGCCATGCCCGCCTCCCGTCCCACACTCAGCGGTCCGCGCCATGCGATTTCGGCGGGGCATTATTTGGCGGCCTCGGCCGGTTACGCAGTGCTGGAAGCGGGCGGCAATGCGGTGGATGCCGGGTGCGCCGCTGGTATAGCGCTTGGGGTGCTGCTGCCAGATTTGGTGAATGTGGCGGGGGTCGCGCCCATCATGATCCGGCTGGCCAATGGGCAGGTGGAAACAATCGCGGGGCTTGGCCATTGGCCGGCGTCCCTGCCGCCGGATGTCTTCATGCGCGAACATGGCGGGAAGATTCCGCAAGGCGTGCGCCGCACCGTGGTGCCCGCCGCGCCGGATGCCTGGATCACGGCTTTGGAACGCCATGGCACCATGGGCTTTGGCGATGTGGCGCAATATGCCATTCGCTACGCGGCGGAAGGTTTTGCCGTGTATCCGCTGCTCGCGGAAAGTGTTTCGGCGCATGTCGCGGAATATGCGCGCTGGCCATCCAATGCAGCGATTTTCCTGCCCGGCGGCGCACCACCCAAAATCGGCGAGCGTTTCATCCAAAGCGATCTGGCACGAAGCCTGAGCCATATGGTGGAGGAGGAAAAGCGCGCTGCCGGTAAAGGCAGGCTCGCGGGCCTCGCCGCCGCACATGCCGCTTTCTATCGTGGCGATATCGCGCGGGAGATCGTGGCCTTTCAGCGCCGCGAGGGTGGCTTCATGACCATGGCAGACATGGCTGGCTTTCGTTCCCGGCTGGAACCCGCCATCACGCGCCGCTGGCGCGGGCATGAGGTGATTACCTGCGGCCCCTGGTGCCAGGGCCCAGCGCTTTTGGAAGCGCTATTGCTGATGGAACGCGCCGGGCTGGATGGGCTGGAACACAACTCGCCGGAATATCTGCATCTTTTCACGGAATGCGTGAAAGCGGCCATGGCGGATCGCGAATATCATTTTGGAGATCCCGCCTTCATTGATGTGCCGTTGGATCAGCTTCTGTCGGATGCGCATCTGGCGGCGCGTGTGGCGGAAATGGACCCGGTGCGCGCGCATCCTTCCATGTATCCACCCTTGCTTGGCGCGGGGCGCGCGGCGGATGGCCCGGTGCGGCGAGACCTGCCGACGATTGAAGCCGATACATCCTATGTCGCGGTGGTGGATCGTTGGGGCAATGCCTTCAGCGCCACACCTTCCGATGGGTCTTGGAATTCGCCCGTGGTGCCGGGGCTGGGGCTGATCCCTTCCAATCGCGGCAGCCAGAGCCGGCCTGATCCTGCGCATCCCGCCGGTGTGGCCCCCGGCAAGCGCCCGCGCCTGACGCCAAATCCCGCCATGGTGGTGACGCGCGCTGGCGGTGTGATGCCCTTCGGCACGCCGGGCGGTGATGTGCAAATCCAGGCTATGTTGCAGGTGATGTTGAATGTGCTGCATTTCGGCATGGAATTGCAGGAAGCGATCGAAGCGCCGCGCGTCTCCTCCTATGCCTTCCCATCATCTTTCGCGCCGTTTGATTATTTCCCGCGGCGCCTTGCGGTGGAAACGCGCATTCCGGAAGCCACGCGCAATGCACTTGCAGGGCGCGGACATGACATCAAGGAATGGCCGGATATCACCTGGCTTGCCGGCAGTGTGGAGGCGGTCATGTCAGACCCCGCAACAGGGCTGGTGCGTGCGGGGGCCGATCCACGGCGCCCGGCCTATGCAATTGCGGGATGACAGCGGCCGCCGATAGCGGGGCGCTGCTTGAACAGGCCATGGCGCGCCTGAGCGCGCGGGATTTTCGCGCTGCTGCGGCGCAGTTCACCCAGGCCATAGCGCTTGGCATGGATGCGCCGGAAATTCGCAATAACCTAGGCCAGGCCTTGCGATTTTCTGGTGATCACGCAGGGGCAGAGGCCGCCTATCGTGAAGCACTGCGCCAACGTCCGGCCTATGTGCGCGCGGCGGTCAATCTGGTGCAAATGCTGCTGCCCGCGCAGGAAGATGCAGCACAAGCAGTGATTGCGGCCGCGCTTGCCGCTGGCGCTGGAGAGGATTTGCACCGCGCTGTTGCCGGGCTTTGGCGGGATGCCGGGCGCGCAGATCACGCGATATTTCATTTGCAGGCGCTGTTGCAAACATCACCTGAAAACACGCTGATACGAAGCGAATTGGGCACGACGCTGATGGGTATCGGCCAGCCGAGTGCCGCGATTCCGCATTTGGCGCGTGTTGCCGAAGAATTGCCGGATCGCGCAGATGCCAAGGTGAATTATGGGCTCGCCTTGCAGCAATCGGGCGATATTGGCGCGGCCATGGCAGTCCAGCGCCGCGCCATTGCTGAAGACCCGCTTTGCCGTCCCGCTTGGCAAAACCTGTTATTGGGGCTGAATTACATGCCGGGCATCACCGCAGGGGAAGTGGCGGCCGCGCATCGTGCCTATGCCGCGCGTTTTGCCCGCCCTGCCCCCGCACCCTTCGCCAATGTGCCAGACCCAGAACGCCGGCTGCGCATTGGTATGCTTTCCGGTGATTTTCGCCAGCATCCTGTTGGGTATTTTCTGGAAGCCGCGATTGCCGTGCATCAGCGCGCGGGGTTTCACCTGACCGCCTATGATGTCGGCAAGCGCGCAGATGCCACCACGGCCAGGCTGCGTGGGGTCTTCGATACCTGGCGGCCTGTGGGCGCATTGGAAGATGAAGCCATTGTCGCGCAAATCCGCGCCGATGGGATTGATATTCTGGTTGATTTGACCGGCCATACGGAAGCAAGCCGCATCGGCGTGATGGAATATCGCCCCGCACCCGTGCAGGTAAGCTGGATTGGCTATGCCAATACCAATGGCGTCGCAGCGATGGATTGGATCATTGCGGATGCCGTGGTGCTGCCGCCGGAGGATGAGGCGTACTACATCGAAAAACCTCTCCGGCTGCCGGGCTGTTATTTATGCTTTACGCCGCCGCGTGAAGCCGTAGCGCCCAGCCCGCCGCCGATGTTGCGACAAGGCCATGTTACCTTCGGCTGCTTCAATAACCTCGCCAAGATCAATGATGAGGTGCTGGCAGCCTGGGCCGCGATCCTGAACCGCCTGCCCGATGCGCGGCTTTTGCTGAAAACCGCTGCGCTCCGCGAAGCTGCGACGGCGGAAAAGCTTCGCATGCGTTTCGCGGCAGCGGGGGGCGATGTCGCGCGGCTTGATTTGGAAGGGCATAGTCCACGTACGGATTATTTTGTGCGCTATGCGACAGTGGATTTCATGCTGGACCCCTTCCCCTTTCCGGGCGGCACCACAACGGCGGAAGCCATCCATGCCGGTGTGCCAACCCTGACGCGGCGCGGGCGCGGGGGCATGATCAGCCAGAATGGCGAAACGCTGCTGAGCGCGGTGGGGCTGACGGATTGGATTGCTGCGGATACCGCAAATTACATTGAAAAGGCCATTGCCTTTGCGCGGGATGGGGAAGGCTTGGCGGCGCTGCGCGCCCGGCTTTCGCTTGGGCAGTTGGCCGATGCCGCGCCTTATGTGCGGGGCTTGGAAGCCGCTTGGCGGCAAATTTGGCGTGACTGGTGCGCGCGGCAAAGGGCGATTTCATCTGCGGCGGAAAAGGTCTAGTAAGCGCTTCGCCTGGCCCGCCTGGCGGAATGGTAGACGCAGCGGACTTAAAATCCGTAGCTCGCAAGGGTGTGGGGGTTCAAGTCCCCCGGTGGGCAGGCTTTCACATCAAGCAGTTAGTGGGGGCTTTGCGTTTGGCGGTGTGCTGAAAGCCTCGTCCTAATGGCCATATGGGGCCAAATTGCTGCCAATATGACTGCGCTGGCGGCGCAGCCCCGACCGGCCAATAAGCGACATCCGTGGGCCTACCAAAGGCGCCCGTGGCGTCTTGAAAGAGGCCGAAGACCGCGCGTTACCTGCAGGGTTTCCCCTTTTTGGTCACTTTCCGTCGGCAAATCATTTGACGGCGGACATGAACCGGCTTGGATGCTGCTGAGCACCCGTTACAGAATCGCCAAGGGCCGCTTGCGCCGTGGCGGCGGGAAGGCTTCATCCAGTGCAGCGATATCATCGGCGGTCAAAACAATCTCTCGCGCCGCCGCGTTTTCCCGCACATGGGCAAGCTTGGCAGCCTTGGGGATGCTGACCACACCGGGCTGGCGAAGCGTCCAGGCAATGGCGATTTGCGCGGGGCTTTTGCCATGCCGCGCTGCAACTGCCGCAAGTGCCGGGTTGCGCAGCATCCGCCCACCCTGCCCCACGGGCGAATAGGCCATCACAGGCATGGCGCGCCCAGCGCAAAAGGGCAGCAGATCAAACTCCGCACCACGATGCTCAAGGCTGTAGAGCACCTGATCTGTCGCGCAATCGGCCAGCGCCGCACCCAATTCTTCCAGATCGTCCACATCAAGATTTGAAACACCCCAGCGCCGGATTTTCCCGGCGTGGCGCAGCGCTTCAAACCCGGCGACAGTTTCCGAGAGCGGCACGGAACCGCGCCAATGCAGCAGATAAAGATCTACCGTTTCAATCCGCATACGCTTCAGGCTGCGCTCACACGCCGCCACCACGCCGCGGCGGGACGCATTATGCGGATAGACCTTGGAGACGATGAAAACCTCATCAAGACGCCCGGCGATGGCATCGCCCACCACCTCCTCGGCCCCGCCTTCGCCATACATCTCGGCCGTGTCGATCAGGGACATACCAAGATCGAGCCCCGCACGCAGCGCAACGGCTTCCGCCGCGCGCTTCGTGCGATCCTCACCCATGCCCCAGGTCCCTTGCCCGAGGCGCGGCATGGCGAAGCCGGCCACCATGTCAGGGAATGGTATAGCCGCGCGCCTTGCCGATGCTGTCATTCCAAACCCGCGCGCAATCCGCCCAGACGCGGTTGCAGCTATCGCGGAAGCTTGGCAACACAACGGCGGTCACGGCTTCACGCACGCGGCGTTCATCTTCCGCCGGCGGTGTCACCACCTGCACATTGAATTTGCGCGTGGTGCAGGCATCCTGGCCTTGGAAGCAGGCGAAGGCCTCATTGCTGGCGCGGCGGGCCAAATCCCACATCTGCTTTTCCAGATCAGCAAAAGCGCGCGTGAGTGCCGCCTGCTGTTCCGGGCTGAAGCGCCGCCACGCCGCCAGCGACATGAAATGCCCCTGCACGCCAGAAGCCAACGACACCGGCAGGATGGTGCGGATAACCTCGCCCCAATTCGCGGTATAGGCCGAAGTGGCCGAGGTAATGCCACATTCCACGGTGCCGCGCTGCAAAGCCTGATAGGTCTCAGAAAGCTGCAAGGTCACGGGCGTCGCGCCCAAGGATTGCAGCAGCGCTGACATGGTCGGCGTATAGGACCGCACCTTCAAGCCGCGCAGATCGCCCATGGAAGCGACTGGGCGATTGCAGAAAAACATCTGCGCGCCAAAGGGCCACAGCGTCATCACCTTGGCGTTAAAGCGTTCCTGCAAACGCCGATCGAGCGCTTCCCGCCCACCGGCAATGGCAGCCTGGGTTTCTTCCAGCGTGGTCGAAACCCCGATCAGATCGAGCGAGTCGATAAAGGGCTCATCACGCGCGGTCTGGCCGATCAGCACGCTCATGACATCAAAGGTGCCATTGCGCAGATGCCGCAGCGCATCCGGCGCGGCGGCGCCCACCTGGTCCATCGGGTTGAAGGTAACGGCCAGATTGATGCCGGTTGTCTGGCCCAGCCCGGTAAAGAAGGGCCGTTCAATACCCTCCGTATGGCGGGAATTGGAAGTGAAATGCCCCGCGACGCGCAGCTGAATCGGGCTTTGCGCGAAAGCGGGGGCAGCGGCAAGCAAGGCACCAAGGACAGCGCCAAGCAGGGTTGGGCGGAAGGGCATAGGTTTGACTCCCAGGATACGAGGCATGAGTTTTGCGAAACCAAAACCGTTGGTGCCGCAGTCGATCACGGTTTTGCCAGGCCAGAGGCTTTGTGCAACACCGCGCCGCAGAGACACCGTCACGCCTCGCTAAGCCCCAATTGCAGCCAAAGACAAGGCCCCCATGCCCACGATCCCCAAGGACCCAAACCCGGTCAGCCGCTTTTTTGGTCCGCCTGCGCGGTTTCTCGCCATTTTATCGGGCTGGTGGCTGATTGCGCTGTCTTTCCTGACGGTCGCGGAAATCCTGCTGCGCAAATTCTTCTCCATCTCACTGCAAGGGGTAGATGAGATCGGCGGCTACACCACCGCCATTGTCTCGGCCTTTGGCTTTGCCTGCGCGCTGACGGTCAAGGGGCATACGCGCGTCGATTTTCTGCTCGGGCGCCTGCCGGCGGGCCTGCGTGCGATCTTGAATACGCTGGCTTATGCGCTGTTGGCCGCCATGGCGATTTATGGCGCCTGGCGCGGCTGGTCGGTATTGGAAGAAAGCATCGAATTTCAGGCGCATGCCAATTCGCCACTGCAAACGCCGCTATGGCTGCCGCAGGGCGCCTGGATGATTGGGCTTTTGCTGTTTGCGCTTTGCTCCGGCGCCATGGCGGCCCACGCCTTTTGGTTGCTGCTGTCAGACCGGGCGAAGCTCAATCTGTTTTACGGGCCGCTCACGCTCGATGAGGAAATCGAGGCCGAAATGGGCACCATCCTGGAACGCGAAGGCAAGCAGCCATGATCGGCGTTACCGAAGCCAGCATCGGCTTTTTGCTGCTGATCGCCTTTCTGTTTCTGGGCCTGCATGTGGCCGTCGCGATGTTCCTGATCGCGCTGCTGGGTGCGGCGCTCTATCTCGGCCCGCCCTTGGTCGCCGCCTTAGGCACGCAGCTTTGGGGCGCAATGGAAGATTATGTGCTGCTATCCATCCCGCTTTACATTTTGCTGGGTGAAATCCTGGTGCGGTCTGGTTCAACGGATCGGTTGTATCGGTCACTCGCGGATTGGCTGAACATCCTACCCGGTGGCTTGCTGCATACGAATATCGGCGCATCCGCCGTATTTTCTGCCGTATCCGGTTCTTCTGTTGCAACCGCTGCAACGATTTCAACGGTGGCGCTGCCATCCTTCCGCAAGCGGCGTTATGATACGCGCTTGGTGTTAGGTTCCATCGCGGCCGGCGCTTCGCTTGGCAATCTGATCCCGCCCGGGATTGCGCTGATTGTCTATGGTGCCATGACGAATACATCGGTCGGGCAGCTTTACGCCGCGGCTGTCATTCCCGGGATTGTGATGACGGTGCTGTTCATGGGCACCATTATCATGATCGCGCTGGTGAAGCCCGATCTGGTGCGCCAGAAGGAAGTGGCCGATCCCTTGCGCGAAAGGCTGAAGCGGCTTGTGGATCTGATGCCGCCCTTGGTGATTTTCGGCATCATCATGGGCTCCATCTACACTGGCTGGGCGACGGTGACGGAAAGCGCTGCCCTTGCCGTGGTGGCGGCTTTGCCCATTGCGGCACTTTATGGACGGCTTTCCATTCGCATGCTGCATGAATGCTTTATCGCAACCGCCAATCTGACCGCGATGAGCCTTCTGATCCTGGCCGTTGCCTTCTATCTGAACTTCGTCATGGGGCTGCTTGGCGTGACACCAGCCCTTGGCGCTTTTGCGACAAGTATTGGCGCAAGCCCGCTGGAACTGATTATCGCGCTAACGGTCTTCTATTTGCTGCTCGGCATTTTCTTTGAAACCCTGCCCATGCTGGTGGGCACTGTGCCGGTGGTCTTCCCGGTGATTGTCGCGGCCGGCATTGATCCGGTCTGGTTCGGTGTTTTCATTGTGCTGATGTGTGAGATTTCATTGATCTCCCCCCCCGTCGGCATGACGCTTTACGTCATTCAGGCGGTCAGGCGCGAAGGCACGATTGCCGAGGTTTTCCAGGGCACCGTGCCGTTCTTCATCGCCATGGTGGTGATGACGGTGCTGCTGATTGCCTTTCCGGAAATGGCGCTTTGGTTGCCGCGGGTTAGCTTTGGGCCATAGGGTTTGTTTCTGGCGTGCTGGAAATAAGCGCCACATCCTGCCATGAAGCGCAGATGGAAAGCGGCCCACACAGGTGTCGAGCATGCTGATTCTAGCCCTTGAAGGTGCGCTTACCCATTGTTCCGCGGCGCTCCTGCGGGGCGGCACTGTGCTGGCCTCTGCCCTGCATGAGGCGCCACGCGGCCAGCCCGCCGCCCTTCCCCCCATGGCGGAGCAGGTCTTGGCGGAAGCGCGGGTAGCGCCGGCCCAATTGGACGCCATTGCGGTTGGCGTCGGGCCAGGTAGCTTCACCGGGCTGCGCACTGCCATTGCGCTGGCGGAAGGCTTGGCGCGGGCGCTCGGCAAACCACTCATCGGCGTGACGACGGGGGAGGCTTTGGCGGCGGAACTGCCCAGCATCCTGCGGTCAGACGCCGCGCTATGGTCCGTATTGGATCAGCGCCAGGGTCGCTTGGTGCTGGAAATTTTCCCTCTCGGGGCTGCCCTGCCGGAAGCGCCCCTGATATTGCCGCTGGAAGCCCTGCCTGAACCCAAAGGCCCTGTGGTGCTGGTCGGGGATGCGGCGGTATCGGCGGCTGCAGCCCTTACGGCCCGTGGTTTTCCGGCCAGCGCGCAACCGCCCGCGCTACCCATGGCTGAGGCGGTTGGCCGTGTCGGGTATCAGCGCATTATCGGCGCCCTGCCGCCACGTGACGCGGCGCCGCTGTATGCCGAACCGCCGGCCACCACGCGGCCTGCGTAGCTTTCTGTGGCCGTGCATATTCAAGCCATAGGCGCCGAAGCGGCAGTTCTGCTGGCCGAAATCCACGCCGAGGCTTTTCCGGCAAATCAGGCTTGGGGGGCGGCGGCCCTCGCACTCATGCTTGGGCTGCCGGGGCATTTCGGCCTGCTTGCGATCAGTCAGGAACAGCCTGTCGGTTTTGCTTTGGCGCGGTCACAAGGGCCTGAGGCCGAAATCGTGACCGTTGCAGTTCGCCCTGGGGTGCGTGGCCAGGGGGTTGGGCGCCTTTTGCTAAATGGTGTCCTGGCCGAAGCCGTCCGGCGCGGTGCCGCGGAATTATTCCTCGAAGTGGCGGAACCAAATACCGCAGCACGCGCGCTTTACGCCGGCGCCGCGGCGCGGGAAGTGGGACGTCGGCCGCGCTATTATGCCGACGGCACGGACGCGCTGGTCATGCGCATTGACCTTTTCCCGCCGCGGCCGCGTTGAACTTTTTTCGGCTGGCCTAGCCGCGCCTTCAGCCGCGCCGCAGCATGAGAATGCACTCTCCTGCTGTATCGTCTGTCATCCCAAGTACCTGATGGCCCTGTTCCTGTGCTGTCAGGGGAATATTGCGCCGCGGTTCTTCCCCGCGCAGTCGAATTTCAAGCACCTCACCCGTTTTCATTTGATCCAGTGCCAAACGCACCAGCACAAAGGTCATCGGACAGGTTTCTGCCGTGATATCAATGCGATGATGGGGCGTCATAGGGGGGTGGGACATATCAAGGGTTGGAAATTCTGCGGCGATTTTTTGGCGGTTTAAGGCAGGGGATTTGTAGTCCCATATTCATCAACAATCAATAATA
>SXGQ01600777.1_pt1 | contig 13602 bp, 10 predicted proteins | sample 3178371 | NCBI WGS metagenome assembly SXGQ01 (sample SAMN11356859, study PRJNA531348) | freshwater metagenome | isolation source: freshwater sample F1-20 | place: China: Fuxian Lake, Yuxi | collected 2017-12-25
AGGCTGGAGCGAGATCCCAGACCAGCACAAGAACCACCACGTTATCGCGCTGCAGACAGGGCCGTGGATTGCGTACCCAAACAACCGCTTGGTGTGGCACGATCCAAGCTGGATTACGCCAGCCCCGGACAAGGAATGGAAATCACCAACTCGAAACTACTCTGTGGAAGGAAGACATGATCCATCTTAAAGAAGCCCCAATCACATGGCGAGTGCAACGACTGATGTGCGACTGCGGCGGTGAGTTTGAGCATAAGTTTAACGTCTCATACGCAGACAAACCTCGCACTCATGTTTGCAATAAATGCAGCGCGGTTGAAAACGTAGAACACGTCTATCCGCGAACCGAATGGGAAGAAAAGTGAAAGACGAAAGAAAAAAAATGACCGACTACGACTACAGCGAAAGCACCTATCTGATAGGCGATCTTCGTAATAAAGTACATGAAGCGTTGTTAAATAAAAGATGGGATACGGCACACAAACTTTCTATTACGCTGGTTATCGCGGCAGAGAAGCTGCAAAACTTTTGTTTGAACAGAGTTAAACACGAACGTCAATTGGAGTTGCCCTTATGACAACAGAAACCAAATTCAAAGCACGATATAAAAAAGAAGTAATTGCCTTGGTAGATAAATGCATGCAAGGGGAAACTGGCGAGCAAGCTATTCTTATTGTCCACACGCCGCATATGCGTACCGTATCTTTGTATGCTCTAAATGCTGATGCTTCAGCTACGCAAAGCATAATACTTTCTGCAGCCGAGCCATATTTAAGCCGCCCACAGGGGAAAGGACACTAACTTGGTTCCTTTTGCGCGGGTAATGGTTATTGATTTTGAAACAGCTTGGGATAAAAAGGAGTACACACTAAGCAAAAGCACAACTGAGGAATACATACGAGACAGGCGCTTCAAAGCTTGGGGTATGGCTTACAAGTATTTGGACAAACACGACGCTCCTGTGTGGATACCGCACGCGGGTCTGCCTGCGTTCTTTGACAGCATTGACTGGAGCACTACTGCTGTCTTGGCGCACAACGCTCAGTTTGATGTAGCGATATTGTCTTGGGTATATGGACACCATCCTTGCTTTATCTTTGACTCGCTCAGCATTGGTCGTGCACTGCGTGGAGTAGAAGCGGGTAACAGCTTGGCTAAGTTGGCAGCAGAATTTGAGTTGCCGCCCAAAGGATCGGGTGTCCACAACAGCAGCGGGTACTTAGATACGTTGCCACCTGAAGTTGAAGCTGAATTAGCAGAGTACTGCAAGCACGATGTTGTGCTATGCGAAGGAGTATTTCAAAAACTATCACAAAGATTCCCGACAAAAGAACTGCGTTTAATCGACATGACTATCCGCATGTTCACCAACCCCGTGCTGAAGTTGGACCCTTACATGCTTAAAGACGCCATAGAAGACGAGCGTTCCAAACGGGAAGCGTTACTGGCACGGTTAAACATCAACGAAAAAGACTTGGCAAGCAACGAAAAGTTTGCGCTTACGCTACGCACGATGGGTGCGGAGCCACCACAAAAAATAAGTAAAACTACGGGCGAGCCCACATTTGCGTTTGCCAAGACAGATGCCATGTTTCAAGCATTAGTGAATGGGGATGATGAAAACATCTCTATGCTATGCGAAGCACGGTTGAAAGTTAAAAGCACTTTAGAACGTACTAGGGCGCAGAGGTTTTTGGACATATCGCAACGTGGCACGCTTCCTGTGCCTTTGAACTACTACGGAGCGCATACAGGACGCTACGCCGCGTCCAAAGGTAGCAACTTAAACTTGCAAAACTTGAAGCGCGGTTCGTTCCTTCGCAAGTCCATCATGGCTCCAGACGGATACGTGTTGGTCGTTGCTGACTTGTCGCAGATTGAACCTAGGGTGCTTGCATGGTTAGCTAATTACAAAGTACTTCTGGACATCTTTACCTCTGGGCAGGATCCGTACGCTGCGTTTGGGGCGCAAATGTTTGGCATACCGGGGCTATCCAAGGAAAGCCATCCTACTCTAAGACAGTCTGCTAAAAACGCTTTGCTTGGCGCTGGCTATGGGCTGGGGTGGTTCTCGTTCTCCGCGCAGTTGCTGGCTGGCTTCCTAGGAGCACCGCCATTGCGGTACGACAAGGCGTTTGCCAAGCAGTTGGGGGTTACTAGCGGGACGATGAGTGACTTCATGTCTTACGAACCAAACGTAGCGAAGGCACTGTCCATCCCCCGCACTTGTACAGATGAGGAAATTATTGTTCATTGCCTAGCCGCCAAGGCAATCATTGATACCTACCGGGAGAAAGCTGCCCCGGTTAAAGAGTTCTGGTCGCTTTGTGATGTCTTTATAAGCAAGGGGCTGTCTGAAGGACGCGGGTATACCCACAAGTGCTTGGGGTTGGGACACGAGCACATTCTTTTACCAAACGGCATGCGTTTATGGTATCGTGATCTCAAAGGAAATCCTGACGAAAAAGGTCGGGTGCAGTGGACGTACGGTGAGCAACGCAAGAAACTGTACGGCGGGAAGCTGACAGAGAACATAGTTCAAGCTGTCGCACGCTGCGTAATGACCGATGGAATGCTGCGGATTCAGAAGCGGTATCCGTGTGTTCTGACGGTGCACGATGAAGCAGTAGTTCTTGTGCCGGAGGACGAGGCAGACATAGCCGAGCCTTGGGTATTGGAGCAAATGGTTGCTGAACCGCGTTACATGCCGGGTATTCCACTGGCCGCTGAAACAGGCGTAGGCAAACGCTATGGTGAAGCTAAATAAAAAACGGAGCACACATGGAAAACACAACAAAGATAGGGCGTACTGTATACGCCATTAAAACTGTAAAACAATTCAAAGGAAAAACATACACAGGAGAAATAGACTTCAAAGCCAAAACTATAACTCTTGCGCTTTTTGGAGGAATATCAAACATACGTTTAAGTTTTACTGAAATTAAACAAACGTACTACCACGAAGTCGTGCATGCCATATTGCATGATATGAAACATCCGCTGAACACCAACGAAAAGTTTGTTGACGGGTTTGCAAAACGCTTAGTCGGACGACAAGATTGGATAGCAAAGCAAAACAAAAAAGGAAAAAAAGATGCCGATGTCTTGGTCTCACAGTTCGTTGAAAGACTACGAGAATTGCGCCAGAAAGTACCACGAAGTAAGAGTGCTAAAAAAGTACAAGCAAGACAGCACTGCACAGATACGCTACGGAGAAGAACTGCATAAAGCAGCGGAAGAGTACGTAACAGGCACCCCGCTGCCCCCGCAGTTTGCATTTATTAAATTTACGTTGGACGCGTTGTTAAAAAAACATGGAACCAAGCACGCCGAGATGAAAATGGCACTGAACAATACGCTAGAGCCTTGCGAATGGACTTCTCCTAATGCGTGGGTGCGCGGTGTAGCAGATTTGCTAATACTGGATGAAGAGAGCAAAACTGGTTGGGTTGTTGATTACAAAACTGGTAACAACAAATACCCCGACAAAGGACAACTAAATTTAATGTCGTTGTTGGTGTTTGCGCACTACCCAAACATTGGCACTGTTAACTCAGCGTTGTTGTTTGTGGTAAAAAATTCTGTCATCAAGCACAAGGTAGAACGTAAAGAAGAAGACGCACTGTGGTGGGCGTACAGAGAACGCACCGCACGCATTGAAGCATCACATAGCAACGCTGTGTGGAATCCACAGCCGTCAGGACTTTGTCCGTGGTGTCCTGTTACAAGTTGTGAATACCATCCCAAACACTAAGGAGAGGTATATGGCATACGTTAACAAACCCCGTCCGTACAAAAAAGAATACCAGCAAGATTTGAAGAACGATATTTCTGGTGCTGGTTCTCGACAACATGAAAGACAACGTGCTAGACGCCTGTTGGATAAGAAAGGCGTAGACCGCACGGGCAAAGACATAGACCACATCAAGCCGATACGTAGTGGTGGTAAATCAAACCCCGCCAACATCCGCTTGCGTAGCAAAAAAGCCAACCAAAGTGACAACGGTAAATAATGCACATCGTAGACAACAAAGCGCTGGTGTTCCGCACCAAGTACCCACACAAGTACGAAATAATACCGCGCAGCAAAAACTTGGGGGAAGTGCGTAAAGGCATCCATGAAGTCGCCGTGTTCTGGGGGCTTGATGAAGCGCGGGTGCTGAACAACTTGGGAGTGCGTAACGTACCTTCTCCCATACTGCGTGATTACAACTGGCCCGGTAAGTACAAACCGTTCGATCATCAACGGGAAACTGCAGCGTTCCTGACGATGCACAAACAGGCATTTGTATTTAGTGAACCCGGTACCGGGAAAACGCTATCCGCGTTGTGGGCTGCGGATTACCTTATGCGCAAAGGCAAAGTGCGCCGCTGTCTTATTCTTTGTCCTCTGTCCATCATGCAAGCTGCATGGTTAGCAGATATATCCAAGAGCGTTGTGCATCGTACGGCGGCAATAGCCTATCATTCAAAAGGAGAACGCCGTAAAGAAGTAATTCAGCAAGGGTACGAGTTTGTCGTATGCAACTATGACGGGCTTTCTCTTGTTGCCGAAACTATTGAAAAGGATGGACGCTTTGATCTAATCATTGGTGATGAAGCTAACGCTTGGAAAAACGTACACACCAACCGTTGGAAAACGCTGAACAAACTCCTCAAGCCTAACGCATACGCGTGGCTGATGACAGGAACCCCCGCCGCGCAATCGCCGGAGGATGCCTATGGGTTGGCTAAGCTAATTAATCCAAACAGCGTACCGCGCTTCGCATCGGCTTGGCGGGACAAAGTTATGCGACAGGTAACCAAATTTAAGTGGATGCCCAAGGACACGGCGCATGCGGAAGTACATCGCGTGCTACAGCCTGCTATACGTTTTACTAAAGCAGAGTGCCTTGATTTGCCGCCTATCGTAACTGTGATACGAGAACCGGAGTTGACCCCGCAACAGATCAAGTACTACCGGGTACTGAAGGACCAGATGCTTGTACAGACAGCGGGGGAAACAATCTCTGCTGTCAATGCCGCCGCAAGTGTTAACAAACTGTTGCAAATTTCAGCCGGTGCCGCATATACGGACAACAACGAAGTGGTAGAGTTTAACTGCGCTCCACGATTAAATGTTTTGCTTGAAGTGTTAGAAGAAACAGAGAAAAAGATACTTGTGTTTGCCCCATACCGTCATAGCATAAATACGATTGGCGCATTCTTAAACAAGAAAAAAATTAGCAATAAAGAGATACATGGAGATGTCTCGGCGTCTAAGCGCGCGTTGATCTTTAATGAGTTTCAAACAACAGACAGTCCGAGGATTCTTATTATTCAACCGCAAGCTGCAGCGCATGGTGTTACGTTAACAGCCGCAGACACGGTTGTGTTTTGGGGGCCAGTCATGTCTGTTGAAACGTATCTGCAGTGCATAGCACGCGCACATCGTGTTGGTCAAGTTGGAAACAAAGTAACCGTAATACACATACAAGCAAGTGACATAGAACGCCGCATGTTCAAGCAGTTAAGTGGTCGCGTCGATAGCCACAACATGTTCATACGTCTTTACGAGGAGGAGCTTGCAGAAACCAAAATCGAAGTGTAAAATATTTGACTAGCAGTGCCCAACAAGGAGTACACACATGACAACAGAAGAAGTAGTACCGATGGACTTGCTTGCAAAGGTGTATCTAAAGATGCGCAACAAAATAAGCGCACTCACCCAAGCGTATGAAGCAGAAGTGGACGTGTTAAAAGAACAGCAGGGAACTATAGCCAGCGCCATGCGCGAACAGATGAAAGCGCTGGGTTCTAAGTCGGTGAGAACCGAGTACGGTACTGTGATGATGAAGCTGACTACGCGCTATGAAACATATGACTGGGATGCCTTTAAGCAGTTTGTGTTGGAGCACAAAGCGCTTGAGTTGGTAGAACGCCGTATTGCGCAAAAGAACATGGCCATATTTTTAGCAGAGAATCCCGGCGTTGTTCCGCCGGGTTTGAACTCCGATGCTGCGTACGAAATTTCAGTTAGAAAACCTACATAGGAAATAAAATGGCAAACAATCTTACGTTTAATCCCACGCAGATTCCAACCTTTGCGCGTAAGCGCAACAAGGAATCTTCTTTTTCTAAAGCGCTATCTGGTGGTGGCAGTGGTAGTTCTGGTGGCTATCCGCATCGCATCTCTATCAAGGGCGGTGTGTTTCGCTACATGGCTGACGGTAAAGAGATTGCGGCATTGGAAGAGCGTTACATGGATGTTGTTATCATCAACGCCGCACCGTCAATTCAGCGTCAGTTCTACGCGGCTAAGTTTGATGAAGCGGTAACAGCGGCACCAACTTGCTGGTCTTCTGACGGTACCAAACCTGATGCCGATGTACGCGAAGCCCCGTCTGCTTCTTGCGCCGATTGCCCTAATAACATAAAGGGTTCCGGCAACGGGGACAGTAAGGCATGCCGTTTCCAACAGCGCATTGCTGTCGTTTTTGCCGACAAGATAAACGGTAACGTAATGCAGTTGGTTGTTCCCGGCAAATCGCTGTTTGGCAAAGAGGATGGCGGTAACTTCCCGATGCAAGCCTACGCACGGTGGTTGGAAGCGCAGGACATCGAACCCAACGAAGTGGTGACCCGCATTCGCTTTGACACCAAAGAAGCGTCGCCCAAGTTGTTCTTTAAGACTGCGCGATGGTTGGTGGACGAGGAGTTTGCACTTGTGGAAGCCAAGGGTAAAACAGAAGCCGCCAAAGCTGCGGTGCTGCTTAACGCCAAGTGGTTTCCTGATGCTCTTCAACTGCCTGTCGCCGTTCCTAAACTGACCGTTGTTGAAGACGAGGTTGAGGAAGAAGCGGCAAAGCCAAAGGCTAAAGTTAAAGCTAAGGCAAAGGTTGAGGAGACGGAAAACACTGAAGAACCCGTAGTGCGCAAGACGGTGGGGACCTCAAGCATTCCTGCCAGCAACGGTATGGCAAACATCATTGCTGCATGGGATACGGACGACTAATATAAAAAAGGAACGGGGGCTTCGGCCCCCGAATACACGATGGCATACTCGCCTGATTTGATTTCCAACATTCAAAAAAATGCTCAAACCGAGGGCAACAGACTTGGGCGGCATGCAGTACGTCTTAATTTTTCCGTAATACGAATTGCGAAAGCAACCGGGGCAACACGGCAAACGGTATATAACTGGTTCTTCGGAAAACCCGTGGCACCATACTACGTTCCCCGTGTTACCGAACTACTTGGCATACTAAGTTCTGCCGAAACAGCGGAACACGCTTGGAGAGAGGCATGCTTAAAATTCGACCTGAAAACCTGACCGTTACCGAGTTTTTGCGCATGGCAGATCACGAAGTTGCTTGTGGAAACTCGCTACCTCTTGATTGGCAAAACGCGCTTATACAAGTAATCTACAAAATACATGACACACTAGCTAAAAGCGAATAAAACACTCGAAGGGTACACATGAAACCGCTAGAGTTCATTGCGGCTGTTGTGCCGTCAGCGGGTGTTTTGTGCGTGGCGGAATTCAGCAGCAATAAAAAACAACATATATACGTAAGCAAAGTAGAAGACCTTGAAGCTGTAATTAAACAATTTGACGATGACAAGTACGACACTTACTTTGCTCTAGCCAGCTTTGTAAAGGCAGGTACACGCACGACTGAAAACGCGCTGTACCTACGCTCCGCATTCATGGATATAGACTGCGGGGAAGGCAAGCCGTACCTGACCAAGCAAGAAGGCGCTACAGCGCTAGATAACTTCTTGCAAGAGACAGAAGTCGGCATTCTTGGTAACCCGTGGGTTGTTTCTTCGGGCGGGGGGCTACACGTATACTGGCCTTTCACCGAGAACATCCCTGTCAAAGAATGGAAAAGTGCTTCTGAAAACCTGAAGCGGTTGTGCCACAAGCACAATTTTCAGATTGACTGGAGCGTTACCGCCGACGTGTCGCGGGTATTGCGCGTACCTGAAACGTCGAATTGGAAGAACCGTAGCAAACCGCGCAAGGTAAAGATTCTTTCTTCCGGCGGTACGTTTGATTTTGAGGTTTTCGCTACGGCAGTTCGCATCAAGTTAAACGGTGCTGTGGTGGAAACGCCATCTTCAACAACAGACATACCCGGCACACGCCCCAAGCGCGACCCCACCGCGGCACGGTTGAAGCTGATCGAGAACAGTGTATCGCTGTTCAAGAACCTGCTCATCAAGACGAAGAACGGTTCAGGCTGCTTGCAGTTGAAGCACTATGTGGAGAACGCCACAGACCCCAACATGGAAGACACGTGGCGGGGGCTGTTGTCTTGGGCAATAAAATGTTCTGACGGAGAAAAAGCCGCCAAGCTTCTTTCCGATATGCATCCGTATACGGAAGAGCGTATGCGCGTTAAGTTGGGGGGACTAAAAGGTCCGTATAGCTGCTCTAAGATGGACAGCCGTCGTCCCGGCTTGTGTACGCAATGCACGCACTGGGGGAAGATAACGAACCCACTGGCACTTTGTACGGAATCAGTAACGGAAACTTTAGAAAAAGAAATTGTCCTGCCAGTGGACAACGTTGGTATCAAGATAAAGCGTCCTTCTCCGCCCAAGGACTTTTCGTATGGGGCTAACGGCGGGATATACCGGGAAGTAGAAACAACAGACGAGCAGAAAAACACAATTAAGAAAAAGTTTTTGGTTCTCCCATACGATCTGTTTGCGGTTGACATTCTCAACGTCAACAGGGAGCACTACGTTTACATGCTGGCTATGCGCCCTGAAGGCTCTACACAGGTAACGCTTCCCCAAAAAGCGGTGGTGGGCAAGGACGACACTGTCAAAGCGTTGGCTTCTCAAAACATCATTGCCGCCTTTGGCGCTGGCAACGACAAGAACCTGTTTGACTATGTGCGTGGTTGCGCCGAGAACATATCTACGGCGAAGAAAGCCATCAACGTACCTTCAGGCTACGGATGGCAATTGGACGGCGGGTTTGTTGCAGGGGGCAAGATATTCCAAGCCAACGGCGAAGTGCATCAGATCCCCATGCCGGGATTGGAGAACGTAGCCCACGCCACCAAACCCCTAGGAACCCTTGAAAATTGGCGCAAATTCCCGCAGATGCTGATGTCCAAGGGGCTGTACGAAATCTTGGCGGTGGGGTGTGGCGTAGGGTTTGGGTCCCCTATGATGGAGTTTTCGGGGCTTGACGGCTGCACATTCCACGCAGGATCGACGAATTCCGGTACAGGCAAGAGCATGGCACTAGAATTGGCGGCGTCAATCTGGGGGCATCCTAGAGACTATCGGGTTGGAAAGAGTACTTCCGGCGTTGCAATGCACCAAAGGGCAGGGCTGTTACGTAGCCTACCTTTACTTAGCGATGAGATAACCAGTAAGAACCGGAAAGATTTTGAGTGGTTTCCCGAGTTTGTATTTGACATCAGCGAAGGGCGTGGCAAGGAGCGTATGGAGTCCGGTTCAAACAAAGAACGGATCAACATGTCAATTTGGTCTTTGCTAATATTGATGTCCTCTAATACTCACGCGATGGACTACTTGTCCGGGGGGCGTAAACACTCCTCTGAAGGGGAAATGCGTCGAATGCTGGAGTGGGTTACCAACGACAAGTTAACGTGGACACCGCAAGAAGTGGAAATCATTAAGTCCCTGCGCCTGCATCATGGGGTTGCCGGGGACACATACTCTTTGTGGTTGGCGCGGAACAAGGATACGGCACGCAACATTTACATGAAAGTTTGGGAAAAGATCGGCATTGACTTCAGCATGACCAACGATGAACGGTACTGGCATGCCGCCGCCGCATCTTGTATAGCAGGTGATATTGCTGCAAGTTCCAAGTACGCCAACATCGTTAACCTTCCTATACAGCACCTTACGGCGGTGTACAAGAAGCTGATAGATGACGCACGCCGTACCGTCAGGTCAAATGTTCGCACCGCAGAAGACGTATTGAATGCGTATACCAGAGAGTTTTATGGTCGGTTCATCAACGTACGGGCTATTGATGGGGCGATGGAGGCTACGTTTGGCGAACGCGGCGTAGTTGATGAGTCCATAACGCGTACGGAGATAGCCGGGCGCGTCGAACGCGGGGTTACTCCCGGCTTCGTAAACTTCTTTATTGAAGAGCAGATGCTGAAAGCGTATTGCTCCAGCATGAGCTTTGGGTACGCAGACTTCCGCAAACAGTTGGAGAAGCAGTACCGTGTTGACTACATAAAAAAGGACATGCTGTCCAAGACCAAGGGACCGCAGATGCGAGTCAACGCCATGAAGATAAGCCGTCCAGAATCGGATCTTGTGGAAAAGCCCAGTGAAAAAGCCACAGATACACTACCCTTGGAGTGAAATTCCCAAGGATGGCAGTTTCTTTGTCCCCGCCGTAGATACCGCGCAAGTAAAACACGAAGGGCTAGTTGCAGCCCTTCATTTGCGCATTAAAGCAAAAGCCAAGATAGGACTACTGCACGGGCAGCATGGGGTGCTGTTTACGCGCCAATCCTAAAAGCTTGCATGTAGTTCTTTGATTCCTGTATTTTGGACTGCCGCAAGTATTCTAGCGCTTTGCGTTTTTCCGATGACGACATTTCAGAGGCAGGACGCGCTTTAATAGCTCTTTCAACTTTGGCGTATTCCCCCAGTCGTTGGCGCAGCTTGCCAGCCAAATTCCCTCGCATTATGTCTGCTTGGTTTTTTTCCAAATATTCGGCAGCTTCTTTGTACCTTCCGTCGTCAATTATTTTTTTATGCGTTTTGCTTATTTGTTCGGCTTTCCTTAATGTGTCCGTTGCCAAGTCAATTAACGCTCCACCATCTGCAGACTTGAATATTTGGCTAAGTAACGGTAGCTTGCTTATGGGGGTGTCGGGTTTTACGCCAGTAGCCGGATTCGCGGGGCCGGTAAAAACGTCAAGCAGCGCAATGACAGCAGGACCAACTGTGCCTGTGTAACCGCGAATTAAATGGTCTATTTGCAGAGGAGATACCCCAACCAAACCAGTCGAACGACCAAGCGACTTGGCAAATTCCGAAGTGGTATCACGAAACCGTTCTGCAGCTTCCACGCCAAGTTCACGCGCTCCCTCAATTGGGTTCCCTGTGAACGAAACTTTGTTAGCCCACAGTTCTACAGCAGGCTTAATAAGTGCGGGGGTTGGTAAAGGAATTGCTCCAAGCGCTACGCTAGCGAAAGCCTCCAGAATTTTTTTTCCTTCCGGGGAAGAGTTAAACATTCCCATATACGTTGCTTCAAAGAACGCTTTAAAAATAATGCCAAACTCAAACGGAATAGGTATTGCCACAGGTTCTTCCATCCCCGGCAACTTGATAAGCCAGTTACGCAGTCTTGTTTCAAGCGGCATGTTTTCGTACCAATCTTCGCCTGCTACAAGCGCAGCGTAGATAAGTGTACTTACCGCCATACCCATCCCCGCCGTGTACAGTTTCTTTTTAACCTGCAGCTTACCTGCCATCGGTCCTTGACCGCGTATTGACTGATAAAGCGAATACAAACCAACAATCTGTGCATTAAAGAACGGCACCATTTGAGAAAGGTACCGCATACTCGAATCAAGCCCACGCCGGTTGTACGGCATAGCTTTAATAGCCATGTATTCTGCGTCCCTTGCGCTCAAGCCCTTTTTTAAGTACTCTGAATACAGCATAGCGCGGACAGCACCGTCAGCACGAACGTTACGCGCTTCTTGTGCCACAACAAATTTACTCCACTTACCCTCCCCCGTCAGAACACGGTTACGTATTTTGGCAACATCGTCTATGGTGCCAGTAAACATTTCCCGCTCACTGATTACGCCTTTGGCTTGTAGTTCTTTAATAAGAGCGTCACCGTTTATGTACTGGTTGATGCCTTTAAGCAAATTGATGGCGTTGCTAAAGCTGACCCCCCGCGTAGCCCCCATAGCCATAGAGTCTTTGACAAGCTGGTAGTATGGATACACCGGATTAAGCGTAATGCCTTTGCGTACCACTTGTGCAGGCAGTGAAAACAATTTTACGGCGGTTGGCATGACAAGGGCCGTGCCTTCCATGCCTCTTACAAGTAGTTCGGTAGGGATGTATTCGTACGGAGTATCTTCTGTTTTAACTACAACGTGTTTTTCTACGCCGTTATCCTTGAAGCGCAGTACGTTAGCGTTAGCGGGGCCGTTTCCAGAACGAATAAAATAATCTTTACCATCCCGCCCTTTGTGGGATTCCAGTAACCCAAACGTGCGAAACGCGTGTGCAGTGTTTTTGGTTGCCAGATTTCGCAGTGACAAGTCCGTCAAGAGCAACGTGTTTTGCATTGAGCTTTCAAAATAGCTCAGTATCTTGTCATCGCCGCCCACAAGTTTTTGAAGATGTGGTTGATTTTTTAAATCGCCTAGTTTTAGGGTTGTGCCAGAACCAATAAACATACTAAGCACCCCACCAACGTCACGGTAGTACGGTATGTAATCGTTTTTCTTTAGCAAGCCCGCCGCCAACTCCGGCGTAATCGTACCCGTTTTTTCCAAGAAACGAACTTGTCCCTTGTTGTATTCGTTGTACTCATCGCGGGCATTGTCAAGAACAGCTTTAACTTCTGGTTTTGTTTTAAGCAGTGAAACTATTTCTTTAGCCATTTTAATAACTTCAGGATCGAAGTTAAGCTTTTCGTATCCTTCCTGCGCTCCACGCAGTGAAGCAAGGTACGACGTAAACAGGGTTTCTACTTGCGCAGCGTTAAACCCCATTTTAAGCAGCGGTTTTAGCGCTTGGTCAGTGGTGCGAAGACTTGCTCCGTTGTTAGCCTGAATACGAAACTCGCCTTTTTCTTCCACCAGTACCAATGCGCCGTTGTACGCGCTGGCAGAAGCCATAGACAGCATATCAAGCTGCTTCTGCAGAAAGTACATCATCTGCATAGCTTCGTTACCGTTACCTGCTTTGATTGCGTCGTCAGCAACTTCTTCTATAGCGGCAAAGCGATCCACAAAAGACACTGTGGCAGCAAGCCTATTTTGTTTTATTGACCGCGACTTTATAGTGCCAAGCAATCCTTTTGGTTTGGCAATTACCGCATCCGCAAAGTCTTGTATTGCTTCAAAACCGGCTGGCATTTTTGTTCTAAACGCAGCTTCTCCTGTCGGAGATACGTAAGCACCTAGTCTGCTACCTGCCAAAGCGCGCTCAGCATCTTTAATAAGTGCCTGAATAGCTTTGGTGTCCTGCTTGGCTGCTTCAGACAGCCCCGTGTTACGGAACCAACCGCGTACGGCAGCAATGATGTCCTTCAAGAACCCTTTAACTTTTTCAACAAAGTTTGGAGCAACGCGCCGTCCCTCCGCAGCATGGGCAATCATTTCGCGCACAATACTTGTGCGCAATACGTTAATGTTATCTTCTGTTAAAGCAGACGTTTCAAGCGCAGACATTGCAGACGATACATCTTCAAACACGCCTAGTCCGGTAGCTACCTGTGCTACGTAATCATTTCCTTTGGCAAAAAGTTTGTCTGTAAGCGCTTGAACACCGTCTTTACCAAGAATGGTATCAACCCCGTAGTGCCCAATCAGTTCATGGGCTATCGTATCTTGCAAGTCTGCTATGTTCTTATGG
>SXGQ01355485.1_pt1 | contig 13601 bp, 6 predicted proteins | sample 3178371 | NCBI WGS metagenome assembly SXGQ01 (sample SAMN11356859, study PRJNA531348) | freshwater metagenome | isolation source: freshwater sample F1-20 | place: China: Fuxian Lake, Yuxi | collected 2017-12-25
AGCGACACCTTGGCCAGCACGTCCGCCACTCGCCGTGGCTCATCCAGGTCCACGGGTCCTGGCTTGCCGGTCTTCACGTTGCAGAACCCGCACGATCGTGTGCAGGTGTCGCCCAGGATCATGATGGTGGCGACGCCGCGGGCCCAGCATTCACCCATATTGGGGCAGCTGGCCTCTTCGCAGACGGTGTGGAGCCGGTGTTCAGTAAGGATGGCGCGGAGCTGCTGGTAGGCGGGCCCGCCGGGGACTTTGGCACGGAGCCAGTCGGGCTTTCGCTTGGTCGAGAGTTGCTGGGGGGCCGGGTCGGCGTTGTTCAGAACCATGCCCGTGAGACTCACAACCGGCGCTGGAGCGGAGCGGAGGGGATCGCCGCCGAGGGGTCGCGGATGGCGCGCGATGCCTCGCGGGCTCGGCAGTTTTTGCGCGTCGTGATCGCTTGCGGCTGATGGTGCGCCGGTCATGGGGGTGAGTATAGGTCGGGGCGGGGTTGGACCTCGGGCTGGTTGCGGCGGTCGCTCGGGGGTGTCGGTGGGGCAGGGGATCGTCCGCGGCGTTGGTCAATCTGGCGGAGTTGCTGAACCAGATCGGGTAGGCCGGTCGATACGAGTCGGACCGAGAAGATCGTTCGCGGCGCTCCCGGAGGGGGTTGCCGGGGGTGTTCTCGGGCGCTTGGGCGCATCCGCCGGGGACACGGCGGGGTGTCGGGTTGGCACAGGACGAAGAGAGAGCCGCACGACAGTGGAGACTGCGGGGCTCGGATGAGATGTGAAGGAGCGGCGCCGTGATCGCTCCGAGCCAGAAGATCCAGTCCCATCCTGATCGCGGCGGTGGCCGCCGCATGCGGGCGAGCCGCGTGCTGCTGACGCCGCTGCTGCTCGCGGGCGCTGCGGGCCTTTCGGGCTGCGAGGTCGACGACTGGTTGTACAACCCTTCGACGGTCGGTCGGTGGAACCACACGCCGACGGCGGTGCCGATCCTCGAGCAGATCGACGTGATCGAGAGCGGGACGGGTCAGTACGCGGATGTGACGCAGGTCACGCCGGAAGATCTGATCGCCGAGCCGCGGGACTACACGATCGCGCCCGGCGACGTGGCGCGCGTGCAGGTGCTGGACCTGCTGCCCGGCGGCGCGCCGTTGCGGGACGACTACCTGGTGGATCAGCGCGGGTTTGTGAACATCCCGTTGCTGGACCCGGTGCGGGTCAACGGCATGACGGCCCAGGAGGCGCAGCGCGCGATCTCGGACGCGATCGTGCAGGCCGACATCCTGGATGCGCCGAACGTGAACGTGGTGATTGTGGGCCAGCGTCAGGCGACGCTGTCGATCTTCGGCGCGATCCCCGGCGTGGGCCGATACGGGATCCCTCACCCGGACTACCGGTTGATGGATGCGCTGACGGATGCGGGCGGGGTTTCGCCGCTGATCCCCAAGGTGTATGTGATCCGGCAGGTGCCGCTGGGCGAGTCGATCGGGCCTGACCGCCCGTCGGATCGGCCGTCGACGCGTCCGGCCCGTCCGGGCGAGACGGTTGACGACGGCGAGGATCTGCTGCAGATCATCGAGCAACTGACGCGACCCGAGGATGGCGCTCCGGCGTCGCCGGGGGTGCTGGGTTCTGATCGCTCGGTCGGCGCGCTGCCGATCGATCTGCCGGACCCGACGGTTGGTCTGAGTGCGCTGTCCGACGCCAGGGGGCATCGCCCTGCTCGCGTCTCGAATGCCTCGTCGAGCGTGGCGATGTCGGCCCGGCAGCCCGAGCCGATGGGCGAGGACCCGATCATTGATCTGGTGGATGATGACATGGCCCCGGTCGCCCCGCGATCGGTGCCGCAGGCGGCGCCTGAGATGAGCCCCATGCCGGGTCAGCCGGGTGGTGCGGCCAAGTGGGTGTTCCTGAACGGCGAGTGGGTCCGGGTGATCCGGGTGGCGCCTTCGCAGGCGCAGCAACTGCCCGAGGCGGCGGATCCGCTCGCGGGTTCGCCGAGCGCCACTGGGGAGCTGGTGACACAGCGGGTGATTGAGATCCCGGTGGCTCCGCTGCTGCAGGGGGTGGCTCAGTACAACATCGTGATCCGTCCGGGTGATGTGATCAGTGTGCCGACGCCGGATCAGGGCAACGTCTATGTGGGTGGTCCCGGCATCTCGCGGCCGGGGACGTACAACCTGCCGTTCGCCGGCCGGCTGACGCTGATGCGGCTGGTGATGGCGGCGGGCGGGCTGAACTCGATCGGCATCCCTGAGCGGGTCGACCTGACCCGGATGATCGGAACCGACCGTCAGGCAACTGTTCGGTTGAATTTGAAGGCGATCTTTGAGGGGACGCAGCCGGACATCTTCATCAAGGCCGATGACATGCTGAACTTCGGAACGAACTTCTGGGCGACGCCTCTGGCGGTCATTCGGAACGGGTTCCGGATGTCGTACGGGTTCGGCTTCCTGCTGGACCGGAACTTCGGTAACGACGTCTTCGGTCCTCCGCCCTCGGATGACGGGTTCAACTAATCGCAGGAGTCTGTGGGTGGCTGATTGGCGGCGGAATCGGCGAACCGTCGGGTCCGGCGGTCGTAGTAGAGGTCCCGCGCGCCCCGGCGGCGGTGGTGTCGGTACGCTGTTGGCTCCGGCCGCAGGCAAGGCGGCGGGTCAGGTGGCCGACAAGAGGGAGTGGTTGACGCGTGCCGGCGATGGTCCGGGCGCGGTGGTCTTGAGATAGATACGGATGAGCACCGCTGCGACATCCCGGGCTGACGACGGCGCCGTCCTGAAGGGGGCGGGGTCTGTCGCGGGCACGGCGGGGTCGGTTGGTCGGCCGGTGGGCAGTTCCGGGGGCAGTTCCGGGGGCGGGTCCAAGGGGAAGGCGGCGTCGAAGAAGGCGCCGGCGGCGGCGCCTGCGGCGGTGCGGATCGAGGCCCCGGTGGTGGTGAGCCTTGGCCTCTTGGCGGTGGCGTTCGCGGCGATGTTCTGGCAGTTCCTGTCCAAGCAGTACGGTCCGGACGGGTTCAGCGTGGCGTACCCGCAGGACTGGGGCCACTCGTACATCGTGCCGCTGATCGCGGGCTGGTACGTGTGGAAGCACCGTGCGCGGATCGGCCTGCTGCCGGTGACGACGTTCTGGCCGGGCGTCTTGCTGATGGTGCTGGGGATGGTGTGCTACTTCAACTTCATCCGCGGGTACCCCAACCACATGTTCCAGGGCTTCAGCGCGATGCTGACGCTGGCTGGGATGGTGCTGCTCTTGACGGGTCCTCGGGTGTTCGGCGCGGTGCTGCTGCCGGTGGCGTACCTGGGGTTCGCGGTGACGATCTCCGAGATGGTGATGATCAAGATCACGTTCGCGCTGCAGCTGCTGGCGGCGCAGGGCGCATGGATGCTGCTGAACATGGTGGGGGTGGACACCGAGATCGACGGGAACGTGCTGCGGGTGTTCAACGGGAAGCAGGGCGAGTGGCTGCCGCTGAACGTCGCCGAGGCGTGCGCCGGGATGCGGATGGTGATCGCGTTCGTGGCGTTGAGCGGCGCGGTGGCGTTGTACGGCGTGTCCCGGTGGTGGAAGCGCGTGGCGCTGGTGCTGCTGTCGGTGCCGGTGGCGCTGCTGATGAACATCGTGCGTGTGGCGGTGCTGGGGATGCTGTCGCTGGTGGACCCGCGTCTGGCCGAGGGCGAGGCGCACACGCTGATCGGGACGGCGCTGCTGGTGCCCGCGTTCCTGCTGTTCATGCTGTGCGCGTGGTCGCTGAACAAGATCGAGCCGGAGGAGGCGTCATGACGTGGGCGTTCGTCCGTCGTCCGGCGTTCGTGGTGGCCCTTGGCGTGCTGGTCGTCGGCGCGATCGGCCTCAACCAGGCGATCCGGGCGATGGGGCTGTACCTGACGAAACTGCCGATCTATCCCGAGAGCGGGCTGGTGTTCACGAGCCTGCCGTCGGAGTACCCGTCGTGGCGGCAGGTGGGTGTGGACGAGCAGATGAGCAAGGAGGCCCAGGAGGAGCTGGGGACGGACAACTCGATCTCGCGGGTGTATGTGGAGCGCGAGCCGGCGTCGGGGATTCCGGCGCAGTCGGTGCAGCTGCACATCGCGTACTACACGGGGATGATCGACACGGTGCCGCACGTGCCCGAGCGGTGCATGGTGGGCGCCGGCTGGCAGACGGTGGGGACGGGGACGACGATCGTGGATGTCCCCTTGTCGATGGAGCGGCTGACGAGGGAGACGGGGCTGGACCCGGACGTGCACGGCACGAGCGAGCTGTGGCGCGGGCGGAGCAGCGAGACGGCGGGGCGGGTGCGCCTGCCGCGGGGCGTTGAGGACCTCAAGATGTCGGTGACACCCTTTGCGCACGGGCGCGGGGGCACGCTGTACGCGGGGTATTTCTTCGTTGCCAACGGCGGCGTGGTGGCGTCGGCGGACCAGGTGCGTCTGCTGGCGTTTCAGCTGGACCAGAAGTACGCGTACTACTGCAAGGTGCAGTTCTCGAGCACGGCGGTGAACTCAGCGGAGGAGCTGGGAGCACTGGCGGGCCGGATGCTGGACGAGATGTTCCCGGACATCATGCGCCGGGTCCCGGACTGGGTGGACGTGCAGGACGGGCGGTACGCCCCCGGGGATGAGTCGGTGAAGAGTTCGGGTCGTGGGTCGGGTTGAACGAAGGTCACGCGCGTGGCGTCGGGGCGTTCGCGGGAGCGGGCGACTGGCGGAACGCGACGATTGGAAGGCGTAAGGCGTCATCATGGCTTCAAAGGTCAACAGCAGGTTTGTGGCGATCCTGGCGTGCGTGCTCATCATCCTGTTCGGCGGGGTGACGTTGCTGGCGTACGTCTCGATCACGCGGTCGGGCGATCGCTACATCCGCAAGGGTGACGAGGCGATGGCGGCGGGCGACGTCAAGAAGGCCGCGTCGTTCTACGAGCGTGCGGTGGGCAAGAAGGGCGGTCGGACCAAGCGCGAGTGGCTGGAGAAGTGGCGCGGGGCGCTGCTGCAGACGGTCCCCGAGAACCCGCTGGACTACTCCAAGGCGGTGCAGTTCCACGCCGGCATCGAGCGGGCGATCGCGGAGCTCGAGCCCGAGAACGCCGAGCAGCAACTGGTGTACATCGAGGGGTGGTACCGGCAGATCAAGACGATCTCGAACTCGCGCCCCGTGCTCGAGGACTTCGTGGCGGAGGTGGCCAAGCGGATCGAGGAGCTGGATCCCGAGGACCCCAAGACCAAGCGGATCATCGGCTATCGCGGCCTGGCGATGCTGGACCTGATGGGTCGGTTGCCGACGAGCGACGAGGAGCGGGCCCAGAGCCTCAGTGACCTTGAACTGGCGGCGTCGGACCCGGCCAACACGGAAGCGGGCCTGGGCTTGGCGCGGTGGCACTTCACGACCGCCGAGATCGAGCAGCGTGCCGGGCGCCGCGCCGATGCGGACGCGAGCAACCTGCGCGGCAAGGAGGCTCTGGACGCGTTCATGGCGGCCAACCCCAAGCACCCCGAGGGGATGCTGCAGAGCTTTGCTGCGCGTCGGGCGATCACGCTGACCAAGCTGACGACGGTGTCCGAGCGCCAGGCGGCGATGGCGGCGATGCGGCCGGAGATCGTTCAGTTGCTTGACGATCTCCTGGCGCTGGACCCCAAGGAGATGACAGGCCCGCTGCTGGGCTTCATGCGTGTGCTGCTGCCAATTGCGGGCGATCAGGAGCTGACCGCCAAGTATCTGGCGCTGATCGAGCGGGCCCGGTCGGTGTACCCTGACGCGGCGGACCTGATGCTGGTGGAGGGGCAGGCGCTGGAGGATTCGGGGCGTCCGGATGATGCGATCACGGCGTACCAGCGCGTGGTGGACCTGCCGCCGCTGCCGGTGAGCCTGGACGGGCTTCTGCTGCCGATCCGTCAGCGGATGGCGGTCGGAGCGCAGGTGGACGCGTGCATTACGCAGTGGGACACGCTGCAGGACCGCGAGGCGGGGCGAGCGGCGCTGGATCGGGCCAAGGTGTTCCGCGACAAGCTGGCCACGCTGGTGGACGTGACGACCGAGGGGGAGCTGAAGAAGCGTGATGCGCTGATTGCGCTGGCGGAGGGGCGGTTTGATGTGGCGGTGGCGCTGCTGTCGTCGCTGCGTTCGACGATGCAGGGCGACGACCCGGCGATCCTGCTGCCGCTGGCCGAGGCGCTGTACCGGCAGGGGAACATGGGCGAGTCGCGACTGATCTACGAGCGGCTGCGGGCGGACGGCTACCGGGCCCCGTCGCTGATGTTCCGGCTGGCGGAGCTGTACCTGGTGGGTCTGCAGGACACGGTGCGGGCGCGGGAGGTGCTGACCGAGCTGCTGCAGAACGAGCCGGGGAACGAGCGGGCCAAGGAGCAGATCGCGCGGATCGACGTGATCGAGGGCAACGTGACGGATGCGACGGCGGACCCGGTGCTGCTGACGCTGGTGCAGGCGGCGGAGCTGCAGAGCAAGGGCGAGCTTGGCGCAGCGCGGACGCTTCTGGCCGAGCAGCTCAAGAAGACGCCCAAGGAGCGCCGGCTGTTCAACCTGCTGATCCAGCTGGACATCGCGGACAACGACCGGGCCGCAGCGCTCGAGCGCATCAAGGCCGCGATCGCGGCGGCGCCGGAGGACCAGCAGCTCAAGCAGATGGAGATGATGTTCTCGGTGACCGATCCGGTCGAGGCGGGGCTGAAGCTGATCGAGCAGTCGGGTGGGACACCGCTGCAGCGGGCGCTCTCGCGGTTCCAGCTCTACAACCGTCACAACAAGATGACCGAGGCCCGCGCGGCGTACCGCGATGCGGAGTCGATCGCGCCCAACGACCCGGCGGTGATTGAGATCGGCTTCGTGGTGGCGCTCGAAGAGCGTGACTGGGAGAAGGCCCGCGCCTTCGTGGCCCGGGCGGCGGAGCAGAACCTCGACCAGCTCAACGGGGCCCTGTTCCAGGGCCGGTTCGAGCTGGCGCGGGGTCAGTCCCGGGAGGCGGCGGCGACGTTCAAGCGGGCGGCGGACAAGATCCCCGAGAAGCCCGACACGTGGCGCTGGCTGGGCGCGGCGCAGGTGATGAGCGGCGACGTGCAGAACGCGATCAGCTCGTACCAGCGGGCGCTTGATGCGCGTCCGTCGGACATCCAGATCGGCAAGGAGTACACACGGGCGCTGATGGCCGTGGGCCGGCAGCGTGATGCGCTGGCGGCGATCAACCCGACGACCGGGCTGCTGCGGTACGGCACGGGCGACTCTGAGGCGGTGGGGATGTGGTTGGACCTTGAGGGGCTGGTGGGCGATCGCGAAGTGGCGATCGAGCGCCGGCGCCTGATTCTGGGCCGCTCGCCCAAGGACGGCGCGAACGCCGAGTCGCTGGCCCGGCTGCAGATCGTGGACAATCGCTTCGAGGACGCCGCGGCCACGATCGCGATCATCGAGGAGAACAAGTCGATCCCGGCGTTGAACATCGCCCTGCTGCGCGGCGAGCTGGCCGCACGGAGCGGTGATGCGGACGCGGCTGTGGACGGGCTGCGGACGTTCATCAGCGGCGTGCCCGAGTCGGAGCGGACCTCGCAGATGTACACGCGTTCGGCGGAGCTGCTGGCCCGGCATGAGCGTCAGCCGCAGGCCGTCGAGCTCCTGACGGAGGGCCGGAAGTACCAGTCCAAGGACCGGCTGGAGGCCGACCGCCAGCTGGGCGACCTGCTGTTCCGCACCGGCATCACGGGGCTGGGGGCCTCGGAGCGGGCGATGCAGATGGGTGACACGGCCCGCGCGGACGAGTTTGCTGAGCGCGGGCGGAACTTCCTGCAGCAGGCCGGAGAGTCGTACCAGAGCGTGATCGCCGCGGGCGCCGACACGGCGGCGGACGGCTTTGCCGTGAGCAAGCGTCTGGCCGAGGTGCACGCCAAGCTGGGCGACAACCGCAAGGCCGACGCGGTGATCCAGGCGATGATCGATCGGATGCCGGCGGATCAGCGGGCGGCGATGGAGAACGACCGCGAGGTGCTGCTGCTGCGGTCGCAGTTTGCCAAGGGCGCCAACGACGTGCGCCGGGCCCGCGAGCTGCTGGACCGGGCGTGCGAGCGCTACCCGTCGGACCCGGTGGTGTTCGTGCGCCGCGCGATGCTGAACGAGGAGGACGAGTCGCTGTTCGCCGACGTGATCGCGGACCTGGACCGGGCATTGATGCTGCGTCCGGGCATGTCCGAGGCGTGGGGGCTGCGGTTCAGCTACTTCAAGGAGCGTGGCCGGCTGGAAGAGGCCTTCAACCAGATCCGCAAGGGCATCGAGAGCAACCCGAGCGACAACTCGATGAAGATGGTGCTCGTGCAGCAGATGCTGAACGAGGGCCGCACGTCCGACGCGGTGGCGGAGGCGGTGGGCTTCGCCCGCGCGAACATGGAGGACCAGGACTGGCTCCGCATCGCGGCGGACCTGTGCCTCAAGAACGGCCAGTACCGCGAGGCCTCGGAGTTCTACTACACGCTGTACACGAAGGAACCCGAGAGCAGCGAACTGGCGGGGCTGGTGCTCGATACGCTGCTGCTGCGACGCGACCAGAGCATCAACCGAGCCGAGGTCATGAACCTGTTGCGCGTGGTCGAGTCTGAGCCCAAGCGCACGCGTGACAACCTGATGCTGCGGGCCCGGGCCCGGGTTTTCCTTGGCGATCAGGCCAAGGCCGCGGAGCTTGCCCAGCAGGCGTTTGAGCTGTGCGGCGAGGACACGCGCGAGCTGGCGGGGTGGTTCACCCAGTTGACGAGCGTGGTCGGATCGCAGGAGTTCGCCTACAAGCTGCTGGGCCAGCTGGCCGGCAAGGGACAGTTGCCGCCGATCATCAGGGTGGCGCGGTTCGGCGACTCGCACGGGGCCAAGCCGGCCGCGGAGCAGAACGCGGAGCTGGCGGCGATTGAGAAGGCGATCAAGCCCGACGACAACCTGGCGTGGCTGGAGTTCAGCCGGCTGATGGTGCGGGTGGCGTACGGGCAGGGTCGTTATGAGGACCTGGTCACGTGGGGCAAGCGTGGGCTTGAGATCAGCCCCACGGACGGCGAGCTCAACAACAACGTGGCGTACGTGCTGGTCAAGCACCTGAACCGGGCGAGCGAGGCGCTGACGTTCGCGGAGCGGGCGTCGGCGGTGAACCCCTCGTCGTCGAGCGTGCTGGACACGCTGGGGACGGTGTATCTCAAGCTGGACCGCTACCAGGATGCCGAGCGTGAGCTGACCCGGGCGGTGCAGACGGCCCAGGGCCCCGAGGAACTCTTGACCGCGAACATGCACCTGGCCCAGGCGCTCTTGAAGCTGGGCGATGTCGCCGGAGCCCGGCGGGCGGCGACGGCGGCCCAGACGGCGTTCGGGTCGGTCCCCGCCCAGACGCAGGCGCTTTACAAGGCGGAACTGGATTCCCTCAGAGAGGCCGTGAAATGAGCCGAACAAAGGACGAAGGTCGACGGCGCGGGCCCGCAACGGAGTTGCGAATGTTCGCGGTGTGATCGGTTGGTGAGCCGGCGCTCAAGGCCGGAAGTGATTGGTCGCAAGACCGAGGATAGATGACATGTCCATGCAGTCGACGACGCAGCGCCCGGTGCCGATGTCTCCCCGTCCGGCCGCCCCACAAGCCGGCGGCGCCGGTGGCGGTGTGGCCCTGGACCCGGTGCGCATTTTGCGCCAGTACTACCCGTGGCTGACGCTGGCGGGGATCATGGGCGTGATTCTGGGCGTGGGCCTGTACCTGGGGCTGCTGTTCCTGGTGCCTCGGTTCACGGCGTTCGCGACGTTCCAGGTGTTCCCGGCGGCGACGGACCCGGGCGACCCGGTGAACCAGACGCAGGGCGAGGCCGGCGGCGGCGAGCTGGACCGGTACATGGCGACGCAGGTGCTGGTGATGAAGTCGGACCAGATTCTGCGGAAGGCGATCGAGCAGCGTGCGGTGCGTGATACGGCCTGGGCCAAGCAGTTCCAGTCGACGGGCACGTACGACGCGAGCGAGGCGCTGAAGAAGCTGCGGAAGATCGTGTCGGCGCGCGTGGTGCCGGAGACGGCGATCGTGCGCCTGGGCGTGACGACGCCGAGCGCCGACGACGCCCAGATCATCGCCAAGACGATCTCGGACGTGTTCCTGGACGACAACCGATCGACGACCGTGCGCGAGACGCAGGACCTCATCGAGCGGTTCGAGCGCAAGGTCCGCGACCTCAAGACGGACGTGCGGGCGCTCGATACGCAGATGGAATCGCTGATGGGCAACAACCAGATCCAGGCCCTGAACCAGCGCGACACCGCGCTGTACATCGAGGCCTCGGGTCTGCAGATGCAGCTGGTCGAGACGGGGCTCCTGATGTCGCGGACGCGTGACCAGCTCCTGCAGTACGAGCAGATGCTCAACGCGCCGGGCGGCACGGTGTACCCCGAGATGGTCCGCAACGCGGCGGAGCGGTCGGGGATCATCCAGCAACTGGACGGCCAGATCGCCTTTGCGACCTCGAACCTGCGGGCGCTGCGCCAGGAGTTCGGCGACAACCACATGTCGGTGGTGCGCTCGGTGAACAACCTGCACGCGCTGCAGGAGGAGCGCAAGCGCCGGCTCGAAACGCAGATGGCCGACAGCTTCGCGACGGTGATCGAGAGCCTGCAGACCGAGATCTCCAACCTTGAGGCCAGCCAGCGGGACATCATCCTGCGCGGCGAGGGTGTGCGCAAGAAGCTGGCCGAAGTGACCAGCGTGCTCAAGCAGTACGCGGACATGCAGACCGACCGCGACCAGAAGATGAAGCAGGTCGAGCAGTTCGACACGCGCGTGGCGGAGCTGAACCTGATCGTGCAGCGCGGCGCGCGTGTGCGGGCGCTCTCGTTCGTCGAGAAGCCCGACCAGGTGTCGTTCCCGCTGTTGATCCCGACGCTGGCGCTGAGCATCTTCCTGGTGACCGGCGCGGCCGGCGGCGTGATCGTGCTCAAGGAGCTGCGTGAGACCCGGATCCGCAGCCCGCAGGATGTGGGCATGATCCCGCGGACGCGCGTCCTGGGCATCGTGCCCGAGCTGGGGCTGGACCCGACGAACCCGCAGCGGATCGAGACCGCATCGCTGGACCGCCCCGACGGCGCGATCGCCGAGAGCGTCCGCCAGATCCGCACGGGCATCCTCAAGGCCCACAACGACAAGGGCATCAAGACGATCCTCATCGCCTCGGGCATGCCGGGGTCGGGCGGAACGGCGCTGGTGTGCAACCTGGCGATCAACTCCGCGGCGATCGACCTCAACGTGCTGATCATCGACGCCAACGTGCGTCGCCCGGGCGTACACCCGGTGTTCGGGATGGCGGCGGGCCCGGGTCTGAGCGATGTGCTCACCGGGGCGTCGAACTTTGACGCGGCGGTGCAGGCCACCGCGATCCCCGGCCTGAGCGTCATGGCGGCGGGCCAGGAGCGGGCCAGGGCGTACGAGCGCTTCACCACGCCGTCGATGACGGACCTGCTCAACACGGCCAAGTCGAAGTTCGACCTGGTGCTGGTGGATGCACCGCCGTTCGTGGTGTCGGCCGATGCGCTGTCGCTGGCGAGCAAGTGCGACGGCGTCGTGCTGGTGGTGCGGGCCTACAACGAGAAGCGCGGCCTGGTGGCGCGACTGCGCGGCCAGTTCGATGAGATCCGCGCGGAGTTCCTGGGCGTGGTGGTCAACGCGGTGCGACCCAGCGCGGGCGGCTACCTCAAGCGGAACATCGAGGCCACGTCGAAGTACGGCGTCAACGGCCACGATGTCGGCACCGAGGCGTGACCGCACCGGCGTCCAGAGCGGGGTGGCGTGGCGGCCAGGGTCCACCCGGGCGTCCGCGGCGGAGCCTCGTCACGGGAGGGGCGGGCTTCATCGGCTCGCACCTCGTGGACCTGCTGCTGGCCCGGGGCGATATCGTCGCGGTGGTCGATGACCTGTCGACCGGTCGGCGGGACAATCTCACCCGCGCGCGGGAGTCGGCGGGGCCGGGGCGGCTGCGCGTGATCGAGGCCGATCTGGCCCGCACGCTCGACGGGGCTCTGGCCAACGAGTGCTTTGACGAGGTGTACCACATGGCCGCGGCCGTGGGGGTGCGCCGGATCCTGCAGCGGCCCATCGAGTCGATCGAGACGAATGTGGTGCAGACAGCGGCGGTGCTGCGGTTTGTCGCGGGGCACCGCCAGCGCGGGACGGCGATGCCCGCGACGCTGATCGCGTCGAGCTCGGAGGTGTACGGCAAGTCGGCCAAGACGCCGTTCTCTGAGGAGGACGACTGCGTCTACGGCCCGACGACGGCGGTGCGCTGGTCGTACGCGGCGACCAAGGCGATCGACGAGTATCTGGCTCTGGCGTGGCGGGAGTCGGCCGGGCTGCCGGTGGTGGTGGTGCGGTTCTTCAACACCGTGGGTCCCCGGCAGGTGGGCGACTACGGGATGGTGCTACCGAACTTCATCGCGGCGGCGCTGGCGGGCGAGCCGCTGCCGGTGCACGGGGACGGGCGACAGACGCGGACCTTCTGCGACGTGCGTGATGCCGCCCCGGCGCTGCTGCGGCTGCTGGCCGATCCGGCGTGCCACGGGCGGGTGTTCAACCTGGGCTCGGAGCAGTCCGTCGAGATGCAGGAGCTGGCCGAGGTGGTGGTTCGGACGCTGGGGTCGCGTTCAACGATCGCGCGGGTGCCGTATGATGACGCGTTCCCGGGCACTGGCGGAGGGTTCGAGGATCTGCGCCATCGCCGGCCCGACTTGGCGCGCATCCGCGCGGCGATCGGGTTCGAGGCGACGATTCCGATCGAGGTGACGATCCGCGATATCGCCGGGGCGCTCGAGCGTCGCGGCGACGTTGCGGCGGCCGGTGGCGGCGGGAGTGGGGCAAGGGCGTGACGAACGGCACGGTGCGCATCCCAACGATCGACAGCGCTCCGGCCCTGGGGTCCGGGGTGCTGAGCGTTCCTCCACCGGTCGAGGCGGACCCCGCGTCGGTGGTCGACAGCATCGCGTCGACGGCGGCGCCGGTGGCGGCGCTGTTCCACGACTACCTGGCGGTGTTCATCGTCGCGTTCCTGGTGACGCTCGGCGCGACGCCGATCATGCGCCGGTTGGCGGTGCGGCACGGCATCGTGGACAAGCCCATGGAAGCCCGCAAGGCCCACCGGATCCCGGTGGCGTACCTGGGCGGGGTCGCGGTGTTCCTGGGGATCATGGCGGGCATCGTCTTCAGCTTCTTTGGGTTCACAGCGACGGTCTCTGAGGAACTGTTCCGGATTCATGATTCGGCGTACCACCTCATGCCGGTGCCCTTCTCGATTCTGCTGGGGCTGCTGGTCATCACGGTGGTGGGGCTGCTCGACGACGTGATCAAGCTCGACCCGCGCCTGAAGATCGCCGGGCAGCTCCTGGCGGCGGCGGCGCTGGCGATGGAGGAGGTCGGGACACGGGTCGCGGCCGGCGTGATGCAGCCGATCGGGCGGCTCATGGGCAATCAGGACCTGATCTATCACATCCACCTGCCCTTTGACTGGCCGCTGATGCAGACCAACGTGATCACGATCGACGTGATCTACTGGGCGGGTGTGGCGATCATCGCGGTGTTCGTGCTGGGGGCGACCAACGCGACGAACCTGATCGACGGCCTGGACGGCCTGG
>SXGQ01244309.1_pt1 | contig 13600 bp, 14 predicted proteins | sample 3178371 | NCBI WGS metagenome assembly SXGQ01 (sample SAMN11356859, study PRJNA531348) | freshwater metagenome | isolation source: freshwater sample F1-20 | place: China: Fuxian Lake, Yuxi | collected 2017-12-25
CGGTCTGAGCGCTGACCAGATTGACCTCGTTGCCGTCGCCGCTCCCACTGCTCGAATCGGCTCTGCGCTTGCATCAAAGGTCGGCGCCGCCAAGGTGGTTGACGACCTCACCGCAACGATCGGATGCACCGGCGCAGCGCAGCCCGGTTTGGTGCTGGCCAACGCACTTGAGAACGCCGAACCTGGTCAAACCATTGCGCTTGTTGTTCTTGCCGATGGTGCCGACGTCATGAGTCTTCGCACAACGCCAGCGATTGCGAAGTACACGCCGGCTCGCTCGATTGCATCGCAACTTGAGTCGGGTGCACCGCTTGCCTACGGCCGGTTCCTTTCATGGCGCGGCATGATCAACGTCGAACCGCCTCGTCGTCCAGAACCGGCGCGTCCTTCGGGAACCGCTGCTGCTCGAACGACCGATTGGAAGTTTGGTTTCGTTGGTAGTCGCGATTCACAGACTGGTGACGTCTTCCTGCCACCGATGCGAGTTTCGTCTGACGGTCAGCGCACCGATCAAATGGAAGACGCACCGATGGCTGACGTGCAGGGCACTATCGCAACGTTCACGGTTGATCGCATGGCGTACTCGCCAAGCCCGCCGATCATCTTCGCTGTCGTCGATTTCGACGGTGGCGGACGTTTGCCAATCGAACTTACCGATACTGATCTTGAAGAGGTCGCCATTGGCGGCCGTGTCGAGATGACTTTCCGTCGTCTCTTCACCGCTGATGGCATCCACAACTACTTCTGGAAGGGGAAGCTGATCCGTGGCTAGTCATGGAATTCGCGACCAGGTAGCCATCGTTGGAATGGGCTGCACCAACTTTGTTGAGAACTGGGGAGCCAGCCTCGACGACATGATGATCGATGCCGCCAACGAGGCCTATGCCTCAGCCGGCGTCAACAAAGACGATGTCGACGCCTACTGGTTCGGCACCGCGCAGAGCGCAATGAGCGGTATCGCTCTTGCGCGTGCTCTGCAGTTGCAGAACAAGCCGGTGACTCGGGTCGAGAACTACTGCGCAACAGGTTCTGAAGCGCTCCGTCAGGCTTCCTACGCATTGGCCTCGGGCGCCTATGACCTGTGCATGGTTGTCGGCGCGGAAAAGGTGAAGGACACCGGCTTCCAAGGCCTCAATGCCAACCCAATTCCCAACGACGGCACAGCACGCACGCTTACCGCAGCCGCGATGTTCTCAATGATCGTTCCGGCATACGGCAATAAGTACGGCGTCGACGAAGACACGATGCGCGCTGCACTCAGCCATATTGCGGTGAAGAACCACTTCAACGGTGCCCGAAACTCTCGTGCGCAGTTCCGCAAAGAGATCACAGTTGAAACTGTCGAGAAGGCCCCGAAGATGGCGGGCACGCTCGGTCTCTTCGACTGCGCGGGTGTTGCCGATGGTTCGGCTGCCGCAATCGTGTGTCGTGCTGAAGATGCTCACAAGTACACCGATAAGCCGATCTATGTGAAGGCGCTTTCATTCATTGCTGGTAACGGCGGCGGACTCACCGACCCGAACTACGACTACACGACCTTCCCCGAGATCGCTGCATGTGCGGTCGATGCCTACGCCCAGGCCGGCGTTACCAATGCTCGTGAACAGGTCGCAATGGCCGAAGTTCACGACTGCTTCACGCCCACCGAACTTCTTCTTATGGAAGATCTTCAGTTCTCGGCTCGCGGCACCGCATGGCGCGATGTGCTCGACGGCGTGTTCGACCTCGACGGTGAACTTCCCGTGAACCCCGATGGCGGCCTGAAGTCTTTCGGCCACCCCACCGGTGCAAGCGGTTTGCGCATGATGTTCGAAGCGTTCCTGCAACTTCGCGGCGAAGTCCCCGAAGAGCGCAAGATCCACTCGCTGGCCGAAGGTCGCAAGCTGGCGCTCACTCATAACCTTGGTGGCTACCCGGGCGAGATGGTGAGCTTCATCTCTCTGCTCGGTGCCGAACTCGACTGATCACAAAGCTTCTGAAAACTACGAAGGCCCGGCGTAATGCCGGGCCTTCGTCGCGTCTGAAAGGAAGTTGTAACGATTACAGGCGTTCAATGATCGTGACGTTGGCCTGGCCGCCGCCTTCACACATCGTCTGCAGTCCGTAACGACCGCCGGTGCGCTCAAGTTCATTGAGCATCGTGGTCATAAGGCGAACGCCGGTGGCACCGAGTGGGTGACCGAGGGCAATCGCGCCACCGTTCACGTTGACCTTGGAAAGATCGGCGTCGAGTTCCTTCTGCCATGCGAGCACAACGCTGGCGAAAGCTTCGTTGATTTCAACGAGGTCAATATCGGCCATGGTGAGGCCGGTCTTTTCAAGTGCACGCTTTGTTGCGGGAATCGGTGCAGTGAGCATGTAGATCGGATCATCGGCCAGTACCGAGATGTGATGAATGCGAGCACGGGGCTTGAGACCGTGGCGCTTTATGGCATCTTCGCCAGCGATGAGCATCGCGGCGGCCGCATCAGAAATCTGCGAAGCACACGCAGCGGTGACTCGACCACCTTCGGTGAGTGTTTGCAGCGAACGGATCTTTTCCCAGTTCGGTTCACGGGGGCCTTCATCGAAGTTGAGACCATTGAATTCGAAGATCTCATTCTCGAAACGACCTTCGGCCCGTGCACGAATCGCACGTTCGTGTGATTCAACGGCAAAGGCTTCCATGTCGTCGCGGCTGATGTTCCACTTCTCGGCGATCATCTCGGCGCTATTGAACTGCGAAACCTCGCCAGCCCCGTAACGCGCGACCCAACCCGTTGAACCGGTGAACGGATCTGTGAAGCCGAAAGGTTCGGCAACGAGCATCGCCGAGCTGATCGGAATCTGCGACATCTGCTGCACGCCGCCCGCAACAACGAGATCTTGCGTTCCACTCATGACGGCTTGTGCCGCGAAGTGCACGGCCTGCTGTGAAGAACCGCACTGGCGATCAATGGTGGTGCCGGGCACATGCTGCGGCATTCCCGCAACGAGCCAGGCGGTGCGAGCGATATCGCCGGCCTGTCCACCAATGGTGTCGACGCAGCCGTAGATGACATCGTCAACGAGCGCCGGGTCGACATCAACACGATTGAAGAGTTCAACGATCGGAGCAGCGCCGAGATCGGCGGGATGCACATCGGACAAACCGCCGCCACGACGGCCAACGGGGGTGCGAACGGCATCGATGATGTAGGCCTCAGCCATAGGGGTCTCCTCGGAACTGTGCTCAGGGCGAGCGGACGAACGAGCCGAGGTTACCTGCGTGTTCCGCACGCCTTTGTCGTGAGGCCGCGGGGTGCTTCGAATCGATGGATTATTATGGCTCTATGGAAAATTCACTCTTAAGCCGGCAATCGGCCGCTTCGATGCTTAGTGCCCTTTGCCTGATGGTCGGGATCATGTTGATCCCGACCGGTGCGCAGGCGCAGCAAGCTTCAAGCCCGAATTGCTCCGGACTCGGGTACACCGTCGCCCGCTCCGACGAGGTTCTGGTCGCCTTCGATTTGGCCACGGGAGCGGCGACCGGAACGCAAGTGCCGACAGGATCGGGTCCTCAGGGCATGGCACTATCGGCTGACGGATCGACTGTCGTGGTTGCTGCATTAAGTGACGACCGAGTCGAGTTCTACGACGCGGCGACCCTTGCACTGGTGGATACGACATCGGTCATCGCTCCGATTGCTATCACTGTCCATCCGGTCTCAGGCGTCATCTATGTCTCGCAGGAAGGCGTGAACCAGATCTCGATGCTCGACCCGACCTCGCGCGCCGTCACCGGAGTCTTCGCGACGGGGGGAACGGTGAACGCGATGACGTTCACCCCCGACGGTTTGAATCTTCTGGCGGTTGAGACACTCTCCAGCGCGATCGAGATTTTTGATCAAAGTGGAACGCAGATCGGTTCTCCGATCGCTCTGGGCGCGAATCCGCATGCCATTGCTGTAACCCCAGACGGAACCACTGCGTATATCTCTGCAACATTCCAGAACAAGATCATCGAGATTGATCTCGTGACGCTTACGCAGACCGATCATTCAGGGATGAATTTCCCGCTTGGGAGCGCTGTTTCACCCGATGGCCAAGAACTGTGGGTTCCGCTCATGGGTGCCGGTCAGGTCCAGGTCTTTTCACTGCCGACGTTCACCGCGCAAGTGGCGGTCCCCGTGGTCGGCGGCCCGTCCTTCGTCATGTTTGCCCCCGGTAGCGACATTGCCTACGCGACGGCGCAGTTGTCCAGCACGCTCACCGGAATCTCGACGGTTGATTATTCGGTCGTCTCGACGGAGGAGATTGAAGGTGGAGTCTTTGCAATGGCGTTATGTCCAACTGCCGAACCTGAGCCGACGACGACCACGACGGTCGCTGTCGATCCCATCGCTCCATCGTTCACCGGTTGATCGGGCGTTAGCACGTCGTTGGCGGTGAGTTCTGCCCTAGTGGGTGGTTCTCTACCGAGTGGTTTTCAATCGGGAACCGTCAGACGGACAGGATCGTGCAGGAACCGTGGCCGAACAGGCCCTGGTTAATGGCGAGCCCAACCTTGGCGTTTTCGACCTGATGGCCATCGCTGCGTCCTTGCAACTGCCACGTAAGTTCACACACCTGAGCAATGGCTTGTGCGGGAATGGCTTCGCCGAATGAGGCGAGACCGCCCGATGCGTTGACCGGCTTCGAACCGCCAAGTGCGGTGACGCCGTCACGCACAAGTCGTGCACCTTCACCTTCGGCGCAGAAGCCGAGGTTCTCGTACCAGTCAAGTTCGAGCGCGGTGGAAAGGTCGTACACCTCTGCACACGAAACATCTTCCGGACCAAGTCCGGCTTGTTCGTACGCGTTATGCGCAATCGAATCTTTGAAACCAAGCGCCGGTGCTTGCACAACTGCGTTGGAGTCGGTGGCGATGTCGGGAAGTTCAAGACGAATCTGCGGGTACGTCGGCGTGGTGTTTGCCACTGCACGAATACGTACGGTGCCTTCAAGCGTTCCGAGCTTCTTCATGGCGTACTCAGGCGTGCAGATGATGACTGCAGCTGCACCGTCGGAGGTTGCACAAATGTCGAGAAGTCGCAGCGGATCCGAAACGATCGGTGAACCGGCAAAGTCGTCAAGCGTGAACTCTTTGCGGAAACGCGCATAGGGGTTGGCAACGCCAGCCTTGGAGTTCTTGACCTTTACAAGAGCGAAGTCTTCGACGGTGTCGCCGAACACATCAATGCGACGGCGAGCGTTCAATGCAAAGAATGCCGGGTTGGTTGCGCCAAGCAGGTGGAAACGCTGCCAATCGGGATCCTCTTTGCGCTCGCCGCCAACTGGAGCGAAGAAACCCTTCGGCGTGGTGTCAGCGCCAATCACCATTGCGACATCAGCAAAGCCCGCAAGGATCTGCGCGCGTGCTGACTGCATGGCTTGTGCGCCTGAAGCGCACGCGGCGTATGACGAAGAAATCTGTGCGCCTGTCCAGCCCATTGCCTGGGAGAACGTGGAGCCAGCAACAAAGCCGGGGTAGCCGTTACGAATGGTGTCGGCACCGGCAACGAATTCAATGTCGCGCCAGGCAACGTCGGCATCGGCAAGTGCAGCCTTGGCGGCAACGAGTCCGTAGTCGACGAAGTTCTTTCCCCACTTGCCCCATGGATGCATGCCTGCACCGAGGACGACGAGATCACGTTCAGTTGCCATTACCTCGCGCCTTTCGGGGCGGAAGGTGCCCATGTCCAGATCCAGTGGTCGACACCTTCGTCGTCGCGGTACAGCACCTGCAGATCGACTTCGACTTCCTGACCAATAGAAAGGTCGGCGGCCATAACGCCCTTCGCAACCTGCCCAAGAATCACGATGCCCTCGGCTTCGAGTTCGACTGCCGCAAGCGCATAGGGCTCGAACGGGTCGGCAGCCACGTAGGGGGGCGGCGGTGCGTAATGGTTCTCGGTGTAGGACCACACCTTTCCCTTGCGGGAGAGGGGAGTGGGCTCGAGGTCGGTGCCATCGCAGTCAGGACTGGGGCAAGAGCCAGACCGGGGCGGGAACACAACGGTTCCGCATGCAGTGCATTTGGCGCCAATGAGGGTGTATGGCTCGGAGGTGGTGAACCACCCCTCGACCGCAGGAATTCGTTCTGTGGTTGTCACGTTCTGCAATGTAGTGGTGCCGGGAGAGGGGGCCCGATTCCTCAGGGAAATCTCTCCCTGGTCGGAAGATCTTTCAGGGTCGGCCCTACGATTAAGAGATGGTTGGCAATTTTGCTGATTCCGATCGTCCGATCGGTTCGATTCGCAGAAAGCCTAAGACGGTTGAGGGGCATGATGTTGCCTACTCTCCGGTGTGGGGGCCCATAGCAATCGCTCTCGGCGTGTTCCTGACCGTCGCTGGCGTCATGCATTTCGTCAACCCAAGTTTCTTCGACGCCATTGTTCCGCCGTGGCTGGGGCCGTCGGAGCGTTTCTGGACCTACGCCAGCGGTGTTGCCGAACTTGTGGTCGGACCACTGCTGATCATTCGCCGCACCCGGCGTATCGGCGCACTCGCTGCCATTGTGGTTTTGATCGCGGTGTACCCAGCGAATCTCTACATGGTGTGGGACTGGCGCGATCGAAGTTTCGGCGAACGCACAGTGTCGTGGGCGCGTCTGCCGTTTCAGTTCGTGTTCATCTGGTTGGCGTGGATGGTGGCGAGGAGCCAAGCGGTTCATTCACCGAAGGCGTGACCGCAAGCAAGGAACGGCTCAGCCGGTGAACGATGGAGCCACGGGACTTGGGGACGGCGGGACGGGGCCAGTAAGCGACACCGCTAACGCCTGATCCTGGCCATTTGTTGTGGAGGATCCGACGGCCATGCACGAATAATTGGTGGCGCAAGAAACCTCGGAAAGTCCGTCCTCTTCAGCGCCAATGTCCTCAACGCTGAGCTGAGTCCACATCGTTCCGTTCCAAGTCAGCACAAGTGGCGAGCCCACATTCGTGCTGTCAATGCCCACGCCAACAACAACACACTCAGTGCTCGAAACGCACGAAACCGACTCGAAATAGTTCGCGACGGCGGGGTTAGGGCTCAGGAGAATTGTCCAAGCCGTGCCGTCCCATGTCATTGCCAATGTTTTGTCATTGCTGGATTCTGTTGCGCCGATAGCAACGCACGATGTTGGGGAGACGCAAGAAACGGACCGAAGAACGTTGGGGTCTGTGCCGGGATTGATATTGGGAGTGGAGACGATCGTCCATGCCGCTCCGTCCCACACTGCTGCCAAAGTCTTGAGTACTAATGAGCCATCGTAATAATTGCCAACAGCGATGCACGACGCTGCCGACGTGCAACTCACTGATGTGAGGAAATTGGATTCGGACCCTTCATTGGGGCTCGTAGCTACTGCCCACGTATTGCCGTTCCATGTTGCGACGAGAGTCTGAAAATTCGTGCCATCGAAGGAGGCCCCGACGGCAACGCAGAAGGACTCTGAAACGCAAGACACGGACTCAAGGAAATTGTCATCGGCGCCGACACTGGGCACGACTGCAGTGGTCCACGCACTTCCATCCCATGACATGGCCAACGATTGGGTGTTGCCGGCGATGTCGTACTCGCCGACAGCAACGCACGAAGTGGCTGAGACGCAAGAAACAGACGCAAGCAAATCTTCGGAGGATCCGAGCGTCGGGTTGGCCAGAATTGTCCACGTTGTGCCGTCCCAGGCCATCGTCAAGGCGTCGACATTGAAGTTGTCGATTGAGACACCAACAGCGACGCATGAGTTGGTTGCGATGCAAGAGACCGAGAAGAGAGTGCTGGAACCGCCGGCATTCGGGCTTGGCACAACTGCCGCTGATTCAACGTAGGCCGACGCTCGGTCGGCGACGGCAATGAATCCGACTGAAAGTGCAGCAATAGCAAACAATCCGATGATTTTTTCACGAGAAGGCCTTTTCGTTCAGGCCCACTTAGGCCTCCGTGATGTTCGGAAAACTAGCAATAATCAGTTAAGTCAGCAATCGGTCTGCTGGAGCTCATTGTCCGCAGGGGGCACCTTTCAAATGACACCCTCCAAATGACACACACTTAGCTCGTGTTCATCTGGTTGGCGTGGCTGGTGGCGAGGAGCCAAGCGACGCTCCGCCGCCGAGGTGATTAATCGGCGGACTCGTTGCGATCGTTTTTCGACCACTGATTAAACGACATCATCCCGTAGAGCAGCAGCCCAATGAAAACAACGAGGGTGACGAGGCCACCCGCAATGAAAAGCCCTATCTCGGTCATGAATCGGTCTTTCTGGCAACGAGAAGGAGTGCCCCGAGCGAAAGAATCGATGGCACCCAAACGCCTACGTAGATGCCGTTGAGGCGGCCGGAAATGTCATCTTCTCCGGCGCTGAAATAAATGGTGATGCTCAGGACGAGGCTGATCATCGCTGCCGCAATGAGACAGCCTTTCAAAATGGTGTCTGGCTTCATTCTCTGAGGTCCGTTCTCTGAGCAACGGGCCGCTCTGGTCGAGGCGACCCCGCACGAGTTGTGCCTCAACAGAATACTTCCTCGGTGGGCATCGCCTGTGATCCGACATGGGGAACAGAAAAGGCTCTACGATTTAGGGGCTGTGCCGCATGAGGCGGCCCAAGCGCTAATGGGGAGGGTTCCGTGGGTGAAGTATTTCTGACAGGAAACGAGTACTTACTCGTCTACAACGTGTTTTCGTTGGTTGTCGCGTCGATGTTCGGGGCGTTCATTTATTTCGTACTCAATGTTTCACAGGTTTCAAAGAAGTACCGCAATGCTGTTGCCGTCTCCGCAGTTGTTGTGGCAGTAGCGGGATATCACTACTTCCGCATCTTCACTGGCTGGGCCGACGGCGAATTCAACGAGGGCTATCGCTATGCCGATTGGCTGCTCACAGTTCCGTTGTTGCTTATCGAACTTCTCATCGTGCTTGGCATCACGTCGGAGAAGCGTCGCCCACTCTCCATCAAACTGGCGATCGCAGCCGTTTTGATGATTGCCTTGGGATACCCGGGTGAGGTTTCGACCAGCGATAGCACCAAGTGGATCTTCTGGGTGTTGGCCATGATTCCGTTCATCTACATCCTGGTCACGGTGGCCGGCGAGATGAAGGCGTCTGCTAGCCGCGAATCCGCCAAGGTTGCCAAGGGTATTCGGTTGGCGGCGATCCTGTTGCTTGTGGCGTGGTTGGTTTACCCCATCGCCTATCTGTTCCCGATTCTGTTTGAAGAATCAAGTGGTATGGCTGAAACGGTTCGTCAGGTCGGCTACTCGGTTGCCGATCTCCTCGCCAAGCCGATTTATGGTCTCGCCATTCTGGCGGTCGCCAAACTTCGCACTGCTGAAGAAGAACCTGCCAACAGCTGATCTTTCTGGAATCCTCGGTCGCATGCGGGGTCTACTGTGTCCCCATGTCGGCCGAGGATTCATGGCAGGAAATGTCGGATGCACTTGAGTTTGCGATGTCGCGAATCGAGGGCGATCCCGATTCGTTGAACGATCGTGAACGCGCTGACGGCAACTTATATGTCATGCGCATGCTCACCGCTGTAACGCAGAGCACCTCCCTTACGCTCGACCCCGATAGTCCTGCGTTTCTCACGATGCTCGATGGTGTTCGCTTCGTGGGTGCTGCCGGTCCCGATATTGATTACGACGTCGCGGCAGTTCGCCCTGATTCGCTGTATTCGATTTCCGGCGAGCGCGGTGAAGCGACCTATGTCGGCATCACGGTGTACGCGGGCGCTGGTGCCGGCGGTGCGTCAGCGGTTGTTGCGTCTGTCGATGTCGACGACATTTTGAATTCAGACGGCACGTTTATGTGGGAGTTCAGTCATCCCGAGGCAGCGCGCGTCATTGTTCGTCAGTATTTCCATGATCGTGGTGAGCAGTCACGCGGTTCGTGGTCGATTACGCGAGTTGATGCGGGTGCGAGCGACAGCGCAGAAGGTGCTGGTGCGTCTCGACTCATGAGAGGCGCGGAAATGTCGGCGCGAATTTCCAACGCTGCAAAGTCGTTGCGGTGGAACGCACAGCTCAACCAGTTGTGGACACCCGAGCGACGCTCGTTTCCCAATGAGTTCGTGCGCCAGACCTGCGACGACATTGTTGCTGCGATTCCCAACCCGGATGTTGTCTATTCCTATACGTGGTGGAAGATGGCAGACGATGAAGTAATCGTGGTCGACTTCGTTCCGCCCACAACCGACTATTGGGCGTTGCAGTTGTGCGATCGCTGGTATCAGTGCTTCCCCGATCGTCGATCGAACATCAACAACCGTGAGGCTGTTGCGAATGCTGACGGATCAGTTCGCATCGTGATTTCCGATGGCGACCCAGGCGTGCCGAATTGGCTCGACACCAGCGGTCACCACACCGGCGTCATGTTCTTCCGCTGGTTGCACGCCGACATTACCGATCAGCCGGTGTGCCGAGTTGCGAAGCGATCAGAAGTTGGGTCGCTGTCGTCAAGCGTGTGAACGTTGCTAGCAATTACGACGGCATCGGCGTTGCGGCGTTCGGCCCTCTGCGCAAGGCCACACGCATGACCTCGACCATCATCCACACAGCGACGGCGCCCTTTACTGTCCATAGCCAGGCCCGGACGAGGTTCACAATCATCAACTCGTCATAGGTCTGCTGGTCCCAACGGTCGAGTAGCACGCCGTGAGCTGGCGCCGAGAACGCCGCTGTATCGATGAGGATGAACAGCATCAGGAATGCGCTGATGATCGCTGCGATACGAAGACGTTTCGGGTGGGCGAGCAGCAGCACGAGCACGCACAGCCCCTCGATCAGCCACGGCCCGAAGAGCACTTTGCCGATGCGGTCAACGTGAGCCTGTTCGTAGGCATCCCAGGAGTCGGCGCCGACGAGAGGGAAGAGGTCGTAATGCACGACCTGCACCGTCCAGATCATTCCGACCATCAGCACGGTGACAACGAGCTGCACAAGTACGACCCAGTGCAAACGCAGTCGGTCGAGGCCAGGCAGGTTGGGTGACCAATCTCCGCTGGGCGAAGGGGTGAAGGTGGGCAAAGGCATGGCCGGGACGGTAGTGAGGGCGGTGTCGGCGCGACGGGTCCGGCGGGAAGTTGGGGAGGCGTTGGCGCCGCAAGTGCGCGGTTGTGTCGGTGTTCGGGAATGATCCGAATGGCCTATTCACGATGGTGTTTCGGGTCCGTACTATCGAACACATGTTCGAGAGTTCTAACGAGACACTAAGCGAGCGCGGCGGTGTCGCTGCTGTGTGCGGATCAACTACGTCTGCGCTCGCGTCGGGGTTGGCTGGTCTGGGGTTTGCTGGGTCGGAACCCGTGGCGTCGGGGTTCGTCTCGTTCGACGTTGCGTTCGCCCAATTGTCTAATGCGCTCGTTTCGATGAGTGCGTCGGGGGTTCCCGCCGATGCCCAAGTGTTGAAGAGCCTGCGGATGCAGATCGATTGTCTCTCTGCGCTCACGGCCGAAGCCGAGGTTCGGTTTAATCGCACTCAACGGTGGCGTGACGAAGGTGCGGGTTCGTTGCGCGCCTGGCTGGTCGACGCGTGCGGGTTGTCGCGCCGAGAGGCGACACATCTGGCTCGGCGGGCTGATCGGCTCGAGTCGTGGCCCGATGTTCTCGAGGGGTGGAAGTCTGGCGCGCTGAGCGGCACGCTAGTCGACGTTGTCGTTGCGGCGGTTCCGGCCCGATTCGTCACAGAGTTTGCTCAACAATCTCCTGAGGTCGTGCGTGTGCTGGCACCTCTCGATGTCGCGCAAACCGAAGTGGCTATGCGTCAATGGGTGAGGTGTGCCGAGGCAGCAGATAGTCCCGAAGACTTTTCCGAGCGGCCATCGGGCGTCTACCTCGATTCATTGCTCGACGGTCGAGTGGCGGTGCAAGGTCAGCTGAGTCGCACCGAAGCGGCCATTGTCGAGGCTGCGTTACGAGTGTTCGATGTTCCCGACCAGGTCGACGAGAACGGCGAGTTCATCGGCGAGCCGCGCTCACCAGGCAAGCGCAATGCCGACGCATTAGTAGAAGTGTGCAAGTTCGCAATGTCTCATCGTGACGGTGCAGGGGAGTCGGGTCGATTCGTTCCGCACGTTTCGCTTTTAGTTGATATTGCGGAATTGCGTGCATCAGGTTTGCGAGGCGCGGGCGTGCGCTCAGAAGCTGGTCTTGAACGCGCCGCCGAGGCCCGAGGATGGTCAGCGGCTGAGCGGGCTTGGTTCACCGACGCTCTGCGCCGTCATGGCGATGCGGTGACTTCCGACGGTTCCGAACTTGATGCAACTGCGGTAGCAACGCTCACCTGCGATTCTGTGGTGCAGCGGGTTCTCATGGCCGATTCGAAGGTTTTGAATCTGGGCCGAGAAGTCCGAACCGCTACTGCGGCACAACGAAGAGCCATTGTCGCTCGCGACCGACATTGTCGAGCGCCAGGTTGTCGGACAAAACCCAAACATTGCGATGTCCATCATCTTGATCATTGGATCAACGGTGGCCGAACCGATGTCGATCGAATGGTATTGCTCTGTGGCACGCATCACCGGGAGTTTCATAAACCGGGGTATCGCATGGAGCTTTCCGATCAGGTCGAATTCACCGTGCACTCGCCCAAGGGGTGGAGCCGGTCAAGCGTGCCCGAGCGAATCGAGCAGTTGGTGTTCGCTCGGGGTCAATGACGGTCTTTGTATGGCGTGTCCCTGATCGATCCGTGCAATGCTCTTTCATGTCCTCCAAGCAGATCGCTGGAACTCGCGCTTCTGCAGCAGTCCAAATGAAGACTGCAACTGCGTTTCTCGCAATTGCAGCTGGGCTGGTCATTTACTCAAGCCTTGAGTTCATGCTGGTCGAAATCCAGACGGAATTTTCGATGTCACCCAACGCCACCATCGTGGTTGCGCAAATCGCTGCGGGTGCCAGTTTGTTCGCCGTATTCCTGGCTGGCGCCCTTGCTGATCGCCTTGGTGAACGGCGAGTTATTTCGTGGGCAAGTACAGCTTTTTGCTTCGGGGCAGTCATGGTCGGGCTTGCGCCACACGAGTGGACGTTGATCGTGGGCCTCGCGATTGGAGGTGTCGGATCAATCGTGATGGCGATTGTTGGTCTCTCGGTTCTGAACAAGACGTATCCGGAGAAAGCACAGCGCGCACGTGCATTCGGCCTCTTCGCCATGATTGCACCGGTGGCAGCGATTGCTGTTCCTCTTCTTTCTTCAGAGATTATTCCGCGCTCAAACTGGCGATTTGTCATAATCTTGCGGGTCCTCGTTGGGCTCGGGACGTTGTTGCTTGTTCGCCGGACATTGCCAAAGGGCACTGGAATTTCAGTTCGTTCTGAGCTGATCACTCCGGCATTGGCTGGCATCGCGCTTTCAGGATTTGCGTTGGCATTCTCGTTTTTTGGCATCGGTCCGAGAGAAGGCCACCATTTCCCGAATGGATTTATTTCTGCGGGAGTCGCCTCGGTAGCAACGATTTTACTGATCATGACCATGCGAAGAGTCGCCACCTACCCTCATTATTCGAGCGATGCGGCGTCGAGGGTCGTTTCCAATTCTCGGAGCGCTCTTTCTCGTCAACGGAGTGAATCTCTTCTTTTTCACATATCTGTTCTTGCAGTTCCGGTACCACCAGACGTTGATTGAG
>SXGQ01532665.1_pt1 | contig 13599 bp, 8 predicted proteins | sample 3178371 | NCBI WGS metagenome assembly SXGQ01 (sample SAMN11356859, study PRJNA531348) | freshwater metagenome | isolation source: freshwater sample F1-20 | place: China: Fuxian Lake, Yuxi | collected 2017-12-25
ACGGGCCCAGCAGCACGAGGAACTCGCCCTCATGCACCTGCAGGTTCAGGCCCTTGATGACTTCGTTGGACCCGAACGTGATGCTCAGGTTCTGGATGTTGACGCCACTCACTTGACCGCTCCCGCAGCAATGCCACGGACGAACCAGCGGCCAGAAATCAGATAGACCAACAGCGGCACCGCCGACGTGAGGATCGTCGCGGCCATGTTGAGGTTGTAGAGGCGCTCGCCCGTCGTCGTGTTGATGACGTTGTTGAGCTGCACGGTCATCGGCAGGTTGTCGCGGCCGGCGAAGGTCAGGCCCAGGATGTAGTCGTTCCACACGCCGGTGATCTGCATGATGGCCGCGACGATGAGCATGGGCGTGCTCATGGGCAGCACCAGCTGCACGAAGATGCGCCAGAAGCCGCCGCCATCCACGCGCGCCGCCTTGAACAGCTCGGCCGGCAGGCCTGCGTAGTAGTTGCGGAACAGCAGCGTCATGATGGGCATGGCGAACACGATGTGCACGACCACGATGCCGGGCAGGCTGCTGTAGATGCCGATGAAGGCTTCCAGCTTCACGAGCGGGTAGATCATGACCTGGATGGGGATGAACGCGCCCAGCATCAGGATGCCGAACAGCCATTCGCCGCCCTTGGGCTTCCACCACGAGAGCGCATAGCCATTGATGGCGCCCAGCAGGATGGGCAGGATGACCGACGGCACCGTGATGGCCACCGAGTTCCAGAACCCACCGCGCACACCCTCGCAGCTCACGCCCGTGCAGGCCTCGCTCCACGCGGCGCGCCAGGCGTCGAACGTGGGCGCCGACGGCAGCGCGAAGATCTGACCCAGGCGGATCTCGTCCATGGTCTTGAACGAGGTGGTCAGCATCACGTACAGCGGCAGCAGGAAGAACACGGCCGCGGCGATGAGGAAGGCGTAGACGCCGAGGCGCGCCCAGCGTGACGAGGCTTTCTTGCGCGCGCTCATCAGTGGCCTCCCTGCGCTTTTTGGCGGCTGCGGGCGTAGGCCAGCGGCGCGATCAACGCCAGCACCGTCAGCAGCAGCATCACGGCCCCGGCGGATGCCAGCGCCAGGTTGGCGCGGCCGAACAGGTGGTCCATGATGAACTTGGCCGGCACGTCGCTGGCCGTGCCGGGGCCGCCCTGCGTCATGGCGACGACGGTGTCGAACACCTTGACGACGCTGACGGCCAGCAGCGTGAAGACGGTCGCCAGCGTCGGCCCCATCATCGGCAGCACGACGGACAGGTACACGCGCCACGTCGGGATGCCGTCCAGCCGTGCGGCCTTCCAGATTTCTTCGTCGATGCCGCGCAGGCCGGCCAGCATCAGCGCCATCACCAGCCCCGCGCCCTGCCAGGTGCCGGCAATGACGACGGTGTAGATGACCTTGTCCTGATCGACGATCCAGTCGAAGGTGAAGTTCGTCCAGCCCAGTTGCTGCATCGCATGCTGCAGGCCGCTGTCGGGGTTGAGCACCCACTGCCAGACCAGGCCCGTGGCCACGAACGACATCGCATACGGGTACAGGAAGGCGGTGCGCAGCGCGCCTTCGCCGCGCACCTTCTGGTCGATGAACACGGCCAGCAGGAAGCCGATGGCCATGGCCGCGATGACGTACAGCACGCCGTAGATGGCGAGGTTGTGGATGGCGTGCATCCAGCGGTCGTTGTCGAGCAGGCGCTCGAACTGCTGCAGGCCGACGAAGTCGCTGTTGGGGAAGGTGCGCGAGCTGGTCATGGACGTGCGCAACGTCCACAGCACGGTGCCCACGTAGCCGACGATGACGATGACGGCCAGGGGCAGCAGCGCACCCCAGGCCGCGAGGGAGCGGCGTTTCATGGCTCAGTTGCGCAAGGCGGAGACGATGTCCTTCTGGACCTTCTCGACCGGGATGTTGCGGTTCCAGTAGCTGGTCAGCACGTCCTGCAATGCGCCGTTCTGGTCGGGCGTGATGTAGATCTCGCCGTTGGCCAGGTGGCGGGCCTTGTCCTTCATCGCGGCCACGCCCATCTGCGCGCAGAGGTCCATCTTGCTGACGTCCACGTCGGTGCGGATGGGGATGGAGCCCTTCTTCATGCTGAAGGCCACCTGCGTGGCCGGCTGGGTGATGACGCTGGCCAGCAGCTGTTGCGCCTTGACCTGGTCGGGCTTGCTGGTCTTGGGGAACACCATCACGTCGCCCTGGATGATGTACGGCGCCTTCGGCCCGAAGCCGGGGGCGCAGCCGTAGTCCTTGCCGGCCTCCTGCTTGGCCTGGGCGAACTCGCCCTTGGCCCAGTCGCCCATGCTCTGCACGCCGGCGCGGCCGCTGATGAGCATGGCCGTGGCGTCGTTCCAGTTGCGGCCCGGCGAGCCCTTGTCGGTGTAGCTCTGCAGCTTCTTGAAGGCCAGCAGCACCTTCTTGAATTCCTCGCCCTGGATGGCCTTGGGGTCGCGGTCGCGGAAGACCTTCAGGTACAGGTCGCGGCCACCGTAGTGGGCCAGCGTGGCGGTGAAGACGATGCCGTCCTGCCAGGGCTGGCCGCCATGGGCCAGCGGCACGAGGCCGGCGGCCTTGAGCTTGTCCAGCGCGGCGAAGAGTTCGTCGAAGGTCTTGGGTTCTTCCGCGATGCCGGCCTTCTTGAAGGCGGCCTTGGAGAACCAGAACCAGCTCATGTTGTGGATGTTGACCGGCGCGGCGTAGTAGTGGCCGTTCACGCGGATGGCCTGCAGCACGGTCTCGGGCAGGAACTTGTCCCAGCCGTCGCGCTTGGCCACGTCGTCCACGTTGTTCAGCAGGCCCTGGTCGACGATGTCGCGGAACTGCTGGGTGGTGTTGAACTGCGCGGCCGTGGGCGGGTTGCCGCCGGCGATGCGGTTGATGGCGACGGAGCGGGCCTGTTCGCCCAGCGCCACGGCGGTGTCCACCCACTGGCCGCCCTGGGCCTTGTAGGCCTCGGCCAGCGTCTTGGCGGCGGCGGACTCGCCGCCCGACGTCCACCAGTGGATGACTTCAGCCTTCAGGGGCTGGGCAACGACGTTGGAAGCGGTTGCAACGAACAGCGCAGCTGTGGCCAGGGCGTGGCGGGGGAACTTCATTTCTGTCTCCGGATCTTGTGGGTTCAGGGCGAAGTGTGCTTCGCCCGCGCGCCGTCCGCCTGAGGGCAGACCCTGTAATATTTCATTTAGAAATCGACTGAAACCGCGCAGAGGCTCGTTTCTTGTCGCTTTTACAGGGCTCGCCTCGTTAATTATTTGTTCAGAAATTGGCCGTACCAGAGGCCGGAGTCCTTCAGGATGCGGCGCTGGGTGGCGTAGTCCACATAGGCGATACCGAAGCGGCGCAGGTAGCCCTCGGCCCACTCGAAGTTGTCCAGCAGGCTCCAGGCGAAGTAGCCCTTCACGGGCACGCCGGCATCGATGGCCTGCTTCAGCGCGGCGAGGTGGCGCTGCAGGTAGCTCAGGCGCTCCTTGTCGTGCACGCGGCCCTCGGGCGTCAGCACGTCTTCGAAGGTGGAACCGTTCTCGGTGAGCTGGATGACGGCGGGGTTGTAGTCACGCTTGATGCGCACGAGCAGGTCCACCAGGCCCTGGGGCGACACCTCCCAGCCGAAACCGGTGCGCTCCACGCCTTCCTTCTCCACCAGCCTGGCACGCATGGGGCTGTGGCCGGGGTCGGCGTCGGGGTCGGGGTCGTTGGCGACCATCTCGGGAAAGTAGTAGTTCACGCCGAGGAAGTCGGTCGGCGCGGCGATGTCGTTCAGGTCGCCCGGCAGCACGGTGGGGGCGGCATCGCCGAGCAGCTCCAGCGTGTCGGCGGGGTAGCCGCGGCCGAACAGCGGGTCGAGGAACCAGCGGTTGCGCAGGCCGTCGTGCCGTTTCACAGCGGCCAGGTCGTCGGCGCTGTTGGAGGCAGCGGTGATGGGATGCAGGCTCAGCGTGATGCCCACCTTGGCGCCCGCCGAGTTCTTGCGGATCAGCGGGATGGCCTGCCCGTGCGACAGCAGCACGTGGTGGCAGGCCTGCATCGCATCGGCGAGAACCTTGCCGCCGGGAGCGTGCACGCCCTCCCAGTAGCCCATCATGCAGGAACACCACGGTTCGTTGTGGGTGATCCAGTGCTTCACGCGGTCGCCCAGGCGGCGGGTGACGACGTCGGTGTATTCGAGGAACGCCGCCACGGTCTCGCGCGAGGTCCAGCCGCCCTGCTCCTGCAGCGCCTGCGGCAGGTCCCAGTGGTACAGCGTGCACCACGGGTCCAGGCCGCGCTCCAGCATGCCGTCGACCAGCCGGTCGTAGAACGCCAGGCCGGCTTCGTTCACGGCGCCCCGGCCTTGCGGGAGGATGCGCGGCCAGGCAATGGAGAAGCGGTAGGCGTTGACGCCCAACTGCTGGGCCATGTCCAGATCCTGCGGGAACAGGTGGTAGTGGTCGCAGGCCACGTCGCCGTTACTGCCGTCACGGATGCGGCCAGGCTCGCTGCAAAAGCGGTCCCAGATGGACTCGCCCTTGCCGGCCTCGTGAGCGGCGCCTTCGATCTGGAAGGACGAGGTGGACACGCCCCACCGGAAGTCGGCGGGGAAGTCTTGGCGGCGTGGGGCGTTGAAAGCGGTCATGGAATCGGATGTGGGGGCGCCGGCGGGTGCCGGCGCGGGTTCAGGGAACAGAGGCGTCGCTCAGAACTTGTAGGTGCCACCCAGCAAGAACTGGCGACCGTAGGACGTGTAACGCTCCGGCAGCGTGTTGTTCGGGTCGCTGGCGCCGGTGGAGATGCCCACCCGCGTGCGGTACGGCCGGTCACGCAGGTTGTTGACCTGCAGTGTCAGCGACAAGCCCTTCAGCGCGCCACTTTCGAAGGCATAGCCCAGCTGCGCGTCGAGGATGGTTTCGGCCGAGATCATGCTGGGCACGTTCTCGCCGAAGGTACCGCGCACGGTCGTCACGAACGCCGAGCGGTGGCGGCTGCCCAGCCGGGCGGAGATGCCGTTGCGCTCGTAGTACACGATGAAGTTGGTGGCAATGCCCGACAGGCCGTCCAGCGGGTTGTTGACGTTGTTGTCCTCGTGCAGCGAGCTGCGCGTGTTGGAGTAGCTCAGCGTGACGCCGATGCCGTCCAGCGAGGGGCTGAACATGCCGCCATCCAGCGAGCCGCTCAGCTCCGTGCCGGCAATCATGCCGCCGTGGCCGTTGGCTTTGGTGCTCAGCAGGCCGATGTTGCTGATGGGCGTGTAGGTGGTGGGGTTGGGGAAGCCGGTGAAGTCGAACGGGATGGACTGCGAGTAGACGAAGTTCTTGATGTTCTTGTGGAAGGCCGCGGCCGCCACATAGCTGCGCTTGCTGAAGTAGTGCTCGACGGACAGGTCCGTCGCGTCCGCGCGCCACGGCTCCAGCTTGGCATTGCCGCCGCTGGCCGACCAGGTGCGGTCGGTGCTGCTGACGTTGATGCCGGAGAAGCCGGCGCGCATGTCTTCCATGTTGGGCCGCGCCAGCACCTTGGCGAAGCCGAAGCGCAGCACGGTGTTGGCCGTCAGGTCGGCCGACAGGTTCAGGCTGGGCAGCGTGTCGGTATAGCTGGTGCCGCCGGTGGTGGGGTCGCTGGCGCTGGTGGTGGCGTTCCACAGCAGGCCGTTGCTCCACTGCTTGGCATGCACCACGCGCAGGCCCACGGTGGCGTGCATGGGCAGGCCCCACTCCCACTCCATGCCCAGCTTGGCGTAGGCCGCGGTCACCTTCTCATGCACCGACCAGATGCGGCCGGGCGCTTGGTCGGCCGACGCGGCCACCGTGTCGTACAGGCTCAGCACGCTGGGCACGTCGAAGTTCACCATGCGGATCGGGCTGCCCGCGAAGGTCAGGTCCGTGGGCTCGCGCAGCAGGTTGCTCGGGATCAGCGTGGGCGTGCGGTTGTTCTTGAGGTTGTAGTAGACCTCGGTGCGGTTCATGGACTTGTCGCGCTCGGAGTAATCCACCCCGCCCTCGATGCTGCTCAGCCAGCGGTCGAACGTGCGGCCGGCGCTGAGCTTGAGCGTCTTGATCTCGTCGTTCACCTTGGGGAACTGGCTGCGGCCGTCGCGGCCCCAGTTGGCGGGGTCGGTCAGGTAGACACCCTGCGCGTTGGCGAAATCGAAGTTGGGCTCGAAGGTCGAGCGGCCGTCTCCGGTGACGATGTGGGCGTTGTTCAGCGTCACGCGGCTCAGCGAGCCGGCCTGCACCTCGGCGTTCTGCTCGTCGCGCTTGGCCTTGGACCAGCTCAGGTCGCCCAGCAGCTTCCAGTCGCCCAGCTTCAATTCGTTGTTCCAGCCGATGGCCCGGATGTCGTCCTTGCGCTGGTTGATGGTGGTCAGCGCCACGGGCGTCGTGTTGACGACGTTGCCGCTGGTGACCAGCTTGTCGCCGTTGACGACCGTCGTGGCGGCGTTCGTCCAGCCTGCGCCGGACCACACCGACATGTCCGACATCACGGTACGGCGTGCCTCGGTCTGCTTGAACTTGGAGTAGTACAGGTCCAGCGTGCTGTGGAAACCGTTGCCGGGCTTGTACTCCAGCACCGCCATCAGGCCGTCGCGTTTCTGGCGCGACGACGCGGCGCCCAGCTCGAAGCCCTGCAGGGCCACGGAGTCGGTGGGCACGCCGGGCAGCGGCGAGCCCCAGTCGTTGGTGTTGGCCCACCACCAGCTCTTGTAGTGCTGCTCCTGGTTGGGCGAGTCCAGGTGCGCGAAGCCCACGGCCGCCCCCCAGGTGCGATCGGCCGACTGCGTCACGTAGGACGCGCTCAGCCGGTTGCCGTTGCCCGAGATCTCCGGGTTCAGCGAGCCGTTGGAGTTGTGCTCCATCCGGGCGCCCAGCACCACCTGCGTCGCGGAGAAGTCCAGCGGCCGCAGCGTCTTCATGTTGATCGTGCCCGACAGGCCTTGGGCCGACAGGCTGGCATCCGGCGTCTTGTAGACGGTGGCCGCGTTGATCAGCTCCGAGGGGAACTGGTCGTACTCCACCGAGCGGTTGTCACCGGTGGAGACGATCTCGCGGCCGTTCAACAGCGTCACACCGAAACGGGGCGCCATGCCGCGGATGCTGATGACGGACGAGCGGCCCGCCACGCGCTGCGCCGTGAGGCCCGGCAGGCGCGAGATGGCGTCGGCGATCGACACATCGGGCAGCTTGCCGATGTCTTCGGCCGACACGGCCTCGACGATGGCGTCCGCATTGCGCTTGGTGCTGATCGACGACTCCAGGCTGGCGCGGAAGCCCGTCACCGTCACGGTATTGAGCTTCTGCTGGGCATCCGGTGCCGAGGCGGCGGCGGCCGGTGCGGTTGCAGCCTGGGCCTGCACCAGCGCCGGCGTGACGAGCAGGCTGGCGCACACCGCCGCAGCGGCGGCAACGGGGCTCAGGCGCGGGCGGGCCGTGGCGGCGCGCTCCTCGGCGCGCAAGGAATGGCGGTTCATCGTTGTCTCCTGGTTCTGTCTTGTTCGCTGGTCTGGATATCGGTCCAAACAAATGGAACCGGTTCCAAACTCGCCGCAAATCTAACGGCGCGGCATACCGCTTGTCAATCGACGATGCAAAAGGGGTTGACGTTTTTTTGCTTCACCCTCTACCGTCGCGTCCCCAATGAAAGCAACACGATGAGACAACACCCCCTGCTTCTCACTGCGCTCGCCGCCGCCCTGGTCGCCGGCCCTGCCGCAGCCAACACCGTTGGAACCGATGCCATCGTGCAGGCCTGGCCCGCCCGCCAGCCGCATCGCGACCCGGCGCTGGAAGCGAAGGTGGAGGCCGCGCTGAAGACGCTGACACTGCGCCAGAAGATCGGCCAGATGACACAGCCCGAGATCCGGGCCATCACGCCCGCCGAGGTGCGCGACTACGGCATCGGCACGGTGCTGAACGGCGGCGGCGGCTGGCCCGACGAGAACCGCGCGGCCACGCCGGCGCAGTGGCGCGCCCGGTCCGAGCAGTTCCAGGCCGCGGCGCTGCAGGCCACGCCGGGCATCCCGCTGATCTGGGGCACCGACGCCGTGCACGGCCACAACAACGTGCGCGGCGCCACGCTGTTCCCGCACAACATCGCCCTGGGCGCCACGCGCAATGCCGACCTGGTGCGCGACATCGGCCGCGCCACCGCCCGCGCAGTGCGCGCCTCCGGTCTGCACTGGGCGTTTGCACCCACGGTGGCCGTGGTACAGGACGTGCGCTGGGGCCGCGCGTACGAGAGCTTCAGCAGCGACCCGGCGCTGGTGCGCCAGTTGGGTCAGGCGTCCGTGGAAGGCCTGCAGGACGGCCTGAAGGATGGCCGCGGCGTGCTGGCCACGGCCAAGCACTTCATCGCCGACGGCGGCACGCGACGCGGCATCGACCAAGGCCTGGCGCAGACCACGCCGAAGGAGCTGGCCACCGTCCACGGCGCGGGCTACCTCGGCGCGCTGGACGCCGGCGTGCTGACGGTGATGGCCTCGTTCAACAGCTGGACCGACACCGCCCACTACGTCGAGCACGGCAAGATGCATGGCAACAGGACGCTGATGACCGGCGTGCTGAAGGAGCGCCTGGCGTTCGACGGCCTCATCGTCAGCGACTGGGACGGCGTGGGCCAGGTGGCCGGCTGCACCGACGAGGACTGCCCCGCCGCCGTCAACGCCGGCATCGACGTGGTGATGGTGCCGTTCAAGTGGAAGGCCTTCTACGAGAACACGCTGCGCGCGGTGGAGCAGGGCAAGATCCCGATGGCCCGCATCGACGACGCGGTGCACCGCATCCTGCGCGTGAAGTTCAGCATCGCCATGCAGACGGCCGTGCCCGCGACCGTAGAGGCGATGCAGGCGCCGGCGCTGGCCCGCCAGGCGGTGCGCGAATCGCTGGTGTTGCTGAAGCACACCCCCGGGCTGCTGCCGCTGAAGGCCACGTCACGCGTGCTGGTCGTCGGTGCTGCAGCCGACAGCCTCGCCCACCAGAGCGGCGGCTGGAGCGTGACCTGGCAAGGCCGCGACTCCAGCAACGTGGACTACCCGCAAGGCACCTCGCTGCTGGCCGCGCTGCGCCACCGGCTGGGCACGGCACAGGTCACGTTCGATGCGGACGGCAGCCAGAGCGATCCGAAGCAGTTCGACACCGTCATCGCCGTGCTGGCCGAAACGCCGTATGCCGAGGGCGAGGGCGACGTGCGCGTCACCGAGACGATCCGCCACAGCGCTCGCTACCCGCAGGACGCCGCCCTGCTGAAGCGCGTGGCCGGCCGTGGCACGCCGGTGGTGACGCTGCTGTACTCGGGCCGCCCGCTGTACGTGAACGACCTGGCCAACCAGAGCGATGCCTTCGTCGCCGCCTGGCAGCCCGGCACCGAGGGCGCAGGCCTGACCGATGTGCTGATCGCTCCGGCCGACGGCCAGGCCTGGCGCGGCTTCACCGGCCGCCTGTCGTTCCCGTGGCCCGCCGGCCCCTGCCAGTTCAGCAGCCACGAAGCCAAGCCCTGGTGGCCCGTGGGCGGCGGGCTGAGCGGCAAGGAGACGAAGGCCGCCCCACGCCTGCCCGAGCCGGCCGATCCGAAGCACCTCTGCCCGCTGTGATTCAATCCGCGGAGGCGGAGAACTAGGGATTCATGGCAACGATCAAGGATGTGGCACGGCTGGCCGGCGTGGGCGTGGGCACGGCGTCGCGCGTCATCAGCGGAAACGGTTCCGTCGCGCCGGCCACGGCCGAGCGCGTGCGCAAGGTCATCGCGCAGCTCAAGTTCCGCCCGTCGCACGCGGCGCGCTCGCTGGGCAATGGCACGTCCAAGCTGATCGGCGTCTACATCCCGTTCCTGCGCGGCACGTACTACACGCCCATCCTGCGCGTCATCGACACCACGCTGCGCACGCGCGGCCTGCACATGGTGGTGGCGTTCGGCGAGGGCATCGAGGACGAGCGCGTCGAGACCATCGACGGCATGCGCTTCCTGCTGGACCGGGACTGCGACGGCCTCATCGTGCTGTCCAACGCGCTGCAGGACGAGGACATCAAGGCCCTGGGCCCAGCGCAGCGCCAGGTGGTGGTGCTGAACCGCCACTTCGACCGCATCAAGGACCAGTGCTTCACCGCCGACCACGTGCAGGGCGGCGTGCAGGCCGCCCGCGCGCTGCTGCAGCACAAGCACAAAGACATCGCCATCGTGTCCGGCCCCACCACGTCGCCCGACAACATGGCCCGCATCGCCGGCTTCATGGGCGAGCTGGCGCTGCGCGGGCTGGATGTGTCCAAGGTGACCACCGTGCCGGGCGACTTCTCCAACCAGGCCGGCTGGGACGCCGCCGAGACGCTGCTGGCGCAGAAGAAGCGGCCCACCGCCGTGTTCTGCGCCAACGACGAGATGGCGATCGGGCTGCTCGCGCACTTTCAGGAGCGCGGCGTGTCGGTGCCGCACGAGATGTCCGTGCTGGGCTATGACGATTCGCCCAGCGCCGAGTTCGCCGCACCGCGCCTCACCTCTGTGCACATCCCCAGCCACGACGTGGCGCTGGCCGGCCTGCACTGGCTGCTGAACCGCTGCTACGAACTGGCGCTGCCGGTGGCGCGCCAGTTCGAGATCGCCGTCAGCTGGCGGGCCTCGGTGGCCGCACCCCCAACTCGCAAACGCGGCTGAGGCCACAATCCGGGTCGCGAACTTTTTGTTTCGACCCTCACATGTCATTCCGCGTCCTGACCGGCATCACCACCACCGGCACCCTGCACCTCGGCAACTACGTCGGCGCCATCCGCCCGGCCATCGAAGCCAGCCGCGCCCCCGGCGTGGAGAGCTTCTATTTCATGGCCGACTTCCACGCGCTGATCAAGTGCGACGAGCCGGACCGCATCGCCCGCTCCAGCCGTGCCATCGCCGCCACCTGGCTGGCCGCCGGGCTGGACCCCGCCAAGGTCACGCTCTACCGCCAGAGCGACATCCCCGAGATCCCCGAGCTGACCTGGCTGCTGACCTGCGTCACCGCCAAGGGCCAGATGAACCGTGCCCACGCCTACAAGGCCGCGGTGGATGCCGCCACCGCCGCGGGTGACGAGCCGGACGCGAACGTGACCATGGGCCTGTTCAGCTACCCCGTGCTGATGGACGCCGACATCCTGATGTTCAACGCCCACCGCGTGCCCGTGGGCAAAGACCAGGTGCAGCACATCGAGATGACGCGCGACATCGCCCAGCGCTTCAACCACCTGTTCGGCCAGGGGCAGGAGTTCTTCGTGCTGCCCGAGGCGCAGGTGGACGCCGAGATGGAGCTGCTGCCCGGCCTGGACGGCCGCAAGATGAGCAAGAGCTATGACAACGTCATCCCGCTCTTCGAAGGCGGTGCCAAGGCCCTGAAGGAGGCCGTGGCGCGCATCGTCACCGACAGCAAGTTGCCCGGCGAACCCAAGGAGCCTGAAGGCCAGACGCTGGTGACGCTGTACGACGCCTTCGCCACGCCCGAGCAGCGCGCCGCCTTCCGCGCGGCGTTGCGCGGCGGCCTGGCCTGGGGCGAGGCCAAGCAGCAGCTGGTGGACTTGGTCGAAGGGCAGATCGGGCCGATGCGCGCGCAGTACGACGAGCTGATGGCACACCCCGAGAAGCTCGAGGCCATCCTGCAGGCCGGCGCCGAGCGCGCGCGGGCCATCGCCGTGCCGTTCCTGAAGACGCTGCGCGCCGCGGTGGGCCTGCGCCCGTACACGCAGACGGCCACCACCGCCGTTGCCAAGGCCGAGAAGGCCGCGCTGCCGGTGTTCAAGCAGTACCGCGAGGCAGACGGCAAGTTCTATTTCAAGCTGCTGTCAGCCGGCGGCGAGCTGCTGCTGCAAAGCGCAGCCTTCGAGCAAGGCCGCGACGCCGGCCAGTGGGTGGCACGGCTCAAGCGCGAGGGCCTGGTGGCTGACGCCCCGGTCTCGCGCGAGGCCGATGGCGCCGCCATCACCGCCGCGCTCGCAGCCTTCCAGGCCGACTGACCGGCATGGTCACCACGCCCGCGATCACCGAACTGCTCGCCGGCACGGCGCGCGGGGACGCGGCGTCGCTGCAGCAGCTCTACGCGGTGCTCTACCCCGAGATCAAGCGCGTCGCCCGCGTGCGCCTGGCGCAGAGCGGCCCCGGCGGCCGCGTGGCGGGGCTGGACACCACGGCGCTGGTGCATGAGGGCTTCCTGCGCATGGCCGACCAGCAAGGCCTGCAGGGTGAGACGCGTGGCCAGTTCTTCGCCTACGTCGGCCGCGTGCTGCGCTCGGTCGTCATCGACCACCTGCGCACCGAGCACCGCGACAAGCGTGGCGGCGACGCCGTGCTGGTGACGCTGTCCGCCGCCGACGACGTGGCGGCCGTGCAGAGCCAGGCCGTGGACCTGATCGGGCTGGACCAGGCCCTCGCACGGCTGCGCGAGCTCGACACCGGCCTGTACGAGCTGATCGAGATGGTGGGCTTCGCCGGCCTGTCCATCAGCGAGGTGGCCACGCTGCGCGGCGTGTCCACCCGCAGCATCAACCGCGAGCTGCTGAAGGCGCGGGCACTGCTGCAGGAACTGCTCGGCGACCCGCCCAACTCCGTCTACTGATGAACAGCGGCCTGCAGGCGGAGGACTGGCAGCGGCTGTCCGCGCTGTTCGACGAACTCGCCGACCTGCCGCCCGCCGAGCGCGCCCAACGGCTGACGGCCATCGAGCCCCCGGAACTGGCGGCCCGCCTGGGCCGCATGCTGGCCTCGCTGCCGGACGATGACGCCACCGTGGCCGCCATGCCCGGGTTCGGCGCCCAGCTCGCCCAGGCCCTGGCCGAACCCGAGGCCGCCATGGAGGCCGCCCAGCCGGGTGACCGTTACGGCGCCTGGTGCCTGGCCGAGCTGCTGGGCGAGGGCGGCATGGGCCAGGTGTGGCGTGCCGAGCGGGCCGATGGGCTCTACCAGGGCGAAGCCGCCATCAAGCTGCTGCGCGGCGACGTGGCCAGCGCGGGCCTGGCTGCCCGCTTCGCCCGCGAGCGCTCGCTGCTGGGGCGCCTCACGCACCCCGGCATCGCCCGCCTGCTGGACGCTGGCGAACAGGATGGCCGCGCGTTCCTCGTGCTGGAGTACGTGGCCGGCCGCACGCTCGCCGACCACGTGCGCGAGCACCACCTCGGCCTGAACGAGCGCGTCAAGCTGCTCATCGACGTGGCCCGCGCCGTGGAGCACGCGCACGCGCAGCTCATCGTCCACCGCGACCTCAAGCCCAGCAACGTGATGGTGGACGACGCCCGCCCTGCATCGGGCGCGGGCACGGCCCACACCAAGCTGCTGGACTTCGGCATCGCCGGCCTGCTGGACGACTCCGGCCGCCAGTCCGACCACCAGCTCACCCAGATCGCCGGCCGGCGCCTCACGCCCGCGTATGCCGCGCCCGAGCAGATCACCGGCGAGGCGGTGGGCGTGGCCAGCGACATCTACTCGCTGGGCGTGATGCTGTACGAGCTGGCCAGCGGCGACCTGCCCTTCGGCAAGCGCGGCCTCAGCCGCACCGCGCTGGAGCACGCGGTGCTGCACGGCCAGGCCCGGCGCATGACGCGCACGACGCGGGGCACGGGTGGCCACACCGGGGAGACCGGCAGCACGGGTGGCGACGGCCCTGCGGCCGCCAACGCCGGCCCCGGC
>SXGQ01049207.1_pt1 | contig 13598 bp, 13 predicted proteins | sample 3178371 | NCBI WGS metagenome assembly SXGQ01 (sample SAMN11356859, study PRJNA531348) | freshwater metagenome | isolation source: freshwater sample F1-20 | place: China: Fuxian Lake, Yuxi | collected 2017-12-25
ATGCAGAGTGCCAACGTCCTGCAACAGCAGTACCCTTCAACAATGCCTGCTGGCGCTGGCAACAAAGACGTGGATTGGCCGTTCCTGCCAGTTCCGTCAATTTCTCCAATCGAACAGGAACCAAACGGTCAACTTCAGTTCCGCTAACATGGCTATTCAAAATCTCGACAATATCAACAGCGTCAACAACTCGACGTTGTTTGCCGTCAACCAGAACGGCCTCGATTACAACTGCACCGGCGCGACGGTGGCCGATTTTATTCAGCAGAACGTAGTGTTTCCAGATAACAGCGTCATTCAATACGCAGCTCCTACAACTGGAAGCACGGTTGTAATTCCTGATACAAGCGAAAGTGTTTGGCTTGTACTGACACCATTGGCAATGATTGCTGCTTTAACAATAAAACTTCCACTTGCAACGACTTGCATTGGCAATCAAGAGGTTTTAATTGTTACAACTCAGACAGTTACAGCATTGACGATAAATTTGAATGGAGGGATTGGTTCTGGAATCCCTTCAACTTTGCTTGCTGGAAGTGCTCTTCGATTGCGTTTTGAGCCAGTGTTAAAAACGTGGTACAATGTAACAGTAAATGGTCCAACAGTTTTGAATGCAACTGTTGCCTTTGCTGGATTAACAATTAGTTCTAATGACTATACAGTATTTCCAGTTACTGTTACAGGAGCTTCTCTTGGTGATTTTGTTGATGTTTCATTTTCTGATGCTCAAAACATTTGTATATTCCAAGGATACGTTTCTTCAGCAAACACTGTAACGGTGATGATTATCAACAGTTCACTTGCTTCAAGGACACTTCCATCTGGAACAATAAAGGTGAGAGTAACCAAGTAACGCTTTATGACACTTCCATTCAATCCCTCTTACGGTAGCGGTGCGACACGCACGGCGACAACGACCTCTGCGCAGTACGCGATTCGAGCCGGTACGCGCAGCGTGTGCGTGACGAACACCGGTGCGACTAATGCCGCTTACGTTCGAGTTGGACAAGGCACGATAACGGCCACCCCAGCTGACTACATCATCATGCCTGGGAGCCAAGTGTCCCTTGGCAAATTTGAGGATGACAACGTGATTGCTGTGTTATCTTCAGCCGCCACAACAACGATTCACATCATTTCTGGCGCTGGTCTGTGATCCGGTATCTTTCCAGAAGACGGTCAAAAATACCTGCTGCGGTTTCTGGTGTAACGCCAATTCCGCCGCCTACAACTGATTTTTACTACATCCGCCCTGTGGGCGGTTTTTACCGTCGCCCTGGCGGTATTGACAGATATATCCGACCAACAGCATCCACTGGGAATGAGTTTGCCGCGCCAAATGGCGACGTGTATACTTCCCCAACAGGCGACAACTACATTGCACCCTAACATATGCCAGACATCACAGTTTCAACGCCAATTGACACGTTCATGCAGTCTGCTGATCAGGCTACAATGCGAACCAACTTGGGGCTAGGTGACGCAGCAACCAAGAACACAGGAACGACCGCAGGAACAGTAGCGGCAGGAAACGACTCGCGAATCACTGGAGCGTTGCAGACATCGGGTGGCACGATGACAGGCAAGCTGACTGCGGCTGCCGATAACACGATTGCGAAACTGAGCGTAGGAGCTAGAACGACAGGCAGTTCTCCAACCGCGTTGGCTGATGGTGACATTTGGATTTCCAATCAAGGTGCTCTTAGTTATCGAGATTCGACAGGGCCAACCTCCCGTGCAGTTGCAGTAACGTCTCTATCGAACACATTCAATCAGCCCCAAACGATTGGCAGCACGGCAAACGCTGGAGCAGTACTTGCAGTTTCAAACAGCGGGACACGGGAGGTTGTCACAATCTCAAACACCACCACAGCAACGAGCGATGCGGTTGTTATCACGAATCTCGGTTCTGGGAACAGCTTGGTTGTCAACGATGAGACAACTCCCGATAGCACTCGGTTTGCCGTAGCAAACAACGGGCGTGTAGGGATTGGCGTAGCCCCAGACGCAGTAGTTGCATTGGCGGTAGATTTCACGGGGATTAAGTTTTCGGACAACTCGGTTCAAACAACCGCAGGATTAACAGGGACAGTCCAAGAGGCCAATGGCGGCACTGGCGAAACCAGCTACACGAACGGGCAGCTTCTGATTGGAAACTCCGCAGGTGGGCTCACTAAAGCTACGCTGACAGCAGGGACGAACGTCTTCATTACGAATGGCGACGGTGCGATTACGATCAACGCAGCAGGTGGCGGAGGAGGCAGCGGAACAGTTACCAGCATCACGGCAGGCACAGGGCTAACTGGAGGCACAATCACCACTTCCGGAACCGTAGCGGCAGACTTTGGCACGACCACAGGAAAGGTGACCGAAGGTGGGACGACGGTCTTGAAGACTGGGGACACGATGACGGGCAAGCTCACGCTTCCAGCAGCAGCGGCAAACGCACCTTTAAATATTACACCAAGCGGACTTCAGCCAACTACGGTGTTGAATGGAGATATTTGGATTCGCAACAACCTCATCCAATACAGAGGGTCTAGCGCAACCGTAAACTCCGTCGCAGCAACAGCGGAGCCAAACGTTTTCAGCACAAATCAAACGATAAGCCCAACAGGCTCAACCACTTCAACTGCGTTGGCAGTTACGCAGAACGCCTCAAATCCAAACGGAGCTTTGACGGTAGACCTCAACAATACATCTTCCACCGCAGCAGCAGTTCGCATTACAAATCAGGGAACTGGGCCTTCATTGGTTGTTGAAGACCAATCGTCTGTTGACCCAAGTCCATTTACCATTTCAAACAGTGGCAAAGTTGGAGTTGGCATTGCTCCCGACGCAAATATTGCACTGTCCGTTGACGCATCGGGCATTAAGTTCAGCGACGGCTCGGTTCAAACCACCGCAAGCGGCGGCGGAGTTGCAGGTGTATCCTCATTCTCGGCAGGAACGACAGGACTCACGCCAGCCACAGGCACAACCGGAGCAGTCACGCTTGGCGGCACGCTAGGTGTAGCAAATGGCGGAACGGGAGCCACGACACTCACGGGCATTGTAAAGGGAAGTGGAACAAACGCCTTATCGGCAGCGCTAGCAGGTACGGACTACGTTATTCCAAGCGGAAGCATAACAGGGACGGCATCGAATGTTACCGGAACGGTTGCTATCGCGAACGGTGGAACTGGGCAGACCACAGCGAATTCCGCGCTTAACGCCTTGCTTCCATCGCAAGCCAGCAACAGCGGTAAGGTGCTATCGACGGACGGCACGAACACATCGTGGATTACAGCAGGAGGCGGGTCGGGCACAGTCACAAGCGTTGACGTGTCTGGCGGAACAACTGGGTTAACAACGTCTGGCGGCCCTGTCACCTCATCTGGAACCATCACGCTTGCTGGAACGCTGGCACTAGCCAACGGTGGCACAGGCGCAACAACGCAGTCTGGAGCGGCCAACGCGGTATTGCCATCGCAGGCAAGCAACAGCGGAAAGTTCCTTACGACGGATGGTTCAAATGTATCATGGGCTACGGCAGGAGGCGGCGGTGGTGGCACTCCTGCACAAGTGGACGTGTACACATCGTCCGTTGGCCCTGTCTCTATCCCCGCAGGCGCAAAGATGCTGCACGCTTATGTTAGCGGATCAGGCAGTGGTGGTGGTTGTGGCTACAGTTGCAATGGAGCTGCGGTTACATGCTCTGGAGGCGGCGGAGGTGCAGGAGGTGGTTGGGATGAGCAGTGGATTACAGTTGCAGACTTGGCTGGAGCGCAACTTAACGTGATTGTCGGTGCTGGTGGAACAGGAGGCATTGCGCCCAGCACGCCCCCAGGGGCAGGAGGAGCAACTGCCGTTTTGATTTATCCGAACACGTTATCGTCATTAAGTACACCCCCAATTACTCCTGCGATTGCTTTTGTTCAAGCGGCAGGTTCCGCTTCAAATGGAGGGACGTCCACAACAAGCATTGCCAGTGCAGCCACATCAACTTTCTATAGGGGAACCTCAGGTGGATCGGGGAATGCTGGATCGAGTGGCGGCAGCGGAAACCCACGTCAAGTAACCAACCTGACGGCTGGGGCAACTGGCGGAGGTGGTGGGGGTGGACTTTCAACTTCTGCTGCGTTTGATGGAGGGAGCAGCGGAGCGGCGGCGATACGCACAATAGCCACCATTAGTGGAGCAAGGGGGCTTGTTGGGTTGCCAGGTAGCGATGGTCCCTCCGCGCTCACCATACGTTCTAATGGGGCCTGTGGAGGCGGAGGTGGTGGAGGAAACTTTAGTGGCGTCGGCGCAAATGGAGGGAACGGAGGATACCCTGGCGGCGGAGGTGGCGGAGGCGGCGCTGGGCTAACAACTGGCGGAAATGGCGGGAATGGTGGAAATGGTGTTGTTATTCTCACTTGGTATTTCTAAGCACTTATGAGCGCATCCAGATACCTCATCATCAATCCCAGCGGTGTTGTAGAGAACGTCATCATCTACGACCCAGCATACCAACTTCTTTTGCCGGAAGGGTTCGAGCTAGTGCTCTGCACCGGCCATGTAGACATTGGCTGGACACGCAACCCTGACGGCACATTCAGCGCACCACCTGCGGAGGAATAACACACTATGGCACAGATTATTGTTTCAAACGACATCGACGCATTCCTTCGCACGGCAAATGATGCCGCTGCACGGACGGAACTTGGGCTTGGAGATGCGGCCACAAAGAACACTGGCACAACCGCAGGAACGGTATGCGCTGGAGACGACGCACGCTTAAGCAACTCAAGAACGCCAACAGCCCACGCAGCTACGCACGCATCGGGCGGAACCGACCCGATTACTCTTGCCGCAACACAGTTGAACGGGACTGTAGCTATCGCAAATGGCGGTACAGGGCAAACCACAGCCAACGCAGCACTCAACGCACTGCTTCCATCTCAGGCAAGCCAAAGCGGTAAGGTGCTGTCAACAAACGGAACAAATACCGAATGGGTAGCCGCTGGCGGCGGCGGTGGCGGTGTGACATCGTTTTCCGCTGGAACAACGGGGCTACTTCCACTTGCTGCATCTACAGGCGCAGTCACACTTGGTGGAATTCTTGCAATTTCAAATGGTGGAACTGGTGCAATCTTAAGTTCAAGTGCCTGCAACAATCTTCTTCCTGCGCAAAACGGAAACCCAGGCAAGTTCCTTTCAACGGACGGAACAAATGTTTCTTGGCAAACTCCAGCAGGGAGCGGATACACCCCGCCTCAAATTCAAGTTCTGTCACTAGGAGTCAATTCCATCACCATCCCAGCAAACGCAGTGCTTTTGGATGTGTGGCTTATTGGCGGCGGTGGAGGCGGAGCCGCTGGCGTTAGCGCAAACGGAGCCGATAATAAAGCGTGGGGTGGCGGAGGAGGGGCTGGAGGAAGCGTTTCAAGAGCAACATACAGAGTGTCTGATTTTGCGACGATAGGGATTACGGAGTTGTATTTTCGTATCGGATTAGGAGGCTTAGGTGGCCAAGCTGGAGTAGGGAGCGAAAATGGAGGTAACGGAGAGATCAGTTACCTTGCGCCATCAGGCACAAGTGCACCGGAAGACAATGCGTTCCTGAAAGCTGGTGGTGGCGGTGGCGGGATTGCAAATAACTCCTCTGGATCTGGGGGAACCGGAGGGCAGTTTACGCTTGGAAATGCGCTTGGAACAAAAGGAGGCCGAGGCGCGTGCCCTTCGCTTCCAACAGAGAATGCTGTAAACCAATTCAACCAAAACTCTCCAATTCTTTCATTGGGAGCCACAGGAGGCGGCGGAGGCGGAGGATACGATGATGTTTCCGCTGCATACAACTACGGTGGAAATGGCGGGACTTTGTGCAGCGCAAGTGCGACAACAATAGCAGGCAACCCTGGGCTTGGCGCAATAACTGAAGGCGGTGGTGGTGCCAATGGAACTGGGCCGCAGCCAATTGGCTTTGTTGGGACAGGTGGAGGAGGAGGAGCGTATGCCAAAACAGCAAATGGAGGGGTTGGAGGAGCTGGAGGCGCAGGTTCATTCCCTGGAGGAGGTGGTGGTGGCGGTGGTGGTGGGCAAACAACTGGCGGGAATGGCGGAAGCGGGGCAGATGGAACTGGATTCATCGTTTGGTACTTCTAATGCCTAAATCAACCTCACTCTCGGTCGGTCGCGGTGAAAAGCTCCCTGTATCCAAGGGGGCTGGCCTCACAGCCAAGGGCCGCGCAAAGTACAACGCAGCTACTGGCTCGAATTTGAAAGCGCCTGCGCCAAATCCAAAGACCAAGGCAGACGCAGCTAGGAAGGCGTCGTTCTGCGCGAGGATGAGTGGGATGCCTGGGCCAATGAAAGACGAGAAAGGTCGTCCCACTCGGAAGGCCGCTTCGCTTAAACGATGGAACTGCAAATGAAAAAAGGACTCTACGCTAACATTCACGCCAAACGCGAACGCATCGAAGCCGGCAGCAAAGAGCGTATGCGTAAGCCTGGCTCTAAAGGAGCACCGACCGCAGCGGCGTTTAAGGCAGCGGCAAAGACAGCCAAAAAGAAGTAAATGGAAGTACCGGTACTCAGTGGCATCTACACTAATGGGGCAAGCGATTTCCGTCGCAGCTATCCGCGAAACCTCGTACCGGTTATCCAGCCAAACGGCATTAGCAACGGTTACTTGAGGCCGGCTGATGGAATCGTGCAGTTTGGCACGGGCCCAGGAATTGACCGAGGCGGCATTGAGTGGAAGAACGTGCTGTACCGCGTCATGGGCACGAAGCTCGTCAGCGTGAACGCTTCTGGAAGCGTCACCGTGCTGGCTGACGTTGGCGGCTCTGGTCAGGTAACGCTGGACTATTCTGACACGTTGCTGGCGATTCTTTCGGATGGCACGGTTTATTATTGGAATGGAACCGTTTTAACCCAACTCGCAGATGATGCTGAGATGGGACCTCTCATAGATTTCTGTTGGGTGGATGGGTATTTCTTCGTAACTGACGGTTACCTGCTTGGCGTCACCAGCATCACAGACCCAACGGTCATTTCATACAAAGCAGTTAGCGAAGCTGATCCTGACAGCGTTGTGTCCATTCAGAAGTTCAGGAACGAGGTTTATGCGGTTAACCGACATACCATTGAGCTCTTCAATAACGCGGGGCTGCCAGGGGATTTCCCGTTCGTGCGCGTTGAAGGGGCCCAAGTGCAGCGTGGTGGAGTGGGAACATACACCTCCTGCGTCTATTTGGATGCTATGGCATTCGTCGGAGGCGGGCGAAACGAGCAGGTATCGGTATGGCTTGCGACAGGAGCAAACACGGTCAAGGTGGCAACACGCGAGATTGACCAGATTCTGGCAAGTTACTCTGAAGCTACTCTGGCTCAGGTTGTCTGTGAAGTGCGTCTCCACGACGGGTTAAACCACCTGTACATTCATCTCCCAGACCGCACGCTGGTCTATGACGGCTCTGCTTCACAAATTGCACAGCAAGCCGTGTGGTTCGTGTTAAATGACGGCCTTGTCGGAAACAACGGGTACAGAGCGCGGAACTTCGTTTGGGTGTACGACAAATGGGTGTGTGCTGACACGATAACGGCCAATCTCGGATACACGGTAGACACCATATCGTCCGTGTGGGGGAACCAAACCGGATGGCAGTTCGAGACGCAGATTTTCTACAACGAAGGCAAAGGTGCTATCTTCCATGAGATGGAACTTGTGGCGCTGACGGGCCGAGTTGCGTTGGGAGCAGACCCAACCATCTTTGCGAGTTATTCGGCAGACGGCCTGACTTACTCGGTTGAGCGCGGGATGAAGGCTGGGAAGATTGGCGACTATTACAAGCGGCTGACATGGATGCGCAACGGACGCATGGCGGATTGGCGGACGTACCGGTTTCGTGGTACGAGTGACGCGCATATGTCGATTGCACGACTTGACGCAAGACTCGAACCACTTGTCTGGTAATGGCAAACCGAATCAATCTCAACCGAAACGACCTTGCAAAGTTCTTGCCCGATCAGCGGGCAATCCGAGCTTTTGAAGAACTTTTTGCAAGCGTTCCTGATACTGAAGAAAACCAGTTCGATTCGACAAGTGCTCAGGCAAGCGCACAACAGGGGATTGATTCTGTTGAGCGAATTTCAAACATGGTTGAGCTTGCTGCTACAGCGCCAGCTCCAGAGCAATTCCGTCAACTCCGCTACGGTACATTTTATGACACGACAACGCAGACGGCGGCGGCAATAAACACCGCACAGGGCATTACATTCAATTCAACAGACCTGAGCTTCGGTGTTCGCATTGGAACGCCTGCAAGCCGCATCTATGTTGATTCTGATGGCATCTACAACTTTCAGTTCTCGATGCAGTTGGATAAAGTTGCCGGTGGAGTAGGCTTGTTCTTTTTGTGGGCTCGCATCAATGGATTGGATCAGGCAAATTCAGCCACACAGATTCGCCTGCAAGGCAACAATGCGGAAACTGTTGCGGCATGGAATTTCGTGTATAGACTAGGAGCGGGAGATTACTTGGAGCTTATGTGGTCTGTGGACACCGCAGACATCACCATCCAAGCCTTTGCCGCAGCCCCACCGGTGCCAGCGATTCCGTCTGCGATTCTTACTGTAACCACTGTCCCTTTGTATGGCCGTTAACGTCAAAAACATCATCCCGCCAAAGCAGGCCGAGGCTTCGCAGACGACTCAGTACACGGCAAGCAATTGCAAGTGCATTATCGACAAGTTTACGGCAACGAACACGTCGATAGCGAATGTTGTGTTCTCGGTAAATCTCATTACGCCGTCTGGAACTGCTGGAGATGCAAACTTGATTTTGGACGCAAGAACACTTTTTCCAAATGAAACGTACACTTGCCCTGAACTTGTTGGTCAAATTTTAGAGGCTGGCGGACGCATCTCGACGTTGGCAGGTGCAGCAAATTCAATCACCATCATGGCTTCTGGGAGGGAAGTGACGTAAAATGACTGCACTTTCGTTATCTGGAATAACATTTCAGCGTGAACGCTTTACAAAAGAGTTTGAAGCTGAATCGTTGCATCTTGGTGAAATGCACAATAAGGAAATTGGAGGCGTGATTTCGGATGTTAAGATTCGAGTTCCAATAGAAATGTATGAGAACTTGGACTCAAATGATATGCTGCGTATTTATACGCTAAGACAGGATGGCATACTTAAGGGATATAATATTTTTGCTGTTATTGTTCATCCTGAGTACTCAAAATTAACCGCTCAACACGATGTAATGTTTTTACATCCAGATGTAAGAAAAGGTTTTAACGCTGTAAAATTTCTAAAGTGGTGTGACAATGAAATGAAAAAAGATGGAATTTTATTTGTCACTCAAAATGTAACTGCTGCAAAAGACTTTAGTCCGCTTCTTAAAAGAATTGGATATCAATATTCAGAAACAATTTACATCAAGAGATTAAACTGATATGGCTATTGGAACAACAGCTGCAATACTAGGTGCTGGCGTATTAGGCGCTGGAGCCTCTGCGTATTCTGGAAGCAAAGCATCATCATCAGCAAAGAAGGCAGCTGCTGCCCAGCAAAAAGGACAAGATGCTGCGATTGAAGAACAGCGTCGTCAGTTTGATATTATACGAGAAATCCTTGCTCCATATGTTCAAGCAGGTAGACCGGAATTAACTCAACCGTACATCAGCGCTGGCACTGGAGCGATTCAACAAATGCAACGCCTCGCCGGTCTCGGTGGCGAGCAAGCGCGTCAACAAGCAATAATTGACATTCGTCAGTCTCCGCAATTCACCCAGCTTTCTGATATAACCAAGGAAAAAATTGACGAGTACAACAGGACTCGCGATCAGTTGCGCAAGAGCGTAAGGGGAGAAAACAATCTTGCTGCCTTTGATTTGGCTACGAATGCTGGAGTTAGAGATATTCAATCTCAGGGGTATGCACAGCAGCAGGCGCTTCTGCAACCTGTATTGCAGGATAAGCAGTACGAGCAGATGGGCATTGAACAGCAGCGTCAGGCTATCCAACAAATCGAGCAGGGACCGCTTTATCAAGAGCTTGCCAAGCAGGGTGAAGAGGCGATTCTGGCATCTGCATCAGCTACCGGAAGGCGCGGTTCAGAGGGAACACAAAGCGCACTTGCACGGTACCGCCCACAGCTTCTTAATCAGCTTATTGAGCAACAGTACGCACGCCTTGGCGGACTCTCAAATGTGGGACAAGCGGCATCGCAGAACTTGCTTAACTTGGGTCAAGCGGCTGCGGCTGGACAAGCTGGCGCAGCAGGTCAGTCAGGCAATGCAATCGCTGGTCTTCTTTCATCTCAAGGTGCAGCACAGGCAGCTGGAATAACTGGAGCTGGCGCTGCACAAGCTGGTGGAATTGGTGGAATAGGTAGCGCGATTTCCGGTGGATTACAAAATTATGCCTTGTTGAACACGCTAGGAGGTGGATCAGGACTTGGAACTGGAGGGTTCTATGGGACGGAAGCCGCTGCCATTAGTGCTGGAGGAGGTGCTCCAGTAGCGTATTCTGCTCCTGCTGGACCAGGCGGCAGTTCAGGATGGTACATTCAAAGTTAATTCATTATGGCCGAGTTCAACTACACCATTCCCATTCCGCAGATAAACACCTCCATGTTCGGAGGCAATCTGATTCAAGGTCTCTCGGCTATCGAGGGACTAAAAGCATCACGCGCTCAACAGGAACAAGCCTCGATGATGGCTCCTCTCCAGCTTCAGGCAGCGCAACTCGGCATCCAAAGCCAACAGCAACAGATGGCGCAGAGTGCTGCGGCGGCAGCAAGAGCGGCTGAGACGTTTCAACTAAACAAAGAAGCGGCACAAGCCGCACAAGAGCGTGAGAGATTCATTGCAAATGAACTTGCAATGTACGGGTCTGATGAAACCAAAGACCTTTCATCACTTTCAAAGATTCTACCGTACTTGGATAAAACCCGTCTTGATGCTGTCAAACAGGTTGAGGGGATTAAGATTTCAAATGAATTTCAGAAACTTGACCCTGAATCTCCAGACCCTCAAGCCATTCGCAAACTTGCAGCGAGAAGCCTTTCTTTAGATACTGAAGCTGGGAAACGCTTTGACGGCCTTCTTGCCTCGTTGCCTAATCCTGCAAAGGAAAAACTGATTGATACCGCGTTGCAGGTTTCAAACGCCGGTATTGCAGGGAACAACGAGGTTGCAAAGAAGCGCCTTGAGGAAGTAGCAACAGCTTATTCGGAATCAAAAGACGCACGCTTTCAGCAGTTGGGTAAGTTGATGACGCAGACGCTTGAGTCTGTGCCAGAGAACGCAACGCCATCCTACTGGGCGCTTCTTGGTCAGACGTTGATGTTTCGCACTGGGGACGAGAAGGCTATCGGAAAGTTCAACGACATTCTCACCAACTACTCGAAGGAAACATCGCCTGAGGCGGTTGCTGAAAAGAAAGCGTCCACTTTGGTTAAGGAGGCTGATGCCCGCCTGAAAAGCATTGAGGCAGACTTGAAGGAATCTGGAACACTTGACCCAGAGAAGAAGATGTCAAAGGAAATGCAGATGAAGGATGCATTTGAGTCTGAGCCTCTTGTTAAAAAATACATTGAAAGAAGAGACATATTGAATGCTGTTCAGTTGGCGAAAAAGGAAAAGACCCCTGTTGGTGATGCGGCAGCAATCACGGCAGTTGTAAAAATCAACGACCCAACATCAACAGTCAGCGTGACTGAATCTGGTGCAGTTGTAGGTGGAACACTGCCACAGCAGTTCAGGTCATTTGTTGCTAGACTTTCAGGTGACGGAAAACTTTCTGAAAAAGACAGAGATGATTTGATTCGGTACGCTGAGACTAGAACAAAGAGCTCTGAGAATGAGTACAATACATATCTCAAAAAGAACATTGCTACTGCCAAGAAATACGGACTAGACCCTGAGAACATCTTCGTTCTTCCTGACGCGCCAACCCAGTCTGTGTTGGGCAATAAAGCGCCACAGACGCGACAAGAACAACTCAAAGGCAAGTCAGTTCCGCCACCGGTGCCGACCAGAGGAACAACTCTTAGCATTGATGACCTTGTCAAACAATACGGTCAATAAACCAAATGGCTACTATCGAACAACTTTCAAATGCGCTTCAGAAAGCGCATGAAGCTGGCAATGTCGAAGACGCCAAGGTTTTTGCAAAAGAAATCATTCGGTTGAGACAAGACCAGAGCGCAGAAATGCAGGGACCACCGGCTCCTTCCGAGGCACCGCTACCGTCTGCTGCCAGCGAAGAGGCGATGATTGGGCAACCGGAGACGACGGCGGGAGGCGTTGCCGGTGCAGCTTTGCGAGGACTCAGCCCTGTGGCTGTTGGCGCGATTGGTGGAGCAATTATGGGCGGAGCGCCTACCGGCGGGATTGGAGCCGTCCCTGGGGCCCTTATCGGGGCTGCTGGGATGACTCTGGCCGATCCGGTTGTCGCTGGCATCAACTCGCTTTTTGGAACGCACTACACGAAGCCGTCTGATGCGCTCAACCACTACCTAACGCAACTCGGAGTTCCAAACCCTGACACACAGGCAGAGCGCCTCGCAGGAGCAGCTGCACGCGGTGTTGGTGAAGGTCTTGGACAGGTTGGCTTGGGCAAGGCGCTGATGGCGTCCGCCAGACCGGCTGTGCAGGCAGCAGGCCGGTTCTTTGCCGAGAAGCCAGCGGAACAGATTGCTTCGTCAGTTGGGTCGGAAGTTGGGATGCAGTCCGCTAAAGAGGCCGGCTACGGGCCTACAGGGCAGCTTCTGGCCGGTCTAGGTGGCGGGATGGGCGCAGGCATCGGTGCAGGGGCAAGGCCTACTGTAAGCGCAGCCGCTGCCCTTCCAGAAGGCGCGGTGCAAGCCGAGAAGCGCGGCATTCAGACGATTACGTCCCAAGAGTTCAAGCCAGAGACACCGCTTGGAAATGCGCTGGCAAAGTCCAGAGAAATCACGCCGTTTGGAACCGGCTCTCTGCTTCGTAAACAGGAAAAACAACGCTCACAGGCAATCCAAGATTTCGTATCTGAATACGCTGGTGTTGGCAGTCCTACGCTGACGGAAGAGTTGGCAAATCAAGCAATCTCTCAGCGTGAGAAGATTGTAAAAAAACTCTCAGGAAATAAGCAGGAAGTTCTAGGAAGGCTTTCTACAACCGGACAACTTGTGGATATGTCTGCAACGGCCAAGAAAGCCGAAGACTTGGCGCTTGAGTTGGAAAACATAAGTCCTACTGCAAACAAACAGGCGATTGACCAACTCCTTAATTTCGCAACTGAAATTACAGGGAAGACTCCTGAGGAGGTTGAGCAGAGGAGGAAGGTTCTCTTTAAAAGTCTGAGCGACCCAACCATTGGAACGCCAAAGGATATGGCTTCAAAAGCCTACAACGAGGTTTATGGAGCGTTAAACCAAGACCTTGGTAATCACATCAAGCAGTTTGGAAAGCCAACCGACTTCACAAAGTGGAGCGTATCAAACCGCGCTCTTTCAGACCTAGCTGATGACCTTAAGGCGTCATCATTCAACTCGCTTCTCAAGAAGGGCGAGTTAACTCCTGAGATTGTGAACAACGTGCTGTTTACAGATAAAAAGAGCAGTATTGAAAGGCTC
>SXGQ01482227.1_pt1 | contig 13598 bp, 10 predicted proteins | sample 3178371 | NCBI WGS metagenome assembly SXGQ01 (sample SAMN11356859, study PRJNA531348) | freshwater metagenome | isolation source: freshwater sample F1-20 | place: China: Fuxian Lake, Yuxi | collected 2017-12-25
CATGCAGTTCAACCGCACCGAAGACGGTGCGATGCACCCCCTGCCCAAGCCCAGCGTGGACACGGGCATGGGGCTGGAGCGTATGGCTGCCGTGTTGCAACACGTGCACGGCAACTACGAGATTGACACCTTTGTTCACTTGCTGAAGGCCGCCAAGACAGCGGTGGACGTGGCCGGTGGCGCCATAGCGGCCCAGGGCGGCTGCGACGCACAATCGCCCTCGCTCAAGGTGATTGCAGACCACATTCGCGCTTGTTCGTTCACCATTGTGGACGGCGTGATCCCTGGCAACGAAGGCCGTGGCTATGTGCTGCGCCGCATTGCACGCCGCGCCATTCGTCATGGCTATAAGCTGGGCGCGCGCAAGCCCTTTTTCCATCAGTTGGTCACCGCACTAGACCAGACCATGGGCGAGGCCTATCCCGAGTTGCGGCGCGCCGCCGCGCGCGTGACCGAGATGCTGCGCCAAGAAGAGGAGCGCTTCTTCCAGACGATTGCCAATGGAATGGAAATCCTGGAGGCGTCCTTGTGCGGCGTCGCCGGTGCGCCGGGGGCCACGGGTACGGTCGCCGTGCTGGACGGCGAAACCGCCTTCAAGCTGCACGACACCTACGGCTTCCCCCTAGACCTTACCGCTGATGTGTGCCGCGAGCGCGGCGTGAAGGTGGACGAGGCCGGCTTCAACACTGCCATGCAACGGCAGCGCGAACAGGCCCGCGCCGCTGGCAAGTTCAAGATGCAACAGGGTTTGGAGTACAGCGGTGCTGAAACCGCCTTCCACGGCTATGAGCACTTGGTGTGCGAAACCAGCAAGGTCACCGGCTTGTTTGTGGACGGTACCCCGGTTGAGCAAGCCCGAGCCGGCGACGATGTGGTGGTGGTGCTGGACCACACCCCCTTTTATGCCGAAAGTGGCGGACAGGTTGGCGACAGCGGCGAACTTCGTAACAGCAGCACCCGGGTTTTGGTGGAAGACACGCTGAAGATCCAGGCCGCTGTCTTTGGTCACCATGGCCGTGTGATGGAAGGCCAAATCAAGGTGGGCGACGACTTTGCCGCGCGGGTGGACGCGATGCAGCGCGCCCACACGGTTCGTCACCACAGCGCCACCCATCTGATGCACAAGGCCTTGCGTGAAGTACTCGGCTCGCATGTGCAACAAAAGGGCTCGCTCGTGAATGCCGGCCGCACCCGGTTCGACTTCGCCCACAACGAATCCATGACGACCGAGCAGATGGCCAGGGTGGAGGCGATCGTCAACGCGCAGATTTTGGCCAATACTGCGGCGCAGGCACGTGTGATGGCCATCGAAGACGCTCAAAAGGCAGGTGCCATGATGCTCTTTGGTGAAAAATACAGCGATACCGTTCGGGTGCTGGATATCGGCTCCAGCCGAGAGTTGTGCGGCGGCACCCATGTGCAGCGCACGGGGGATATTGGCGTATTCAAGCTCGTATCCGAGGGCGGCGTGGCCGCCGGCATCCGCCGCGTGGAAGCCGTGTGTGGCGAAAAGGCGCTGGCCTACCTGCAGCAGCTCGAGGGCATACTGGGCCAGGCCGCTGGCGCGATGAAGGTGGCGCCCCAGGAAGTGCCTGCGCGCGCGGCTGCTGTGCTGGACCAGATGCGTGCGCTGGAAAAGGAAATCGCAGCGCTCAAGGGCAGGCTGGCCTCGGCTCAAGGCGACGAGTTGATGGCGCAGGCCGTGGACGTCAAGGGCCTGAAGGTGCTGGCAGCCACGCTCGAAGGGGCCGATGCCAAGACGCTGCGCGACACGATGGACAAACTCAAGGATAAGCTTAAGTCGGCCGCCATCGTGCTGGCGGCGGTTGACGGTTCGAAGGTGCAGTTAGCCGCCGGCGTCACCGCCGACAGCGTCGGCAAGGTCAAGGCTGGGGAGTTGGTGAACTTCGTGGCTCAACAGGTCGGTGGCAAGGGCGGCGGCAAGCCCGATCTGGCCATGGCCGGCGGCAACGATGCTTCGGGGTTGCACAAGGCTCTGGCTTCTGTGCAGGCCTGGGTGGCGCAGCGGGTGTGAAGACCCGACTGCGGCCCAACCGACACACCTGAAGCCTGGGCTTGCATACCCATTTGGAGCAGCGTTTGGACCTTCACGGCAAACACATCGTCTTGGGGCTCACCGGCGGAGTGGCCGCCTACAAAGGGGCGGAGTTGGCGCGCGAACTGGTGAAGGCCGGCGCCACGGTGCAGGCGGTGATGACGGCTTCGGCCCAACGGTTCGTCACGCCCTTGCTGTTGCAGTCGCTCACCGGTCGCCCGGTGGCCACCACCCAATGGGACACCGCACAGCCCAATGCGATGGCTCATATCAACTTGAGCCGCGAAGCCGACGCCATCTTGGTGGCGCCGGCCACGGCGGATTTCATTGCGCGTCTGGCCCAAGGCCGCTGTGATGACTTGCTCTCGCTCTTGTGTGTGGCCCGCCCGGCAGCGCGTTGCAGCCTGTTATTGGCCCCAGCCATGAACCTCGAGATGTGGGCGCACCCGGCTACGCAGCGCAATGCCCAGCAGGTGCAGCAGGACGGTGCGGTATTGCTGGGGCCGTCCGCTGGCTCACAGGCCTGCGGCGAGATTGGCGATGGCCGCATGCTTGAGCCTGAGGAACTGCGCGATGCCCTGATCTCGCTCTTCCAACCCAAGGTGCTACACGGCCGCAAGGTGTTGATTACCGCGGGCCCCACCTTCGAGGAGCTGGACCCAGTGCGCGGCATCACCAACCGCTCCAGCGGCAAGATGGGTTTTGCCATTGCGCGCGCGGCGGCGGAGGCCGGTGCCACGGTCACCTTGGTGGCTGGCCCGGTGCACCTGTCCACGCCGGCAGGCGTGCTGCGCCTGGATGTGGAATCGGCGCGCCAGATGCATGCGGCGGTGCTGCCCTTGGCGGCCCAACACGAGATTTTCATCGCCACTGCAGCGGTGGCCGATTGGAGGGTCACCACGCCGGCTGATACCAAGATCAAGAAGACGGCCGGTCAGGCCACACCAACCTTTGAGCTCACTGAAAACCCGGATGTCCTGGCTTCAGTCGCCGCACTGACCGATGCACCTTTTTGCGTCGGCTTTGCGGCCGAAACGCAAGATATCGAACGCCACGCTCGGGAAAAGCTTGAACGCAAAAAGCTACAGCTGGTGGTGGCCAATCACGGTCCGTCGACCTTCGGACGCGATGACAACCAACTGCTGCTGGTGGACGCCACCGGCTCACGCGAACTGCCGCCAAGCGACAAACTGACGCTGGCCCGTGCGCTGGTGGCAGAGCTGGCGCAGCGGCTGCAGGCCGCCGGCCTTTGAGCCCCAGCGGTGCCCACCCTGAACGACGACATGACTCACGTCACCATCGCCCTCAAGATCTTGGATGAGCGCCTGCGCGGCGCGCCGGACCAACCCCCGCTGTTGCCGGCCTACGCCACGCCTGGCAGCGCTGGGCTGGACCTGCGGGCCTGTGTCGCCCAAACCTTGGTGCTGCAGCCTGGCCAATGTGAACTCATCCCCACCGGGATCGCCATTCACGTTGCAGACCCGGGCTTGGCGGCGGTTATCCTGCCGCGCTCAGGTTTGGGACACAAGTACGGCATCGTGCTGGGCAACCTGGTAGGCCTGATCGACAGCGATTACCAAGGCCCGCTCATGGTGAGCTGTTGGAACCGTGGCACGCAGCCCTTCACCCTGGAACCCTTGGAACGCTTGGCCCAGCTCGTGATCGTGCCAGTGGTGCAGGCCCGGTTTGACGTGGTGGAGAGCTTCGAGGTCAGCGACCGCGGCGCAGGCGGGTTTGGCTCCACTGGGCAGGCCTGACCATGGGCTGCACGCCTGCCTCAGGGGGCTTGAGTCGGCCAAACGCGCAAGGCCAATCGGCGTTGCCGAACCTCGGAGAGGTCAGTGTAGCGTTCGGTCGCCCGCACCCTCGTCCCGTTCGTCGCCTAAACCGGCCACGCGCAATACCGGTCCACCTACGGTGCCGGTTTGCACCTCTTCCTCGGTGGCTGGGCGCACATCGCGTACGGTCAGCGCCAAGCGCAGCGCCATCCCGGCCAAAGGGTGGTTGCCATCCAGGACCACATGCTGCGGATACACCTCGGTGACGGTGTAGACCGCTTCGGCCGGCATATGGGGTGTGGTCGCACCCGGAGGCAGACCCTCGAATTGCATGCCTTGGCCGACATCTTCCGGGAACAGGGCGCGGGCCTCGAAGCACACCAGCTGTGTGTCGTAGTCCCCGAAGGCGTGTTCAGGCTCTAAATGGACCTGGGTCTGGAATCCCACGGATTGGCCGATGAGGGCCTCCTCCACCTTGGGCAACAGGTCCTGGCCCCCCACCAGAAACTCCAGCGGCTCGGGCAGCTCGTCGATGGCTTTGCCTTGGGCGTCCGATAAGGTCCAGGTGAGGGTGACCACGCAAGGTGTGGAGATGTCCATGGTGGGAATCATGGCACAGTGGAGGACCCTCGATTGAGATCGCGCACCGTGGCCCGTTCATCACTGCGTTCACCGGATGACACCTTGCAACAACCGCGCGCGCTGCTCGGTGGGCTGAGCCCCGCGCGGTTCATGCGGCGGCATTGGCAGCGCCGGCCGCTTTTGGTGCGGCAGGCCTGGCCCCAGGTGCAGCCGCCGGCCAGCCGGGCCGAGCTGTTCGCCCTTTGCGCGCAGGACGATGTGGAGTCGCGCTGTATTGAGCAGCGGGGCGGGCAGTGGCGGCTGCGGCACGGCCCCTTGAGCCGGCGCAGCCTGCCCCCACTGTCACAACCCGCCTGGACGCTCTTGGTCCAAGGGCTGGACCTGCACCTGGATACAGCCCACCGGCTCCTGAGGGCCTTTGACTTCATCCCGCAGGCACGTCTGGACGACTTGATGTTGTCTTACGCGAGCGATGGCGGCGGTGTGGGGCCGCATGTGGATGCCTACGATGTGTTTCTGTTGCAGGTGCAGGGGCGACGGCGCTGGCGGATCGCCGAGCCCGGCGATGCCCGTTTCGTGCCCGGTCTGCCTTTGCGGATCCTGGCGGCGTTCAAATCGCAGCAGGAGTGGGTGTTGGAGCCAGGCGACCTGTTATATCTGCCCCCTGGATGGGCACACGAAGGTGTGGCCGTGGGCGGTGACTGCATGACCGCCTCGGTGGGCTTTCGGTCGCCAACGGCCGCAGAGCTGACCGCGGCGCTGTTGCAACAGTTGGCTGACGAACTGTCCGAGGACGGTGTGCCACAGGGCGGTGCCTGGGCCCGGCGATACGCCGACCCGGGCCTGGCCGCGACACTGCACACCGGTGCGCTACCGCTGGGGTTGAGGGACTTCGCTCGTCGATCGCTCAAGCGTGTGATGGATGATGATGAGGCGGTCGCGCGCGCCCTGGGCCGGTGGTTGACCGAGCCTAAGGCGCAGGTGTGGTTTGCGCCGTCCGAGCCGAGCCCGACACCTGGGCAGGGCGTGGCGCTCGACCGCCGCACCCGCATGGTGCACGATGAGCGGCATCTGTTCATCAACGGCGAGGCCTTCGAAGTGGCCGGGCTCGATGGCCGCCTGATGCGCCGATTGGCCGATGAACGGCGCCTCGAGGGCTGTTCGTGGGCGCGGCTCAGTGACCAAGCCCGATCGGCGGCGCTGGAGTGGCTAGCCGCTGGTTGGTTGCATGCGGACTGGTGTAGACCCTGATATCGGTTACACTATGCGCGGTTGGTTTCTGAGTAACCTTTCCGTTGGGGTGCGTTGCGCCCCTGTGGGTGGTGGACTTTCCGTCAAGGTTTTTAGGGGCCGACCATGGCTTTCTAGGGTTGACCACCCTGCATTCCCGTCAGTTTCATCGTTTCGAGGACACACATGAAGCATTCCATTCTGCTGGCATCCCTGATCGCCGTTTCCGCTCTGGCCGCTTGCGGCAAGAAGGAAGCCGCCCCGGCTCCCGCCCCCGTCGCCGCTCCTGCTGCGGCTCCTGCTGCGGCTCCCGCTGCGGAGGCGCCCGCTGCATCGGCACCGGCTGCTGCTCCAGAGGCCTCTGCTCCGGCCAGCAAGTAAACCGTCCAACGGAACAAAAAAGCCGCCCTTGGGCGGCTTTTTCATGGGGTGTATACCCAGGTGGCAGGCGCCCCCCCAGCCGCCGACCCTACTGCAGCTCCTTGAGCAGGGTTTCGCGGATCGCCTTCACGGTGCCGGAGATTTCCGGCTGCCCGCTGGCATTGAGCACCGTCAAGCTTGACTGGGTGTTGGAATCGCCCTTGACCACGAGGCGGTAACGGGCAAGTCGGGTCTTGCTGTCCTCGCTGCGCAACGCATCGACCATGCGGTCAAACCAGCCCTGGCCACCCGCCTTGCGGTCAATGTAGCGAACGAAGTAGATGCCGCCGGCGCGGTCGCGGTCTTCCACCGTGAAGCCTCCACGATCCAGCCCTGCTCCCACGGCGCGCCAGGCACGTTCGAAGCCTTCGTCGATCTGCAGACGGCCATCGGGCAGGAGCCGTGCGCGCACCGGCTGGTTAGCCCGAGCTCCAGTGTCCGCGACGCTTCGATCACCGGACCGGGCCTGAGCAACAGCCGCTTCTGGCGCACCCAAGCGGGCCATCAAGCGGTACAGCATCTCGGCTTCAAGTGCCGGGTCACTGGGCCGGCCTTGCCAGACGATCTGATCCTTGTTGTTGTTCATGGGGGCTTCGACCAGGCCACGGTGGGTGACGGTCAGCTCGGTGCCCCGACCTCCGGCCACGCGCTCGATGCGGGTGCGGAAGCGGTCCCGCTCCCCGGTGGAAAAGATGCCGTCGGCGAAGCGGCCCAAGACGCTGCGCAACAGGTCCTGGGGCAACTTGGCGCGGTTCTCAGCCCAGCTCGTCTCCACCACGCCAGCCTCGGGTCGTTGGACTTCGAGGTTGAACCCGGATTCCTTCCAAAAGGCCACCACGAGCTCGTACACCACTTCCGGCGCGAGGGTGGTCACCAGGCGTCGGCTCTGGCCGTCACGCTCCAAACGCACCGATCCCACCTGGGTGGGGGTGACGACCGGTGCGGTGCTCGAAGCCCCGGTTGCGGCTGCGGCTTGGCCAAAGCTGCTGGCACTGATGGGCAAACCCGATTGCACCGCAAAGCGGCCTTCGCGGGCCAACTGGGTGAGGTCGGGGGGCACTTCCAACGGTGGGGTCTTCACGGCCTTGGAGCGGTAGTTCACCGGTGAGCCGGCCGATTCGTCCGTGCTGCTGCCGAACCACCCGCTGACCGTGGAGCACCCACCCAGCGCCATGGCCACGGCCAACGCCGTGCAGCCGCGCAGGCGGCGCGCCAAGACAGGGGGCAGCGCTGGGCTGATGTTGGGAGCAGGGTCGCGTTGGTGGGTCATGTGGTGTACGGGCAAAACGGGTTCGGGACGGTTGCGGCGCTCGGGCATAGCCAAAGAAGCTGGGCTGATCATGCGATCAGCCCGCATTCCTGGAGGGCCCGTTCTACCGTGGCCTGGGACTCGGGGCTGAGGGGCACCAGCGGAAGTCGTAGGGCGCCGCCGCAGCGGCCCATGCGGTGCAGGGCCCACTTCACAGGGATGGGGTTGGCTTCAATGAACAGGTGTTTGTGCAGGGGCAGCAGGCGCAGGTGGATGTCTCGTGCACGGGTCAAGTCCCCAGCGATGGCAGCCGCACACAGTTCACTCATCGCGCGCGGGGCCACATTGGCGGTCACGCTCACATTGCCGTGTCCGCCCAAGAGCATCAGGGCGATGGCGGTCGGGTCGTCACCCGAATAGATACGGAAATGCGCTGGCGCCTCCCGGATGAGCCATGCGGCACGCTCCAGATTCCCAGTGGCTTCCTTCACGCCGATCACACCAGGCACTTGAGCCAGGCGCAGAGTAGTCTCCACGCTCATGTCTGCCACGGTTCGGCCCGGCACGTTGTAGAGCACCATCGGAATGTCCACGGCTTCGGCGATGGCCCTGAAGTGGCGGTAGATGCCTTCCTGGGTGGGCTTGTTGTAGTAGGGCACCACCTGCAGCGTGCAATCGGCACCCACTTTCTTGGCAAAGCGAGAAAGCTCAATGGCCTCGTGTGTGGAGTTGGCGCCAGCGCCGGCCATCACCGGCACGCGGCCGGCGCACTGTTGCACCGTCACGCGAATGATTTCACAGTGCTCCTGCACCGTCACTGTGGGCGATTCTCCGGTGGTGCCCACAACGCCAATGCAGTTGGTGCCTTCGGCGATGTGCCAATCGATGAGTTGGCGCAGGCCGTCATAGTCGACGGCCCCATCGTCAAGCAGGGGGGTGACCAGGGCGACGGTGCTGCCGGTGATCGGTTTCATGTTTGGAAGCTGCGGAAGGTGAGGCGAGCATGCCGGGTCGGCGAACCATGATTATCCAGGGTTCAGGGGCCAATCTCCGCAAGTCTGGGGATCGGTCCATGCGGGCTTGACGGCCGCGATGCGTTGCACACGGCGCGCACCAGCGTGGCCGCCGGATGCTGTGGCCAGATCGGTCCCCAGAAGGCCATCCTCGTAGGCCAGCACATGCAGGCCCGGCATGTCGGCTGTGGGCAGCCGATGCGCCGGGTCACGGGATTGGTTTTGCGCCACCTCGAGCAATTCCCCGGGCCGCAGCAGAAAGTCCGGGTTGCGTGGCCGCCCCAGCTTGGCATGGCCCCAGGCAAAGGTTTCCACGAGCAGCAGGCCACCAGTGTTCAGGCTGCTCAGCCACACCGGCCACAAGGGACGCCACAGGTAGTTCGTGATGACGATGGCGTCGAAGGTCTGGCCTGCCAGCGGCCAGGGCCCATTTTCGATGTCCGCGCACACCACCCTTGCCAGAGTGTCCAAGCCCTTCAAGGCGGCAGCGTCACGGTCTAGTGCGGTGACCTGGGCGCCACGGGCGGCAAACCAACGGGTATGGCGCCCGGCGCCACTGGCCACATCCAAGACCCGGGCGCCCGGCGCGACTAAGAACCCGAATCGCTGGACCCAGTCCGAGGCTTCACCGCTGCCGTGCATCGTTGGCGCGGTCAAAAGCAGCTGCGAACCAAGGTGGCCACCTCAAGCGCCAGATGGGGGTTCAGCCAGGCCAGGAATACGCCGGCGCAGGCCGAGCAGGCCAAGAGCCCCCAAAGGATGCGACCCGACATGTTCAAGCCGCTTGTGCCTGCGCTGTGGGCCGCACGATCGGCGCCTCGCGCACCGGCACATTGGCCAGGGCGGCAAATACGCCCAAGGCTACGGCAATCCACCACACCACGTCATAGCTGCCGGTGGCGTCGTAGAGCAGGCCGCCCATCCATACCCCTAGGAACGAGCCGATCTGGTGGGACAGGAACACAAAGCCGCCCAACATCGACAGGTAGCGCACGCCGAAGATCTGGGCGATCACCGCATTGGTGGGCGGAACGGTGGACAGCCACAGCAGACCCATCACGGACGAAAAAAGGTACACGCTGGTGGGCGTGAGCGGTGCCCACAGGAACAGGACGATGGCCACCGAACGAAGGCCGTAGATGCTCGACAGGATCCACTTGCGCGGCAGCTTTTGGCCCAGGACCCCAGTGCCATACGTGCCAAAAACGTTGAACAGGCCAATCAGGGCCAGGGCGGTGGCCGCCACCTCCGGGCCCAGGCCTTGGTCTTTGAGGTAGCTTGGCAGGTGCACGCCGATGAATACCACCTGGAAGCCGCAAACAAAGTAGCCCGCCATCAACCAGTTGAAGCTTGCATAGCCAAAGGCTTCCTTGAGCGCACTGCCGATGCTTTGCTGGCCCGCCTGAGCTGCGGTGGCGCTGGCCGGTTCACGCAGGCCCAAGGACAGCGGAATGATGGCCAAGGCAGCCGCACCCAGGGCGAACAGCGCCATTTGCCAGCCTATCGAGCCGATCAGGCCGCTTTCAACCGGCACCATCATGAACTGGCCGAAAGAGCCAGCGGCTGCGGCCACGCCCATGGCCCAGCTGCGCCGCTCTGGGGCGACATTACGGCCAATCACGCCGTACACGACCGCGTAGGTGGTGCCCGATTGCGCCATGCCGATCAAAAGCCCAGCGCTGCCGGTGAAGGCCAAGCCGGATGTCGACAAGGCCATCAGCACCAGGCCCATGCTGTACAGCAGGCCCCCTACCACCAGCACTCGATAGGCGCCGTAGCGGTCGGCAATCATGCCCGCGATCGGACCAGCCAGGCCCCAGGCGATGTTTTGAATGGCCAGGGCGAAGGCAAAAGTCTCGCGCGACCAGCCGCGCTCCACGGTGATGGGCTGCAACCACAGGCCAAAGCCGTGCCGTATGCCCATAGACAAGGTCAGGATTAAGGCGCTGCAGATCAGCACCTGCCGAAGGCTGAGTTGGGGTACGGCTGGTGCGGTCAGATTGGTCATCACAGCATTGTCGCGAATTCGGCCTGCGCCTGCTCAAGGTGACCGCTGCCTAAAATATTGCGTATGTCATCCTCCTCTCAGAAGAAGTCTGGCGCGGCCCGATCGGCTGCGGTCGGTGCCTACAGCGAGTCCTCCATCAAGGTGCTCAAGGGCTTGGAGCCGGTCAAGCAGCGGCCCGGCATGTACACGCGGACCGATAACCCGCTGCACATCGTGCAGGAGGTGATTGACAACGCGGCCGATGAAGCGTTGGCCGGCCACGGCCGCCGTATCGGGGTGACCCTGCACACCGATGGATCCATCAGCGTGGACGACGACGGCCGGGGCATTCCATTTGGCTTGCACCCTGAGGAAGGCGTGCCGGTGGTGGAGATCGTGTTCACCCGCTTGCACGCGGGGGGCAAGTTCGACAAAGGCTCCGGCGGCGCGTACAGCTTTTCCGGTGGCCTGCACGGTGTGGGGGTAAGCGTCACCAATGCCCTGGCCAAACGCTTGCAGGTGCGGGTGTGGCGCGACGGCCAAAGCGCTGCGCTTGCGTTTTCGGGCGGCGATGTGATCGAGCCGCTAAAGGTGATGGCCGCTGCTGCGCCATCGACGGGTGTGGCGTCGCAGGCCGCGGGTGCGGCCCGCCGCAGCGGTACATCTGTGCGGGTATGGCCGGATGCGAAGTACTTCGAATCAGCCGAATTGCCCCGATCAGAGTTGGTGCACCTGCTGCGCAGCAAGGCAGTGTTGATGCCCGGCGTGTCCGTTTCCCTGCACCATGAAAAAAGCAGTGACACCCACACCTGGCTGTACAAAGGCGGCCTGCGAGACTACCTGTTGCAAAGCCTGCCTGCAGAGCCTTTGATTCCATTATTCGAAGGGCAGTGCTACGCCGAAGCAGCGGAAACTGAGAATTTTGCGGAGGGCGAAGGCGCTGCGTGGTGCGTGGCCTTCACCGAGGAAGGGGCCCTGCTGCGCGAAAGCTATGTGAATCTGATCCCCACGGTGGCTGGCGGTACCCACGAGTCGGGCCTCAAGGACGGTCTGTTCGGCGCGATCAAGGGCTTCATCGACCTGCACGCCCTGCTGCCCAAGGGGGTTAAGCTCATGCCCGAGGATGTTTTCTCACGGGCCAGTTTCGTGCTGTCCGCCAAGGTCTTGGATCCGCAGTTTCAGGGGCAAACCAAGGAGCGATTGAATTCACGCGACGCCCTGCGGCTGGTGTCGGCCTACACCAAGCCGGCGCTGGAGCTGTGGCTGAACCAGCATGTGGAGCACGGCCGAAAGTTGGCCGACCTCGTAATCAAGGCGGCGCAGACCCGCCAACGTGCATCCCAAAAGGTGGAAAAGAAGAAGGGCTCGGGTGTGGCGGTGCTGCCGGGCAAGCTCACCGACTGCGAAAGCCGCGATCTGTCGATGAACGAGTTGTTCCTGGTGGAAGGGGACTCCGCCGGCGGCAGCGCCAAAATGGGCCGCAACAAGGAAACCCAGGCCATCCTGCCGCTGCGTGGCAAGGTACTCAATGCGTGGGAGGTGGAGCGCGACCTTCTGTTCAAGAACAACGAGATCCACGACATCGCCGTGGCCATCGGCGTGGACCCGCACGGGGTGAACGACAGCCCCGACCTCGGCGGCTTGCGCTACGGCAAGGTGTGCATCCTCAGCGACGCCGATGTCGACGGTTCACACATCCAAGTGCTGTTGCTGACCTTGTTTTTCCGCCACTTCCCCAAGCTGGTGGATGCTGGGGTCATTCATGTGGCCCGCCCTCCGCTGTTCCGGGTGGACGCACCCGCTCGCGGCAAGAAGCCCGCGGCCAAGCTGTATGCCCTGGACGAAGGCGAGTTGACTGCCAGCCTGGACAAGTTGCGCAAAGAAGGTGCGCGAGAAGGATCCTGGAGCATCAGCCGCTTCAAAGGACTCGGTGAGATGAACGCCGAGCAGCTGTGGGAAACCACCCTCAACCCCGAGACGCGGCGCCTGTTGACGGTGCATTTGGGTGCGCTGGACTTTGCGGCCACAGAGAACCGATTCACCCAGCTGATGGGCAAGGGTGAGGCGGCGGCGCGGCGAGAGCTGATGGAGCTGCACGGCGATGCGGTGGAAGTCGACATCTGAGGCTGCAGGGCCCGCACTGCATCAACAGTTCCACGGCTGCAGGCTGTGTTGCTGCAACGCCACCGTGCGCGCCTGGGCAAACCGGAGCACTGCTGAACTCCGCTGAACCACGGCCCTAAGGCCAGCTCGATGGCCGGCCTTTGAAAGACTTGAATGCCTGAACAACTTGAACTCAGCCCCGCGCAACAGCCCGATGAAGACGATGGCCTGGCGGCCTACGCGCAGCGCGCTTACCTGGAATATGCGCTGAGCGTGGTCAAGGGCCGTGCGCTGCCCGATGTGTGCGACGGGCAAAAGCCGGTGCAGCGGCGCATCCTGTACTCCATGGCCCGCATGGGCTTGGGCTTTTCTGGCGCCAACGGCGCCAAGCCGGTCAAGAGCGCCCGCGTGGTGGGCGATGTGCTCGGCCGCTTCCATCCGCACGGCGATCAAGCCGCCTATGACGCGTTGGTGCGCATGGCACAGAGCTTTTCGCAGCGCTACCCGCTGATCGATGGCCAGGGTAATTTCGGCAGCCGCGACGGCGACGGGGCGGCCGCTATGCGTTACACCGAAGCACGCTTGTCGCCCATCACGCGGCTGCTGATGGAGGAGATTGATGAGGGAACGGTGGAATTCGTCCCCAACTACGATGGATCAACCCAAGAGCCGCGCCTGTTGCCCGCGCGGCTGCCCTTTGTGCTGCTCAATGGGGCCAGCGGCATTGCGGTGGGCTTGGCCACCGAGGTGCCCAGCCACAACCTGCGCGAGGTCGCTGCAGCTGCAGTGGCGCTGATCCGCAATGACAAGCTCGATGAAGACGAGTTGTTGACCCTATTGCCCGGCCCTGACTTCGCCGCCGGTGCCCAGCTCATCAGCTCGCCGGCCGATATTCGAGCGGCCTATGCCACGGGCCGTGGCAGCCTCAAGGTGCGGGCGCGTTGGAAGATTGAAGACCTCGCACGGGGTCAGTGGCAGTTGGTGGTGACCGAACTGCCCCCGGGCACGAGTGCGCAGTCGGTACTGCAGGAGATTGAAGAACTTACCAACCCCAAGGTCAAGACGGGCAAGAAGACCTTGTCGGCTGATCAGGTGCAGCTCAAGACACATGTGCTGGCCCTGTTAGATACGGTGCGAGATGAGTCGGGCAAAGACGCGCCGGTTCGCCTGGTGTTTGAGC